>Ga0209482_1000134_pt1 | contig 63662 bp, 62 predicted proteins | sample CoawatmetaG10DNA_FD_187512 | JGI IMG/M metagenome (GOLD analysis project Ga0209482, IMG submission 187512) | Marine microbial communities from the West Antarctic Peninsula - Coastal water metaG104-DNA (SPAdes) (version 2) | ecosystem: Environmental > Aquatic > Marine > Coastal ...
ATCAGCCTCATTGTAGGCAATAATGTATGCTGAAATTTTCATGGTTTTCTTAATAAGCTATAATATGTGGTTAAATGTTACCGAAATATTAAGTGTTTTAAATTATAATGCAAATAAGTCTAATCATTACTACTTATAACCGTCCTGATGCATTATTGCTTGTCTTGAAGAGTATTGAGTATCAAAGTTTAGTGCCGAATGAAGTAATTATTGCCGATGATGGAAGTAATGCAAAGACACAAGAGCTGATTGACGATTTTATTACTCATTCAAATATAAATATAGTTCACTCCTTTCAAAAAGATAAAGGCTTTAGAGCTGCTAAGTCCAGAAATAAGGCAATATCAAAATCAACAGGTAACTACATTATTTTAATAGATGGAGATATGATTCTTCATCGTGACTTTGTCTATGATCATAAAAAAAATGCGCAGAATGGTTATTTTACTCAGGGTGGCAGGGTTTTATTAAGTCAAAAAAAGAGTAATGAGGTATTGAGAGGTAAATATGTAGCTTTCAATTTATTATCTAGTGGTTTAAATAATCGAAAGAATGCCCTGCATTCTAATTTGCTATCAAAGTTATTCTCTAGAAAAAAAAATTATTTGCGCGGACTTAAAACTTGCAATGTCTCTTTTTATAAAAAAGACTGTATAAGTGTAAATGGATTTAATAATAATTTTGAGGGATGGGGTAGAGAGGATAGTGAATTTTTTGTAAGACTAATGAATAAAGGAGTTAAGCGTAAGACATTGAGATTTAACGCTATTCAATACCACCTTTGGCATGAGGTGGTGAGTAGAAAATCACTTTTAAAAAATGATCAACTATTACAAAAAGCAATTGATGAAAATCTTGACTGGTGTGAGATGGGAATTCAAAATTTCTTATGAGTATTAAACTAGTGTTGAAAGCTTCATTTTTAAAGCTTATCAGTAATCATAAAATAAGACCAATACATGTCAATATGTCCCCAAAATTTTTAATTTTAATGAATCAAAATATTGGAGATATGATTGTATGTAGTCCAATACTAAGAGAATTAAAATTAGCATTTCCAAACTGTAATTTGCATGTAATGGCCAGCCAAACAAATAAGGAAATAGCTCAAGCAAACCCTTATATTGATAAAGTTATCGTATATAAAAATCAATGGCATAGATTATTACCACTATTATTAGAACTTAGAAACAATAAATTTGATTTTGCAGTTGAGCTTGAGGCAAAAATTATTACCAAAGTAATTCTTATGTTGAGGGTTATACAACCTAACTGTATTTTATCAGTAAGTAAGCGAGAAGGGAGGTATGGAATTGAGCCTCAAGGGGTTCATCCATATGATTACTATACAAATGTCAAACTTAATCATCAGAGGGATACATGCATAGATATATTAAGACTTCTGAAAATTAATTGTGTAAATAAAAAGTATGATTTCTTTTATTTAGAAAAAAATCGTCAAAAATCTCTACTATTTCTATCAACTTTTGAATCAAAAAAAATAATTATTGGTCTAAATATTACTGGTTCTAGCCTGGAGCAAAGAATTTCAGTTGTTGATGTTGAAAGAATTTTATTAGGCTTGCATTCTATCAGTAGTAATATAATTATTATATTACTTCACAAGCCTGAGGATAAAAAATGGGCAAATGAATTAATATCAAATGACAAATCTTTATATGTATTTACATCATATCCAACTGAATCAATCCTAGATGTAGCTGCAATAGTTGACTCCGTTGATTTAGTAATTACTCCAGATACATCAATAGTGCATATGGCATGTGCATTTAATAAACCTTTAATTGCGATATATAAGAAAGATATGGAGGGCTTTGAGGCGTGGAGTCCAAAATCAAAGTGTAATCGTGTTATATTTTCGGAAGATTTTGATAGTTTGAATTGTATTGATATAGATGCTGTAATTAAAAAAAGTGCTGAGTTAATTAAAATATATATTAAAAAAGAATTCTAAAAAATAGAGATGAAAAAAAATAAAAAAATAAAAGCCCTTCTACTCAAGCTGTTGACAAATAAAAGAAATATCTTATTTGATGTTAAAAAAGCAAAAAGTGTTTTGATTTTAAAGTATGACAGAATAGGCGATATGGTTGTAACAACTCCATTAATTAGAGAGCTAAAAATAGCCTATCCAAAAATAAGTATCTCCGTTCTTGCAAGCAAGGAAAATAGAGATGTAATTAAATACAACCCTTATGTCGACAAAATTTATACAAATTACAAGAACCAAATTTTTAATGACTTGCCAACACTATTAAAGCTAAGAAAGAAAAATTTCGATGTGTGCATAGAGTTAGAGCATTCAGTAATTCCACATGCTATTTTTAGATTAAAAATAATAAATCCAAAAAAAATTATTTCTATTCATAAAGATGGTAGATATGGCGTAAGTGGAAGTGAGTTAAAATTATATGATTTTTTTACTAGTAAAGATAAAAATAATCACTTTAGTAAAATGTGGCTAGATACTTTATTATTTTTTGGAGTTACTACTAGATCAAATAGGTATGACTTTTTTATTGGTAAAACTGAGAGAGACAGAGCAAAAAGTTTTATAACTTCTCTTGGTAAAACAATAAAGATAGGAATAAATTTAGATGGTTCTGGTAGAAAAATAGAAACATTTATATACAAAAAAGAATTAAAGAAGATATGCGTAGGTTTGTACAATAATTTTCATAACATAAAAATTGTAATTATAACTAGACCAGAGTATTTACTAGAAAGGAAGAGGCTTATTTTAGAGCTAGGACTTGATTATGTTATCCCTTCATATGAAACAAAATCTATTATTGATGTTGCAGCTCTTATTGAGCAGCTAGATCTAATTATTTCTCCTGATACGTCAATTGTTCATATTGCTTCAGCGTTTGACAAACCTATAATATCAATACATGAGAGTGATGAGGATAGTTTTCGCTTATGGTCCCCAGCTTCATCTCAAAGTAAAACAATCTTTGCCTCTAAAAGTAATGGTTATAGTGAGGATGATATTGTTAAATCAGCTAGTAAATTTCTTGAAATTATAGAGTTAGATATATGAGAATAATGGGAACAAAGTTTTGTGGACATGACAGTGCAATTTGTCTTTTAGATATACAGAATAAAAAAATTTATGCAATTAGTACGGAAAGATTTACTAGAATCAAACATGACTCGTTAGATATAACTCCAATTCTTGAAGTGTGTAAATTTAAAAATATTGATTATTTTTCTCATTCATATAGTGACTTTGAGGACAAAGGTCATGATGGAGAGTTGCGAGAAAAAATGACTCATACCAAAGATATTGAAAAAGCATTGAGAAGTCTTATTAAGCCAAATTATATTGCAGACTTAAATTTAAATAGAATTCAGAAAAATTTTATTATTTTTAAGTCATTATTTACTAATTATTCTGCAGTTAAAGAATATTATAGTGCTAAATATAAAAGAGCTTTGGTAAAAGAAACTCCTGAAGGAAACAAAAAAGCATTCATAAGTTATATTAATAAAACTTTGGCTAAATTTAACTTAAAGCCAAAAGAAGTTTTTTTTTATGACCATCATTTATGCCATGCTATTCCATCTTATTATTTATCTCCTTTTAATGAAGAAAAAGCCCTTTCATTAACGATTGATGGACAAGGAGATGGTTATTTTAGTAAGTTGTTCTATTTTAATGGGTTGGATGATTACAAACTAGTAGGCGAGTCAACAGCAGACTACTTGGGTGAAGGTGATAAATTCTTATCGATTGGTCGCTTGTATAATTATTTTACAAAAGCTATGGGTCTTCGTCCTAATAGTGATGAGGGTAAAGTGGAGGCATTAGCAGCATTTGGACAAGCAGATAAAGATTTATATGGCAGTCTAATGTCAGCAACTATTATAGATAAAAATTTACTAAGTATTAATTTTGATTTAAGTCTTATTGAGCCTTTTTATGATATTGAGTGGCTAAAAAAACAAAGAGATAGGGTTGGTGATGAAAATTTTTGCGCCTCAATACAGTCCTATCTTGAAGATATTATTGTAGATTACCTTAATTTTTCTTATGAAAAATATCCTACCAAAAATTTGTGTATTTCAGGTGGAGTTGCAGCTAATATTATTATGAGTCTAGCAATCTATGAAAAGACTAATTTTACAAATATTTATGTTTACCCAGCAATGGCAGATGATGGGCTTGCAATTGGAAGCGCTATATTAACTGCAATTAGTTTAGGTCAAGATATTAAATGGCTAAAAGATATGTCAATGCCTTATTTTGGTGACTCATATAGCCGTGAGGAAGTTAAACAAACACTTGATAGATTTACTAATATTTCTTATGAAGATTTAGGAGATGATTGGCCTGAAAAAGCGGCAATATCTGTTGCAAAAGGAAAAATATGTGCCTTATTCCATGGGAAAATGGAATTTGGACCAAGGGCGTTAGGAAATCGATCAATTATTGCAAATCCAATGCTTGAAGATACAAGACAAAAAATTAATTCAACTATTAAAAGGAGACCTTCTTACCAACCTTTTTGTCCATCTATATTAGAAGAGGACAGGCTTAGGTTGTTTAAAGATAGTTTTACACATAAACATATGGCTATTGCCTTTAGAATGAAGGATGAGTTTATTAAAGATTTGCCATGCGCGGTTCATATTGATGGTACAGCTAGACCTCAATTTGTAGAGGAAAAAGATAATCCAAATTATTATCGATATTTAAAGGCCCTTAAAAAAATTACAGGGTACGGAGTAAGCCTGAACACTTCTTTTAATTTACATGGCAGAACTATTGTGAGAACTCCAAAAGATGCTATTATTGACTTTATTGATTGTAATATAGATGAGCTTTTCATTGAGGGTTATCGAGTAAAAAGGAATTAGTATGAAAATTAGCGCATTTACTTTTATTAAAAATGGACAAATATTAGGATACCCATTCTTACAATCAATTCAATCTGTGTTACCTATAGTTGACGAATTTGTTATTAATGTAGGTGAAAGTGAGGATGACACATTGTCACTTATTGAGTCAATCTCTAGCTCTAAAATTCGTATTATTAAATCCAAATGGAATGACAGTATGATAGATCGAGGGTACGTCTATGGGCAGCAAAAAATGATCGCTCAGTTTAATTGTACTGGTGATTGGGCCTTTTATATTGAAGGTGATGAAATTTATCATGAAAATGATCTTAATCAAATTCAAAGTGCAATGCAAAATTATTTAAAAGATTCAAATGTAGAGGCACTTGTCTTTGACTTTTATCATTTTTATGGAAATGCGAATACTTATCTAGATTCTCCAGGTTGGTATCGATCTGAAGCTAGAGTAATCAAGAATTCAGTTCGGTCTTATGCACCCGATGGGCTATTTTGGGTAGTATTAGATCAAAATAAAAAAGGTAGATATCCTAGAGCTAAACATATAGGGGTAAATTGCTATCATTATGGCTGGGTTAGGAGTGAAGAGGAAATGAACCTAAAGAGTCAAAAGGTTCAAAAATATTGGGGGAAAGACTATGTTAAAGTTGATTACTCTCAAATTAATTCAATGATTTTTAAAGAATTTAAAGGCTCTCATCCAAAAATCATTCAGTCTTGGCTTCCAAAAGATATTGGAATTTTTAATGCTGACTCAGATTATAAGCTTAGCTCAAAAGAAAAAAAACATCAAATACTATTAAAAATTGAAAATATTTTTGGCAATGATTTTAGTAAAAAACATTATAAGTTAGTCTAATGAGAGTCTTAATTGAGCTTCCTACATGGCTTGGTGATGCAGTTATGGCAACACCATCAATTGAAAATTTAATTAATTTTCATAAAGACTCTGAAGTGGTTTTAATTGGCTCACCAATCTCCATTGAAATATTTAAAAATCACCCAAATATATCTGAACTGCATATTTTAAATAAGAACTATTTATCATTATTTATTGATGCAAGAAAGTTTGGTAAGTTTGATATTTATCTATCATTTAGAAGCTCTCTTCGCTCAACTTTATTGAAATTTTTTATTTCAAGTAGATATAAATATCAGTATAGGAGGAGTGTGCTCCAAAACTGCCATCAAGTTGAAAAATATAATCATTTTATCAATAACTCGTTAGATGAAGACTATGCAGTTGGCCAGTTAATTATCCATCCCAAAAAATTATCTAAAGAATCCTCTGAATTAATAAAAAAACATAAACCCCTCCTTGGAATAAACCCAGGAGCATCTTATGGGAATGCTAAGAGATGGTATCCAAAAGAATTTGCAAAGGTTGCCATAAAACTTTCTAAACAATTTGACATTATTTTATTTGGAGGAGATAGTGAAAAAGATATTTCTATGGATATTGAGAAATTATTAATAGAAAAAGGAATAACAAACTTTAAAAATATGACAGGTAAGACAAGTATTGCAGAGTTAATTCAATATATTGCAAATTTAGATCTTTTCATTACTGGCGATAGTGGGCCAATGCATATAGCTGCTAGCTTTCAAGTTCCAAGTATTACAATTTTTGGACCAACTAGAGACAATGAAACTTCTCAGTGGATGGTTACAAAAAGCATTATTGTGAAAAAAAACCTTGAATGTCAGCCCTGTATGAAAAGAGTTTGTCCTTTAAAGCATCATAATTGCATGAAACTTATAAAAGCAAATGATGTTATAGAGGCCGTCAATTCTCTTAAATTAAATTGAAGTAATGAAGGCCTCATCAATTAAATGACAAATTATATGACCAATTAGAATGTGTATTTCTTGAATTCTTGGGGTATCTTCTGAAGCTACAACAAGGTTAATATCGCATATATTATTAAAATCTCCGCCACTCTTTCCACTAAAGCCAATGACTTTGCATCCATTGCTTTTCCCGAGTTTTAAAGCACTAATTACATTCTTACTTGTTCCACCGGTGCTAATTCCAATCAAAACATCACCTTTATTGGATAATGCTTGAACCTGACGGTCAAATAAATGCTCAAAACCAAAGTCATTGCCTATTGATGTTAAAACTGAAGTATCTGTTGTAAGAGCAATTGCAGGCAGACCTTTTCGTTCAACTTTATACCTCCCTACAATTTCAGCTGCAATATGTTGTGCATCAGCAGCGCTTCCACCATTTCCAAATATCAAGATTTTATTACCCTCTTTAAGGCCATCAATACAAATTTTGGCCGCAATTTCAATATTTATGCCAATATTTTCTAGAGTTTTCTGACTTGAATTCAAATGCGCATTAAATTCATTTTTGATGATTGACTGCATTTTAATAACCTTTTTTAATTTTTTCAATAGTTTTGGTTGAGCTCTTGCCTTCAATAAATTCAACTAATTTTAGTTCATTAACAAGATCTTGTCCTGCAACTTTTTTTCCATGATAGTCGCCACCTTTGACAAGAGTATGGGGTTTAATAGCATTAATTAATTCATAAGGAGTTTCTTCATCAAAAATTACTACATAATCAACAGATTCAAGTGCAGCCAGAATATAAGCCCTATCATCTTGATTATTAATTGGCCTATTTTTACCCTTTAGAGCGGCAACAGATCTATCAGAATTAAGTCCAAGAATAAGAATATCACCAAATCCTTTAGCTACTTCTAAATATTTAATATGTCCAGCGTGGAGTAAATCAAAACAGCCATTTGTAAATATTATTTTTTTCCCTCTAGATTTTAATTCACTGCTAAGAAAAGAAATTTCACTTACTGTTTTAATATGCTCATCACTCGTTGATATATTTAGACTAGATTCGTACTCAATAATTTCATTTATTGATACTGTTGCATTTCCTATTTTTCCAACTACAACACCTGCAGCAAGATTGGCAAATTTAACTGCTTCATCAATTTCAATATTACAACATATTGCAAATCCGAGTGAAGCCAGCATTGTATCACCAGCCCCAGTAACGTCAAATACCTCTCTTGCAACAGTAGGGTAAGTATTTAATTTATTATCATAAACTGCAACCCCCATTTCACTAAGAGTTATCAAAGATATTGTTAAGTTGCATTCATCTTTTAGTTTTTGTATTGAAGAGTTAAGTGATTTTTCGTCAATAATATCAATACCAGTTGCTTCACTTGCTTCTTTTTTATTTGGGGTAAGAAGATACGCACCTTTATACTTTGAGTAATTACGCCCTTTAGGATCGATGAGTACTTTTTTATTATTTTGATTTGCACATTTTATTAAAGATTGAGTTAAATCAAAGGTCAACAATCCTTTTCCATAGTCTGATATTAGTAAGGCATCATAGGCTGCTATATTTTCTTCAAAGTATTTAAGAATTAGTTTTTGTGCTTTATTGCTAATTGGATTTGTAGTTTCACGGTCATACCTTACCACTTGTTGTTGTGAGGCAATAACTCTAGTTTTCTTGCTACTAATCCTGCCTTTTTCAGAGATTAAAAATTTAGTACTCACACCAGCATCATTAAGTAATTGAACAAGTTCATTGGATACTTTACAGTCACCTATTGCGCTTATTACATCAACTGCTGCACCAAGAGTTTTTAAATTATTAATAACATTTCCAGCGCCTCCTAGAACCATACTTTCACTATCTACATTTACAACTTGAACGGGTGCTTCAGGAGATATTCGTTCACAAGACCCCCATAAGTAGTGATCAATCATTAAATCACCAATAACAAGTAGCTTAGGTTTTTTTCCTTGAAAATCAATCATAGTTCTAATATTTGTTTTTATGTAAGCGCATAATCTCAGGGATGTATGCTTTAATGCCCTCTTCTAATGATAAATTTGGTGTAAATCCTAAATTATCTTGAGTGCTGTTAATATTAGCTTGTGTATGTGTTTGATATCCAATATGTGGATTGGGGATGTAGTTAGTTCCTAAATTAGTCCCTAATTCTTTCTGCAAAATATCAGCAATATCTTGAAAACTTCTGGGTTTTCCAGTGCCTACATTGAAGACCCCATTTTTTTTAGAGGAGCAGGCTTTCACGTTTGCTTGTATTACATCTTCAACATGTATAAAATCACGAAATATTTCATGAGAATTTTCAAATAATTTTGGAGCATTGCCATCCAAAATTTGATGTCCTAATTGAATTACCATTGAAGATGTTTTGGCCTTGAAATATTCTCTAGGGCCATACACATTAAAATATTTTAATCCTAATATAGTCATTTCAGGGTTTTCATTAGAATAGCGTGTAGCAATCTGATCCATCATATATTTACTATAGCCATAAGGATTCTCAGGATTTTCTTTACCTACTGTTTGTGGTGAAGGTAAGTTTCCATAAGTTGCGGCTGAGCTTGCATAAACCATAACTGAATTGTCAGCCTTTGCTTTTCCAAGTAAATCATAGAAGGAGTTAACATTAGTTTGCATAATTATCTTTTGATTATCGACGCGAGTATCAGAAATTGCTGCTTGATGAAAAATGTAATCAAAAGTATAGGCATCAAGTAGGCTCAAGTCATCTTTATTGTTGATATCCCCACATATAATATTACCAGTAAAACCAATTAAATTTTTGTAATGACCAAAGCTTTTGAGATTACCATTAGAGAAGGTAGAGCCACTTCTAAAGCAATCAAAAATTACAACTTGGGAGTTTTTATAATTTTCTTGAAAATAAAACGCTAAATTACTTCCAACAAAGCCTGCTCCACCAGTAATTAAAATTGTCTTGTTATCGAAATCAATGTTGCTGTAAGTCATTTAAATTATTGAATTTATAATTATTCGATTAATTTTAATACAAAGCACACTTGAGTGAATGACTTAATTAAAGTAAGTATGAGTATAATTATCTCAATTATTTGATTTTAAAGATATGTGGTATGTTAAAACTAACTATAAACTAATCGGTATTTTTATTCAGTATTTATATATTTTTGAAAGAAAGCTATGACAACTATTCATAAGTGTCTTTTCCCAGTAGCAGGTTATGGTACGCGCTTTTTACCAGCCACTAAAGCTATTCCTAAAGAGATGTTTCCTATCCTTACTAAGCCTTTATTGCAACACGGAGTTGAAGAAGCATTATCTGCTGGTATTTTTAATATGGCTATTGTTACTGGAAGAGGAAAGCGAGCAATTGAAGACCACTTTGATAATGCTTTTGAGCTTGAGGCGCAGTTGAAAAATACTCCAAATGAGCATTATCTTAAAGATATCAGTCGTGTTATTGAAAAAGCTACATTTTCATATGTTCGTCAAAAAAAAATGCTTGGTTTAGGAGATGCTATTGCAACTGGAAAAACTTTAATAGGTAATGAGACATTTGCAGTAATTTTGCCAGATGATTTATGTACAAATGTTGGAGACTCTGTTCTCGCTCAAATGACTGAGCTGCATAAAGATCATCCTGATTGTTGTATTGTTGCTGTTGAAGAAGTTCCTAAAAAAGAAGTGGGAAAGTATGGCATCGTAGAGATTGAAAGTATCCCCAACATTTCAAAAAATATGCAAAACTTTGCATTTAAAGTTACTAATATGATTGAAAAGCCAACTCAAAAAAAATCACCTAGTAATTTAGCGATTATTGGTCGCTATATTCTTACTCCAGAAATTTTTGAAATATTAGAAAAAACTAGTCCAGACAATAATGGTGAAATCCAAATTACTGATGCACTTATGACTCTTGCCAAAAAAGGTAAAGTGATTGCATATAAATTTAAAGGTAGAAGATTTGATTGTGGAAGCGTTAAGGGTTTTGTTGTTGCAACCAACTATTTTGCAAAAGCCCAAGGTCTAATCTGATATTTTTTCTTTTTAAATGTTTATAAAACATTAGATATTGTAAATTAAATAATTTAATATTATTATGGAAAAAAATTTAAAGAAATTTTTAATTACTGGTGGTGCAGGTTTTATTGGCTCTACTCTTATAAAGTATATTATTCATAATACTAAAAATAGTGTTGTCAATGTTGATAAGCTTACATATGCTGGTAATCTTGAATCTTTAAAATCTATTGAAGATAATGCACAATATTATTTTGAAAAAGTGGATATTTGTGATGCTATTGAACTGAGGCGAGTTTTTAAAAAATATTCGCCTGATATTGTTATTCACTTAGCTGCTGAATCGCATGTAGATAGATCAATTGATGGTCCTAATGAGTTTATACAGACTAATATTATTGGTACATATACATTACTTGAAGAAGCAAGAGTTTATTGGTCAGGATTAGAGGAGTTTAAAAAAAATGAGTTTAAATTTCATCATGTTTCAACTGATGAGGTTTATGGTGATTTGGAAGGTACAGACCTTTTATTTACCGAAAATACGCCCTACGCCCCTAGCTCTCCATATTCTGCGTCAAAGGCTAGTTCAGATCATTTAGTACGAGCTTGGCAACGTACTTTTGGGTTACCAACACTAATCACAAATTGTTCGAATAACTATGGTCCGTGCCAGTTTACTGAAAAACTGATACCGCTTATTATAATGAAGGCATTGCAAGGTAAAGAATTGCCAGTTTATGGTGATGGTAAACAAATTCGAGATTGGCTGTATGTTGATGATCATGCTAGGGCGCTTATGCATGTTGCTCTTAAAGGAAAAATTGGAGAAACATATAATATTGGTGGACATAATGAAATGCAAAATATCCAAGTGGTTAAAGAGATTTGTTTGATTCTTGATCAGCTAGCTCCAAGTAATTTTGAGGGCATTAAGTATTATTCTCAATTAATCACACATGTAGGAGACAGAGCTGGACATGATGTTAGATATGCTATTGATGCCAGTAAAATCGCTAATGAATTAAATTGGCTTCCTGATGAGACCTTTGAATCAGGTATTAAAAAAACAGTACATTGGTATCTTGATAATACTAATTGGTTGAAAAATGTTCAGATTAAAGGCTATGAAGGTGAGAGATTGGGAGTTATTAAATCATGAAAGGTATTATTCTAGCTGGTGGTTCAGGAAAACGACTTTACCCACTTACAAAAGGTATGTCTAAGCAATTAATGCCTATTTATGATAAGCCAATGATTTATTATCCTCTCTCAATTTTAATGTTGGCTGGTATTCAAGAAGTGTTAATAATTTCTACAATTGAAGATCTACCAAGATTTGAAAAGCTACTGGGCGATGGATCTGATATTGGTATGAAGTTTGAGTATATAGTTCAGCCAACTCCTGATGGTTTGGCTCAGGCATTTATCTTAGGAAAAGATTTTATTGGTAATGAAGATGTTTGCTTGGTTCTGGGAGATAATATTTTCTATGGAGATGGAATGGTTAAAATGTTATCAAAATCTGTATTAAATGCTTCAGATAAAAAGATAGCTACTGTCTTTGGTTACCATGTAATTGATCCAGAACGTTATGGAGTTGTAGATTTTGATAAAAATGGTATGGCACTTAGTATTGAAGAAAAACCGCAAATTCCTAAAAGTAATTATGCTGTAACGGGCTTGTATTTTTATCCTAACGATGTCATATTTAAGGCAATTAAAGTTCAGCCCTCTAATAGAGGTGAACTAGAGATTACCTCTATTAATCAAATGTATCTTGAGGACAGTAGCCTAAATGTTGAATTAATGGGCAGAGGCTATGCTTGGCTTGATACTGGAACCCATGAGAGCTTATTAGAGGCCTCTACTTTTATTGAAACTATTGAGAGAAGGCAAGGTTTAAAGGTTGCATGTATTGAAGAAATTGCGTTTGAACAAGGCTATATAACTAGAGAACAATTAATAAAGCTGGCTGAACCATTGTCAAATAACCAATATGGTAAGTATATTCTTAAGCGCGTCCAGGAGTTAATTTGAACTTTACACCTCAGTTAATTAATGATTTAATTTTAATTAAGCCCACTGTCCATGTGGATTATCGTGGTTATTTTTCTGAAACATTTAGACAGGATCTTTTTGAAGATGCGTTAGGCTATAAAGTAGATTTTATTCAAGATAATGAGTCACAATCAATCAAAGGTGTTTTAAGAGGATTACATTATCAGCTTCCACCATTTTCCCAATCTAAACTTGTAAGAGTAGTAAAGGGAAGGGTGTTAGATGTTGCTGTAGATATTAGAAAAAGTAGTCCAACTTTTGGTCATCATGTTGCTGTGGAACTAACTGATGAAAATAAATATCAGTTATTTATACCTTGTGGTTTTGCTCATGGATATGTGGTCCTTAGCGAAAGTGCTACCTTTTCATATAAGGTAGATAATTACTACTCTCAAAAGTCAGATCATGGGATTGCTTTTGATGACCCTAGCTTAGGAATTAATTGGTGCTTGCCTTTGGCTGATTTACTCCTTTCAGATAAAGATAAAAAGCATCCACAGTTAATGAATGCTTCTCATCTATTTGATTAACTATGAAGATACTAGTTATAGGTAAGAATGGTCAATTAGGTAAATCTATAAAAAAAGTTTTAACCAAGAGTGAACAATATAATGAATATGTTTTTGCTGGAAGAGATGATTTAGATCTAAGTAAAAAAAGTAGTATTAATGGTTATTTTAAAAATAATAATTTCGATTTAATTATTAACTGTGCTGCTTATACAAAAGTAGATAAGGCTGAAGAGGAGGTTTTATCTGCAAATCAGATAAACAATTTAGCTGTTGCTCAATTATCAAGCATTGCAAAAAAACAAAACTCTAAATTAATTCATATTTCTACTGATTATGTATTTGATGGTCAAAATAATAAGAAATATATGGAAAATGATCAAGTAAATCCAATTAATGTTTATGGAAGAACAAAGTTAGCTGGCGATCAAGCCATTGTGAAAAAAATGTTAACTAATGCAATCATTATAAGAACTAGTTGGCTATATTCAGAGTTTGGAAATAACTTCGTCATTACAATGCTAAGATTAGGACAAGAGAGAGGCGAAATTAATGTAATTAATGATCAAATAGGCACCCCTACATATGCAACAGATCTTGCTAATGTTATTTTAAGTATTATAAGTAGTAATCATTTTTTCAGCAAAAAACAAACTACTCAAATTTATCATTATTCAAATAAAGGTCATTGTAGCTGGTTTGATTTTGCTAATGAGATTTTTAAACTAGCTAATATTAATTATAAAGTTCAAGTTAATTCTATTTCTACTGAAGAATATTTAATGGCAGCTGAGCGACCAAAAAATAGTGTAATTAATAATAAGAAAATTGAAAATGACTTTAATATAGATACTTTTAATTGGAAAGACTCATTAAAAAAATGTTTATTAGCTTATGAGCTTGCTAACTCTATTAAAAGAAATGAATGAATTATCTATTATTAATCTAGGATTAGGTTTGAGTGATATTAATCAAGAAAGAATTACTAAATTAAAATTTTTTAAGTAATGCTTTACTTTTAACAACTCGTTAAGAACTTCTAGGCATAACACATTTAAGCTTCCAAACTTATAGATATTGTAAATTTCATAATTTAAAATAGCTACTAAGGGGAAAATTTATAAAAGTTTTGTAATTTAAAACTATTCTTGATGGTGACTATCTAGAATAGTTTTTGCAAAAACTAGGTCAAGTTCTTCGTCAATATCAATAGAAACATTTTGTGGCATTTCATAAGCAAAAATATTTTCTTTTAAAATATGTGATCCTGATTCAATAAATTTGTTCCAGGCGCAAATGTAAATTGCTCCATTAAGTCTATATTGAGATGGAAAATCTTGACTTCTTGTTGTAAAGTCAAGGTTTGATACAAAATTACTCATATTTTTGTTTTCTGGCAGTATTCCCGTCCACTCAATTGGATGTTCAACTTTGCAAACTGATACTATTGCATCAGCATTTTTTTCAAACAAATACTCTATTGCATGATCTATATGAGATTGATTTCTTAGTGGTGATGTCGGTTGCAGATAAATAAAATAATCGTACTCTTCTTTCTTTTGATTCTTATAAAAATTAACTGTATTATTAATTACATCTGGTGCTAATGCCATGTCATCTGAAATTTTTCTTGGTCTAGCAAAAGGAGTTTCAGCACCATGTTTAAGGGCAATCTCTCTAATTTTTTCTGAATCGGTAGTAACCATTGTTTTATCAATATATTTACTTCCTAATGATGCTTCAATGGTCCATGAGATAAGTGGCTTACCTGATAAGTCTAAAATATTTTTGTTTGGGAGTCTTTTACTGCCAGCTCTTGCAGGAATAATAGCTAAAAAGGTTTTATTATTAAGCATTACACTTCTCAAATTTGGTATTTAATAAATATATTTGTACTTGAAAAAAATAGTTATTAAGGTGAGTCAAGATAAATATTTTTAGAATGAACCTTAGCTGAATAGCCAACCATTTTTAACCCATCTTCCACATTTTTTTTGACAACAACCCCAGCATTAATAAATACAGAATATCCAATAGTTATATCAGGAACTATTAGTGCACCTATTCCAATAAAGGCTAAATCCTTAATAATAACTCTTCCAGCAGTGCATGAACTAGGCGCCAAATGGACTGCTTTCCCAATTACATTATCATGTTCAATAATTGCACCAGTATTTATTATTGAATAGTCATCTATAAATACATTGTTTTGAATTATTACATTTGCCCCAATAAAACATCCCTCTCCAATTTTTGCACTTTTACTAGTGATGGCATTGGGATGAATAATTGTAAGTAATTGAAGGCCCATTATTTCAAGCTTTCTGTATAAGTCAAATCTAGCTTTATTATCTCCAATAGCAACATGGATCGCATCGATTTTCACATCATCAAATTCTAATATTTTGTCAATGTTTCCAATAACAGGGATTCCATGAATTTTTTTATTTAATTTATTAGTCGAATTATCAAAAAATGCTACTACAGTAATATTTTTAAAATATGATAAGGCATCTAAAATTGATCCTGCATGGCCATCAGCTCTTGCACCTACTATAGCAACATTCATTTTTTTTTTGGACAAACTATTGTTACTCATCAACAATATTACTCCAATCCATTAATGAGTCAGCTTTACATTCAATTTTAGCTTTCTTTCCAATTAAGCTATCTAAATATTTTGGTTTAATTCCAGTACCAGGACGCTTGAGAGTAAGGTTTTCCAACGTTAGCTCCTCTCCCTCTTTAATTAATTTTTTTACAACAATGCTTCGTCTATGAACATTTCTTTGACCAATTTCTTTTTCACCAAAAACTCTTCTTGTTGTTCCAAGACCAGCTTCAACTTCTCTAATACCAGCAACTAAGTCTCTTAACTCCTTTGGTTCGACTGAAGCAGAGTGATCAGGCCCAAAATCTTCTTTTTGGAGTGTGAAATGTTTTTCTAAGATTGTTGCACCTAAAGCCCTTGCAGCGATACTCATATTAATTCCTAGAGTATGATCTGAATAGCCAACAGGATAACCAAAAGCACTTCTTAAAGTTTCCATAAACATCAAATTTGTTGTTTCAATCTCTGCAGGATACCAAGATATACAATGTAACAATGTAATATTTTTATTGCCTGTTTCTTCAATTGCCTTAATGGCATATTCTATCTCCCCTAAGGTTGCCATCCCTGTTGAAACAATCATGGGAAGCTGAGAATTAGCCATATATTTTAATAAAGGTAGGTTAGTAATATCTCCAGAAGCTACCTTTACAATATCAATTCCTAGTTCTATTAAAAAATCAAAAGATTCATTATCAAAAGCAGTACTCAAAAATTTAATACCTTTTTGATCACAATAGTTTTTTAACTCTATATGAGAATGCTTATCTAATTCCAATCTTGTTAATAAATCTCGAAAAGATTCACCTGAATAGCTTCCTTGATCAATATAACTGCTAGTTAAAGCTTTTGAAGTGACTAACTTGTCAGCTGTAAAGGATTGAAACTTTACATAATCAGCATTTGATTTAACCGCAATATCAACCATTTTTTTTGCTTTTTCAAGGCTGCCATCATGGTTTATTCCAGCTTCTGCAATAAAAATAGCTGGAATAATATTTCTTTTTGTACTAATAATATTCAAATTTTTCTCTCATATTAACTTTATAATTTCTTTGGCACAAAGCTCAAGCCCATTCCCAGGAACTATCTTACTAGAATATTTACTTTGTATTAAATGAGATGAGTCATTTTTTAAAAATTTTTCTATAGATAAACTCAATTCTTTTTCAGATAAATTTGGTCCGAATCCCAAATTGACATTTACTTTCAAATTTTCAAATGAAGTAGCGATTTCCATTTGCCTTTTCAGTTGACAAATTGAAGCGCCAGGAATACCAGATGCAATTCTTTCAAATAGTGTATTTCCCCCAGCAGTGATTGCTAAACCACAAGTTTGCCAATAGGTTGACAAACTCTCTACATCAAAGTAAAGCTCTATTTCTGTATCTTTATTTTCTATAGAAAGATTCTCTAACTTCCTTGAATATCCAGAAGATTTAGAGCTTATAACAACAATTTTTTCTACGTATTTTGATTTAATTAAAGCTTTTAGAGTTACGAAAATAATATTATTATGATCAGTGCCACCAAGACTTAATAAGACATTTGATTTACTATTATTTTTTCTTGGTATTGTCGAGTATGACTTATCCATGATAAAAAAATTTGGACCAATTAAATACTTATCTTTAAGGCCAATATAATTATCTTCAAGTTGATTTGGATTACCATTAATAGTAAGATTTACTGGAAATTCACGATAATAACTATCATCAGTAATTACACATAGTGGAGTATTAATTTCATTAAGCAAATTTAAATAATTAGATTCATTTTCAACGTCTAATAAATCTAATATTAATAGTTTAATTTTATTTGTATCTATTAATTTGATGATGAAATTAATTTCTTGATTGTAAGAAAAATCAGAATTTAAATAAATAATCTTTAACGATTGTTTTTTACTCAATAAAAATCGTCTAGCTGATTCATTTTCTCTTACCAATAATATTACTTGTAAATTGTATTTATCTTGTAAATAAGTAGCCAATAAATAACATCGATTTATATGACCCATTCCAATTTTTTTTGAACCATCAGCTCGAATTAATACATGACTCACAAAATACACTTCTTTATTATATCTGTAATCCTTTTTGCATCAGTTAAACTTAGTTCATCATAAAGAGGAAGGCATAAAATTCTTTTGGAAATATTTTGTGAATGCTCACATTTTTGAGCTTGTCTGACATATGAGAGTAAATCTAATGAAGGATAAAAGTATCTTCTAGGAAAAATACTATTTTCATTTAATTTTTTCTGAGTTTTTAGCAATTGTTCTTCATCTCTAAATATAATTGGGCAATATGCATAATTTTGCGAGGCATGCTTATTCCAAAGTTGAAATGTCAAAAACTTTCCTAATTCTCTAGAATAGAAGTCAAACAATTTTTTTCTATTCGCTTTAATTGAAATAATATCATCTAGAACGCACAATCCCATTGCTGCTTCAAACTCATTCATTTTGGCATTAATACCAGCATTCAAGATCATTCCTGATTTATCATAGCCAAAATCAATTAAACGCCTCACCTTCTTAATAAGAGTTTTATCATTAACAATAATGGCCCCTCCTTCGATTGTATGAAATAATTTTGTTGCATGTAAGCTTAATGTTGAGATATCACCGTAATTTAAAAGATTTTTTTTCTTATAATTTACATCGAAAGCATGAGCCGCATCATAAATTATCTTTAAATTATTATTTTTTCCAATTTCTTCTATTGCCTCCACATCACAAGCATTACCAAATGAGTGAACAGGAACAATAGCAGTAGTTTTTTTATTAACTTTGCTTGCAATTAAACTAGGATCAATATTGAAAGAATTAGAATCTATATCCGAAAAAATAGGCGTTAATCCACCAGCTATTAATGAATTAGTTGTTGCAACAAATGAAAAAGGAGATGTAATTACCTCATTCTTAATTTCCAGAGCACGATATGCAATGTTTAGAGCCATTGTTCCATTTGCTACAAGAATTATTTCATCTAAGTTTAAGTACTCTGCTAATCTTCTTTCTAGCTCTTTGACTAAAATTCCATGATTAGTTAACTGGCATCTATCATATATTTCATCAATATATTTCTTATATTTAGCTTTATCAGGAAGGTGTGGCTTAGTGACTTGTATATTGTGCATTATTATTTTTTTAAATAATTAATTTAGCTGTCAGATATTTATTACATAATTTTAATTCATTTAGAAATAAATAGTTATTTGTTTAGTAGTTAATAATTCAGTGTATGTTTTTATGTTGGAAATAGAAGTTATTAAGATATAATTTATTTTGCTTATCTGTATTAAATATAATATCTCTTTTAATGTAGGTTTAAAATGAATAAACACTCAATCTTCGCACAAGTACAACATCCTCAAGATGTTAATGACTTCTACCATATTTATAATAAATCTAACATTCTTAATGTTATATATTGGAATGAGTATTTTAAAATGGTTCAAAATATAGAAGGGGCAATTGTTGAGTGTGGAATTGGTCGCGGACGAAGCTTGATAACAATTTTAGCGTTACAAGAATTTTATAAAGAGGGCGTAAAAAGGCATATTTTTGCATTAGATAGCTTTGAGGGATTCCCTGAACCAAGCAATGAGGATAGAAGCTCTAGAAACCCAAAAAAAGGTGAGTGGTCAAGCTCTCCTAATAATCAGTTTGATTACTCTATTAATAATTTAAATAAGATTTTAAAAAAAACGGATGTATCAAGTTCAGAATTAACTATATTAAAAGGTTTTTTTGATAAATCAACCAATGATTTAGATGTTACAGAAATTGCAATTTTACATCTTGATGGTGATCTATACGATTCTGTAAAACAACCATTAATCAATCTTTCAGATAAGATTGTTATAAATGGCATTATAGTAATTGATGATTATATTCTTAATGATAATAATCAAAATAATGAAGGATTTCCAGGTGCAAGAAGTGCAGTTGAAGAATTTTTATTACATAATACTAATTTTCAGATAAGAGAGAGTATTAGAGGAACCCCTTTTTTGGTTCGAATAAACTAAGTTAAAAGTTATTAACCTTAAGGCTAATAGCTATCTAAAATTAAATAAAATAATGTAAAATTGCATCTGAAAAAATCAAATAAGCATCTTCAATAAAACTCATATTTAGATATTTTATGTAACTTTTTTGTTTTTATCAGAATTGCTTATAATTCTTTTAGATGTCTCTTTATAAAGGTGAATATGAAGAAAAATAATATAATAGAGAAATATAATCTTCCATCAGAGGTTATATTTTGTAAGAGGTGTGTTGTTTCAAATCAGCGTCCAAGAATTTCTTTTGATGAAGAAGGTATATGCTCTGCATGTAGGTTTTCTGACCATAAAAATAATGGGATAAATTGGAAAAAGAGAGAGAATCAGTTAGCTCAACTATGTGAAAAGCATAGAAGTCTTGATGGTAGTTATGATGTTGTTGTTCCATCAAGTGGCGGTAAAGATAGCAACTATGTTGCGCATATGTTAAAAAATAAATATAACATGCATCCTTTGCTTGTTACTTGGTCTCCACAAGTTTATACTGAACTAGGGAGAAAAAATTTAACTGCAGTAATTGATTCTGGTTTTGACAGTATTCTTATTACAGCAAATGGTGAAGTTAATAGAAAGTTAACAAAAGCTGCATTCATTAATATGGGAGACCCTCATCAATCCTTCATTTATGGGCAGTTCTCAGCACCATTTAAAGTGGCTATCCAATATAAAATTCCTCTCGTTTTTTATGGAGAAGATACAGAGGTAGAATATGGAGGCTCAATGGAGCATGCAGATAGATCAAGTTTAGATTATGAAGTTTTTACTAAACATAGATTTTCAAGTCTTTCTCCAAGTTCCTTTGAGCAATATGGCTTTAAAGCTTCAGATCTAGAGAAATATGGATTATCAGAAGAAGAGGTTAAGTCAATTAAAGAGCTTAATATTAAGCAATATTTCTTTGGTTACTTCAGCAAATGGATACCACAAGAAAATGTTAAATGCGCTATTGAACATACTGGGTTTAAAGCCAGCGAAGTCAGGAGTGAGGGAACGTATTCAAAGGATTCTAGTTTGGACAATTTACTAGATGGATTTCATTATTATTTATCTTATATTAAATTTGGACTTGGTAGGTGTATTTCTGATGCTGCACATGAGGTTCGAGACGGATATATGACTAGAGATGAGGCAATCAAACTAGTTAAAAAATATGATGGTGAGTTTCCAAAAAAATATTATAAAGAATTTCTTGATTACTGTGATATTTCAGAGGAAGAGTTTAATGAAATTATTGATTCCTGGAGAAGTGACCATATTTGGAAATTTGTAAACAATGAATGGCAGTTAAAAAATCCTATTTGGCTTGAAGAATAACTTTTGTGAAATGAATCGAGCTGAGCTTCACTTTAAAGAAGTAATGCAAATTGTAATATTTCAAAAAGGAACGATATGAAAGTAATTTATCATTCATTTTCCCACAAACATAAGTCTGAAATTATATCGTCATTACATAGTAAATATAATTGGGAGCCAGTTTGTGTAGCAGGTTCAACTATAGATGCTGATGGAACAATAGGTGGTGTTGAGCTAGATGATTGTATAATTAGTAATCCTTATAAACTGAGAAGGGCTGAGTTTAATTATGATGAGATAACGCCTCCACTTCCAGTTGATGCTTCAATTTTAGAGGCATTATCTCCATATGAAGGAATATTTCTTGATTTGTTAGGTACATTTCAAGATAATATGGGATGGGAATTTAGTTACGCTGAGAGAAAAGACTTCTATATTGATATATTAACTTACTGGAACACAGTAATTAACGCAACAGGCCCTGACTTAATAGTATTTTATACTTGGCCCCACACTCCATCTTGTTACCCATTATATTTGATAGCTAAACATTACTATAAGATTGATATACTATTTATTGATCCAGCTCCACTTCTTGGATTGGATTACCATGTAATTAGTAATTCAATTGAAAATTTAAGTAATTTTTCTTCTTATAATAACATCCAAGATAATAATTTTATAAATCCCACCAATGAAAATGTCTCATTATTAGTCAATGATATGGCTAATGATAATTTAGAGCCTGATCATATCACGGGGGAATATGATACCTTTAAGCATTCAAAGCCGATCTTACGTCGTTTTTATAATTATTTAAAAGGAAAAACCAATCTTGTAAATATTTCTAAAGCCTATAAACATTTTCAGAATCTAAACTTTGACAGAAAAGCAAATAAAAAGCCTTACTTTATGCCTAATTCTAGGATGAATTTATTACAAAAATTCATTTTTTTTGAAAAATTAAAGTTTAAAAATAGAAGTCTAAAAAAATATTATAATTCGAAAATAGTAATGCCAGATTTAAATGTTCCTTTTATTTATTTTTCAGCTCCATATCAGCCAGAAGCCACAAGTTATTTGGGAGGAGGTTACTATGAGAATGTTATATTAGCACTTAAAGTCCTTTCATATTCATGCCCCAAGGATTGGGTAATATATTACAAAGAGCATCCTTCTTCTTTTTTTGATAATTTTAGAGGTAGCCTTAAAAGAAATAACCGTTTCTATGAGCAAATAAATGAGCTACAAAACATCGAAATGGTTTCCTCAGATTTTAATCAATTTACCTTGATTAAAAAATCAAAAGCGGTTGCAGTTATTTGTGGTAGTACAGCTTGGCAAAGTGTTGTTAGGGGCAAGCCAGTTATTTCATTCGGCCAGAGTTGGTATTCTGGGTGTAAAGGAATTATGCAAGTTTCATCTTTGAAAGATGTAAAAGATACGCTGAGCTTAATTAACTCAGGATATACGCCAGAAAGAAAAGATGTGAATCACTATGTATCTGTTATTAAACAAGTTGCGTTTAAGTTCAAAGAGCATTATTACCCACCTTTTATTGTTTATGATAAGATTCGGGCAGAAGAAATTGCAGATGAGTTTTATAAGGCCTTCATAAGGAGTAGATAATTGACTGATATTAAACATGAAATTTTTAAAATAATCCTGAATGGGGTTGAAGATAAAAAAATTCAAGTAAATGATAACACGCCATTAATTGGAGATGGTTGTGTTTTAGATTCTATGAAACTTGTTGAATTATGTCTTGCGTTAGAAGATTTTGCAGAAATGAAGGGTTTTGAATTTGACTGGACATCTGATCAAGCAATGTCAAGATCACGAAGTATGTTCCGTACTGCTGGTTCTTTAGTAAGCGAATTTACAGTTCAGATGGGAGTTAAGGGATGATTGTTGTTACTGGCTCTAGTAGAGGCTTAGGCCTTGCAATTTGTGAAAGACTTAACTCATTAGGGGTTGATGTTTTTGGTGTGTCAAGGGATATTTCAAATGCTAATTTTCCTTCAATTTCCTGTGATGTATCTTCTTATGAAGAAGTTAAGAAGGTTGCTTTAGTAATCAAAAAAGAAGGAAAAAAAGTTTCAGGTTTAATCAATGCAGCAGGAATTGCATCAATGAATCTTGCTGTAACTACTCCACCAAATATTTCTCAAAAAATTTTAGAAGTTAATTTATTAGGAACAATTTTTTGCTGTCAGCTGATTGCTCCATTAATGATGAGAAATAAGTATGGATCAATTATTAATTTTTCAACAATTGCTGTTTCTTTAGGTCTTAAAGGGGAATCTGTGTATTCGGCATCTAAGGCTGGAGTAGAGAGTTTTACAAGGTCATTCGCACGAGAATCAGCAGATTTTAATATTAATGTTAACTGTATTGCTCCTGGACCTATTGATACTGGCTTACTTAAAGGCATTACAGAAGATCAAATTAATAAAATTGTTTCACAACAAATTATTCCTAAACAATTTTCGCCTAGTGATATATGTGATCTGGTAGAGTTATTGTTAGATGATAGGAGTAATTCGCTTTCGGGGCAGGTACTCCATGTTGGTGGTGCGTAATAAAATTACTGAACCATCTTAATAATATTTGGACTGGGGTTGAGCATCCATTCTTAATTTATCGTGGTCAATCGTTAAGGTTTTCAGATATTTCATCAAAACAATTGATAGATCTCTCAGAAATTAAGAAGGGCGATGTTGTTGCTATTATTGGTGACTTTAATCCAAATTCTATTCTTACGTTATTGCGTCTTATTGACATGAAGACAATTGTTATTCCATTGACGAAAGAGACTAAATATGAGCATGAATATTTCTTTGAATCTGCATTTGTAGATGTGGTTATTGATGAAGATAGTTTGACTAGGCGAGAGCATAATACCTCACATGCCTTTATTGATAAATTAAGAAAAAGTGAGCATTCTGGCCTCGTCTTATTTTCTTCAGGAACAACAGGTCGCCCTAAAGCAATACTTCATAATCTATCATTATTTTTAAAAAGATTTGAAACACCTCGCCCAACTCTTAGAACCATAAATTTTCTCTTATTTGATCATATAGGTGGAATTAATACACTTCTTCATACTCTTTTTAATAAAGGCGTTGTGGTTGCTCCTGATGAGCGAACTGTAAATTCTGTGATAGAAACCTGTAGGAAATATGATGTTGAAGTTCTTCCTACAACGCCTACTTTTTTAAGAATGATGTTAATAAGTGGAGCAGTTCCTGATAAGATCCCTAAATGTCTTAAAATCATTACTTATGGAACAGAACGCATGGATCAGCATACACTAAATGAGCTATGTCGGTTGCTTCCAAATGTGGATTTTAGACAGACCTTTGGAATGTCTGAACTAGGTATAGTCAGAGTAAAATCTGAGAGTAGGGACAGTCTTTTTATGCAGGTCGGTGGTGAGGGAGTTGAGACTAAAATAATAGAAAGCACTCTTCATATTCGATCAAAAACACGTATGTTAGGGTACTTGAATGCACCATCTCCATTTGATTCAAGTGGGTGGTACAATACTAAAGACATTGTAGAGAAAAAAGGCGGTTATTTCAAAGTAGTAGGGCGAACAACTGAAGTTATAAATGTTGGGGGGTTAAAATTCTTGCCATCTGAGGTGGAGCTTGTGGCTTTGGGATTTCCAGGTATATCATTTGTAACTGCGTATCCAAGGCAAAACCCTATAACAGGTCAACATGTGGAGCTTATTTTTCAAACTGAAGATAATTTCTTATTTGATATTGATAATTTTAAAATACACCTTATAAATAAATTACAATCTCATATGGTTCCTAAAAGAATCAGAAGGGAGGATATCAATATTGGACATCGGTTTAAGAGGATTTAATGGATAAAATATTAGTAATTGGTACAGGTGGATTATCACGAGAATTTACATCATGGTTCAAAGAAAGTTTTGAAATTGTTGGTTATTCCAGCAAGGAGAAGAATATTCATGCAGAATTTAACTTGCCTGGAATTTTTTTTACTGAAAAAGTTACGCCTGATATAGTTGGAACAAACCTTGCGGTTATTTGTATAGGAAATCCAGTAATTAAAAAACGAGTTTATTATGAACTGTCCCAAGTTGGTTTTTCTTTTCCTACATTTATTCATCATTCATCTGAAGTTTATGCAAAAAATCTAGAAGATGGGGTTATTATTGCTCCAAAATGTGTTGTTGCTACAAATGTTGAGATTGGAAAGCTTTCTTATCTAAATTTTAGTTGTGGTGTTGGGCATGATTCTATTATTGGAGATTTTGTCCAAATTAATCCTGGATCTCAAATTGGAGGAGGAAGTAAAATTGGTGATCAAGTTATAATTGGTTCAAATGCAGTATTACTAGAAGGTGTTTCAATTGGCAATGGGGCAACTATTGCTTCTGGTGCAGTAGTTTTTTCTAAGGTTTTAGAAGGTGTTACAGTTATGGGAAGCCCCGCTAAACGAATGCCAGCTTTTGATAAAAAACTTGAATCAAATATTTAGAAAAATTTCTGCAGCAGATAAGGATTGATCATATTTTTTCTCAGAAAAAAATTTTCCACTTTCTACCTTAGAAATAAAGTAGTGAATAGATTGTTGCAGTTCAGATTCAGAATTTAATGACTCTGTATTCTTACTAATACGATAGGGCTTTGGTTGGCAAAAGTTATTATCTAAATTAAACGTTTCTCTAGGATGGAAAATATCTATTATTGAGTTATTTTCTCTGAGTAGCCCATCTGAGAAAAAAACATCAACAGTTTGTGAAAAAACACTAGCATAAGATAGAAAAATATTACAAATCACTCCACTTTCGAATGTAAGATTTATGATTGCAGTATCTGGCTGTGAGTTTTTTGCAATATTAGTTTCAATAATTGATGTTTTTTTTAATGAGCCAAAAATACTAAGACAAATATCAACATAGTGAATTCCTAAATTTCCAGTAATCTTAGAGAAAACTGATGGGTTATTAAAACGCCAGTTTTCTCGCATTTCACTTTTAAAAGCAAGCCCATGTGAAATAGCAAAACTTGCATATATGGGTATTCCAAGATTGCCTGATGCCATTATTTCATTTAATTGTTTTTGTAGGCTAGAAAAACGATAATTAAAGCCAAAATATAAAGTTTTAGATAATTTTTCACGCTCTCTTTTTAACCAATTAAGTTCTTTTTTATCAACTACAGGTGGTTTTTCACAGTAGATATATGGACATAATTCATTTTGGTTGGAGGTATTTAAAATTTTTAAAATATAATCTGCATGAGTTTCAGATGGAGAGCAGATGAAAAAAGCATCTGAATTGAGCAAGTCTTTCCAATCACTAGTATATTTTTTTTTCTTAATTTGAGACTTTGAAATTAAGTCCAGTATTTTTTTAGAATTTGGGTGGTAGATATTTACAATTTCGACTCTTAGTAATTCACAGAGAAAATTAGCTACTTTTTCAGCATGATTTTTATATCCAATTACACTAATTTCAAGCATAGAAGTCCTCTTAAAAGCTTGAATTTACTTCTCAAATAGAGCTGCAACGTGAACATGGTTCGATATTGTGACGCTCTTTTTTGAGATGTGTATTTCTCAATGAATTTAAAAAATCACCACCCCAAAAATCTGCAATTGATTCATTTGGAAATGTTGGCTTTAATTTATTAGTTAAAGTACTTTTATAATCATAGTCACAAGGATTCATCCTTCCATCCCACCAAACAAACATTCGTCCCCACAGCTCTGAGCATGGTGTTTTAATAGAATTAACTTGATTATCATAAGCAGACTCCCAGGGAGAATAATTTACAAATGCTACTTGATCAACAAGATCTTTCCACATTTCAATCATTGTTGGTAAGTCCTGATCTTCATTAAGCTTGACACCACTTATTCTTGAAATCGTTCTTGAATCTGGATAATCTCTATTCTTAATTTTAGTAAATAACTCAATATTTGTCTTTATCTTTTCAAAATTCCCGTTTACACGAATTTTTTCATATGTTGCTTTGTCAGATGCATCAACAGAAAAAACTATAGTTTGTAAATCTGCTGATAGCAATTCATGTATTAACTTTTCTGAAAGTATTGAAGCATTTGTATTAATCTTTGATGCTAAAAATTTACCTCTCATATAGTCAAGCATTGAAGAAATTTCCGGATTTAGCATGGGCTCGCCTCGAGAGGCCAATGTTACTGATTCAACATTTCCTTCAAGCTCATCAATAGCATTTTTAAAAACATCGAGGCTCATATAGCCCATATATCCCTTTGATCTTGATGAAAAACTTTTATCAACCTGATAACACATAATGCAACGAAAATTACATATAGATGCTATCTCAAGTTGAACACATGGAGGATATTTCTCAATAATCTTAAGATCGCTATAAAGATTATATTTATAGCGATAAACTACATATCTAGCTATTTGTTCTTTTGGAATAACAGAAAACTCTAGAATTTCATCATCTGGAATAATAAACTCATTTTTTTTAAGTGATTTCCCTCCACATGAATTTTCATATGAGCTTTCAGTTAGATCAAAAATTCTTTTATTTGATAAATTTAATAATTTATACTGATTTTCTTTTTTAACGTCTTTGAGTATTTTTAAAATCTCTACTTCATTAAATACCACGTCTGTTGTTGTTTTAATTTCACCATATCCTTGAATCTTCCTAGGAGGTAGTATATTTTTTTTAATAACAATATCTTGGATGTTTTTCATTTTCATTAACTCTATAGTTTAATAGTTTAAATCACCAAGTGTTTCCAACTTATATAAATTTTAACTAATTATTAAAAATTTAACAAAGCCTCTTTTAACTTACTAATTTTTTGCAAAACTTCATAGGTTGGGAGACTAAAACCTGATCTTGATATTTTCATTGCAATTGGAGTGGCTTTATTGCAGTATTTTTTATATATCTCCATCTCAGATAATGTATAGAAGAAAGGCCTTGCTTCTATACCAAGCTCGTTCAATCTTTCAACACATTGATCTCTATCTATTCCGTTTTTAACAAGTAAACTCACAAGCCATATAATTCTATCTCTATTTACTAAATCTTTTTGAAAGCTAAATTTACTTGAGCTCATCACTTCTTTATAGCTAGCTTCATAGTTGTATCGATTTTTATGTATATTTTCTATTCTCTCTAATTGGGCTACTCCAATGGCGGCCTGTAGATTAGTTAATCGATAATTAAAGCCTATCATTTCATGCCAATATCTTCTGTCTTTACTCATTCCATGGTCTCTCATAACTCTCATCTTATCATTTAACTTAGGATTATTGGTGGTGCACATTCCTCCTTCTCCAGTAGTAATTACTTTGTTTCCATAAAAAGAGAAGCAGCCAATATCTCCAAAACTACCAACTTTTTTGCCTTTAAATTTTGCACCATGTGCTTCGGCACAATCTTCAATAATTTTAAGATTATTTTTTTTTGCTAAATTTAATATACCATCCATATCACAGACTTGTCCATATAGATGAACAGGAATTATTGCTTTTGTTTTTGAAGTAATTGCTTTTTCAATGCACTTTAGATCTATACACCAACTATCCTCATCTACATCAACAATAACTGGTGTTGCGTTAGCATTTATGACTGCATTGATAGTTGCTGCAAAAGTTAAATCAGGAACAATAACCTCATCTCCCTCACCAATCTCTAAGGCTTCAAGTGCTAAATGGAGAGCGCATGATCCATTAGATGAAGAAATACCAAACTTACAGTCTGAATAATTTGAAAATTCGTTTTCAAAACGATCTACATATGGCCCAGAACTAGAAATTCGCGTACTTAGAAAAGCATCAGTGAGGTATTTAAGTTCATTTCCTCTAAGACTTGGCATGGCTGCCGGAAAATGAATTTGTTGTGAGTATTGAAAATAGTCAACTAAATGATTAGAATCATCAACTAAAGGCAGTACGCTAATTCTAATACGTTGATTATTACTATATTTTGTAGCAATTTTATTTATTAGTAAGTCATTAGGGTCATTAATATGTCCAAACACGAAATTATTATTTAGTATTTCTTTTATTGGAGAGTCTAAACTCTTATGACTTAATATTGCTCGTCGAATATCACCATCTGAAACAACACCTTGAAGAAAGTTAGATTTGTCAACTATAAAGCAGATGCCTAATGCATTTTCATTTATAAGTTGCATTACTTCTAGCAAGGTCTGATTAGCTTTACAAGTTAAATTTTCAATCACTGTGTAGCTTCTTCCAGGATTTCATAGCTTGTTTTTATTGCGTACATACCATCATAAATTTCCAATGTAAAATCTTTGTCGGTGGTGTCAACTTGTCTAACCATTTCTATAAGATTTGAAGATTTTTTTAACTCGTTATTTAGGTCATGAAAGCCATCATTGTTACTTATGTGAATATAGTTACTTTCACTGATCATATTTTCAAATTCAGTTTCCCAGTCTAGCCCCAAGGAAGTGGAACTAACTTTTAGATGCGCAAGATCTAATAATAATTGAAAATCTATTTTCTCTTTTAACGATTTATATTCAGAAAAATTAGTCATCATAAAAGGCTTTTCCCCAATATAGGTTTCCAAATTTGTTTTTGAAAAGACATTATTTTCAATAAATAAACTAACACTATTATTTATTTTTTTTAATATCTTAAAGGCTTCACAAAAGCGAGTAATTGATTTTTCTTCATTAAATAAAATGTTTTTACTAATTTTTTTCCCAATTTCACTCACTTTGATGTCAATAAAAAAACCAGCATGAAAGCCAAGTTTTTTAGACCCAAGAAGCTCTGATAATGTTATTGCCTTTTTTAAATGATTAAAGCTAGTATTAAAAGTGTCATCATTAAGAGACGCTAAATTTAAAACAAAGTCATTTTGTGGAGGCGGAAAGTAGTTATGACATTGATAATTAAGATTATATTTATCTTTCAATTCTAATAAATCAAGCTCAAAATTATCATATTTTTTTGTGCCACCGGATAATTCTATATTCTGAAAACCATTTAAGGCTAACTCTTCTACTGAGTCTTTAATTTTAATATTTTTTACACAAGAACTAGAAACAAATATCATTTCAACTCCAAATATTCTTTGATTATTTCATTTTTTAGATAGCTTTCTTTTGCGAGCTTGTGAATTAACTTATCTAAATGAATAGGAGAAATTCCAACACCCCCAGTTCTCTTTGCAGTAATATTTTCTTCTGTAAATAAAGACCCTTTATTTATATCTGACTTTGCAACTAAACACTTTTGTAATGATTTTCTATTATCAAGTTCAGAGGAGGTTGGTTTTTTGATTGAGTTGCCCATATATTTATCAACTCTGCGAACAATTTTTACAAATTTAATTAATTCTTCAGGTGAAAGCGATGCAGCATTATCTGGCCCCTCATCATTTTGATTAGTAGTGAAGTGCTTCTCTATCACTTTTGCACCCATCGGTATTGCAAATGGTGCTGCACCAGTACCAACACTATGATCAGAGTAGCCTAATAAAATATTAAAATTGTCTTTATATGTATTAATAACAGCTAAATTTGCTTCTTCATCTTCTATAGGATAGTTAGCAGTGCACTGCATAAGTACAACATCTTTATTATATTCAAAAATTGTTTCGAGTGCTAATCGTACTTCAGAGAGATAACTCATTCCAGTAGATAAAAATATAAGTTTTCCTTTTTTTGCAATTTTTATCAATAATGGCAAATTAGTTAAATCAGCAGAGGCTACTTTATATGCAGGCATATCAAGAGTATCTAGATCATCTAAGCTCTCTTCATCACACGGAGTAGTTAAAAAAATAATATTTTTATCTGAACAATATTTATTTAACTCAATATTCTGTTCCTTGGTAAGCTCTAATCTTTTCAGCATTTCAAACTGAGTTTCGATAGGGTCGGTAGTATTTTTTTGATAACGAGCTTTTTGAATATTTTTAAGAATCACATTTTCAGTTTTAAATGCTTGGAACTTAACTGCGTCAGCTTGAGCTTTTACTGCAAGATCAACTAGTTTTTTTGCAACTACCATATCTCCACTATGGTTAACACCTGCTTCAGCAATAATGAAAGTTGCAGAATTTTCGGATATAGTTTTTTTATGTATAGTGAATTTTTTGTTAAATATCATTTTAAACTCTTCATAAAAAAAAACATTCTAACAATTAAAGTATTAATATAACTCATTGCCACCATAATTATCATTTTCTAAATCATATCTAACCATTCCTGAAACCATTTTTTCAAAAGAAATATTTCTTTTCCAGCCTAATTCATTTTCAGCTTTGGATGCATCACCCAGCAACAATTCAACTTCAGATGGGCGAAAATATCTAGAGTCTACCTCAACTAAAATAGCACCTGTTTTACTATCGATACCTTTTTCATTTATTCCATTATCTTTCCATTCAATATTCACATCTGTCTCTTTAAAGGCAAGTTCAGTAAAATCACGCACACTATGTGACTCGCCACTCGCTATTACAAAATCTTGAGGTTTTTCTTGTTGTAGCATAAGCCATTGCGCGTAAACATAATCTTTAGCATGACCCCAGTCACGAATTGCATTTAAATTTCCTAACTTTAATGTTTTTTGTTGGCCTTTTTTTATACGCGCAACTGCCTTGGTTATTTTTTTGCTAACAAAAGTCTCTCCTCTTCTTGGAGATTCATGATTAAATAAAATTCCATTACATGCAAATAGATCATAGGATTCACGATAATTTACAGTAATAAAATACGCATAAAGTTTTGCAGCGCCATATGGAGATTTTGGATAGAAAGGCGTATTTTCATTTTGTGGCTCAGTGCCAGGTATCCCTCCGAATAATTCTGAGGTTGATGCTTGATAGTATTTACAATTTGGACCCAAGTCTCTTACAGCATCTAATAGGCGTATCGCCCCTAAGCCAACAACATCAGCAGTATACTCAGGAACATCAAATGATACTGCCACATGAGATTGAGCCCCTAAATTATATACTTCATCAGGCTTAATCTTCATTAATAGCCTGTGAAGATTGCTTGAATCTGTTAAATCACCATGGTAGATATGCAATCTTGGATGTTTATCAAAAATATGATCTATACGCTGAGTAGTAAAAACTGATGATCGCCTGATAATAGCATGAACTTCATATTCTTTTTCTAAGAGAAGATCTGCTAGATATGATCCATCTTGGCCAGTTATTCCAGTTATAAAAGCTTTTTTCATTCGGTGATTTTAATAGATTTAGTAATTGTTGGCTATAGGTTTAATAGTTATTGATGCAAAATATTTTTTTGCTTTAAAAAAAGTTAAGTATTGAGATATAATTTGTTGTTTTGCTATTTACTAGTTTTTTAAGCATTTATAGTAAAAGTATTAAACCCTGTTGGCTTTCAAAAAAAAAGCCCACTAACCGGAAACTTTTATATTTAAACTATTAATTTACAACAGATAATGAAAATTAAAAAAATCTGTTTAATTGGCCTTGGTTATGTTGGTCTTCCTCTTGCTGTTGAGTTTGGTAAAAAGCGTCAGGTAGTAGGTTTTGACGTCAATCAGAAAAGAATTAATGAGCTAAAAAAAGGTGTTGATCTGACCCTTGAAATTTCTAAGAAAGAGCTTAATGATGCACTTCATTTAAGTTTTACAACTCATCCAAATGATATTAAAGATTGTGAGATTTATATCGTAACTGTTCCGACTCCAATTGATGAGAATAATAAGCCAAACCTGCTTCCTTTAAAAAATTCATGTGAAACGATTGGTAAGTTTCTTAAAAAAGGCGATATTGTCATATATGAGTCAACCGTATACCCAGGGGCAACTGAAGAAATATGCGTTCCTATTCTTGAAAAAAAATCAAACTTAAAATTTAATCAGGACTTTTTTTGTGGTTACTCACCTGAGCGCATTAATCCTGGAGATAAAGAGCACCGATTGACTTCAATAAAAAAGATTACCTCTGGCTCTACTAATGAAATTGCAAATGAGGTTGACCAGCTCTATAAAGAGATTATTACAGCAGGCACCCATTGCGCTCAAAGTATCAAAGTAGCTGAAGCTGCAAAAGTTATTGAAAATACTCAAAGAGATGTAAATATTGCCCTTATTAATGAACTTGCCTTGATATTTAATAAGTTAGGAATCGATACTGAGTCAGTTTTAGAGGCCGCTGGTACAAAATGGAATTTCCTTCCTTTTACGCCAGGTTTGGTTGGGGGGCATTGCATCGGTGTTGATCCTTATTATTTAACTTATAAAGCGATTGAAGTAGGTTATAAGCCCGAAATGATTCTTGCAGGCAGAAGGATTAATAATGATATGGGTATGTATGTTGCTAATCAGGTGATTAATTTAATGACTAAAAAAAATATCCCTATAGCAAATTCTAAAATATTAATTATGGGTTTAACATTTAAAGAAAATTGCCCTGATATTCGAAATACTCGTGTGATTGATTTAATTAAAGAGTTTAAAAGTGTTAATTGCAAGGTGGATGTTTATGACCCATGGATCAATAAAGAAGAATCTATTGCTGAGTATGGCTTTAAACCAATTGACTTTCCTTTTAATGATAAATATGATGGAATCGTGCTAGCTGTTGGACATGATGAATTTAAATCGTTCTCTTTAGAGAAAATAAAGAGCTTTGGTAAGGGAAATCATGTGATTTATGATGTTAAGTATTTATTAAGAGTGAATGAATCAGATGGAAGATTATAAATGAACAATTACGAAGAGCTCCAAGAATATTTAGTAAATAATCAAAGCACATGGCTTGTAACAGGAGTAGCTGGCTTTATTGGATCAAATTTGTTAGAAAAGTTACTTATTCTTAATCAAAGAGTAGTTGGACTAGATAATTTTGAAACTGGTTATCAAAGTAATATTAACGAAGCCATACAAGATGCTGAAAAATTTACTGGCAAATCGTTAAGAGCTAATTTTAAATTGATAGATGGAGATATTAGAGACTTAAAAAATTGTCAAGAGGCATGTATTAATGTTGATTATGTGCTTCATCAGGCGGCACTTGGTTCTGTTCCAAGATCGATTGAGAATCCAGTAAATACTAATAGTGCTAATATAGATGGCTTTCTAAATATTTTAGTTGCCTCTAAAGATGCAAAGGTGAAAAGGTTTGTTTATGCCGCTTCTAGCTCTACATATGGCGATCACCCTGATCTCCCTAAGGTTGAAGATAAAGTTGGCAATACTCTTAGCCCATATGCAGTAACAAAATTGGTTAACGAGCTTTATGCAAGTGTTTTTGCCAAAACTTATGGCTTCAAAGCAATTGGACTTAGGTATTTTAACGTTTTTGGTAAAAGGCAAAGTCCAAATGGTGCCTATGCAGCTGTGATTCCTAAATGGGTTTCAGCAATTATAAATAATGAAGACCTATTTATTAATGGTGATGGAAAAACAAGTAGAGATTTTTGCTATATTGATAATACAGTTCAGATAAACTTGCTCGCTGCAACTACTGATAATGAAGATGCTATTGACCAGGTTTATAATGTTGCATTTGGTGATTCTACAAGTTTAAACATACTCCATCAAATTATTGAAGATGGTTTAAAGCAAAGACTAAATAACTTAAAAAGTAAGAGACCAATTTATCAAGATTTTAGAATTGGTGATGTTAGGCATTCTTTAGCAGATATCAGTAAAGCCAAGTTATTGCTTAATTATGATCCAACTCACAACATTCATGATGGGTTACATGAAGCCCTAGACTGGTATACAAAATCTTTATCAAACTAAGAAATATTTAGATTGAAATCAAGAATAAAACTTAAGTTTTTTTTTCTAATACTTATATTAATTTCTATTTTAATTGGTTTAAATAAAACCTCAACACAGCTAATAGGTATTAATTTTAAAGTTTCAGAGTATGAGGTACCACTTTATTTAAAATTATATAACTTTTATGGCCGGCATCTAAATTATTCTAACTTAGTCAATCGTATAACTGTAAATAGTAAAAATGATCAAGATAAAGTTATTCATATATCTAAATGGATAAAGAATAATATACAAAAACTCCCAAAAGGAGCTGAGGTTGTTGATAGCCATCCGCTAACAGTTTTTGAAAGACGGATGGGGATAGAGGATCAATTTTCTGACTTACTATCTGTAATGTTAGTTTATGCAGGAATTAATTCATTCTTCTTAGATACAATAAATGATAATGCACTAACTTATTTTGAACTTAATGGCAATTGGTCGATAATTGACCCATACTATGGAATAATGTTTTTAAATTCAAAAGGAAAAATGGCTTCTTTAACAGACCTAAAAGAATCCAGTTGGAGTTTATCCACATTAGATTTTGAGCTTGTTGATATGAATAATTTTAAAAGTATTTTTAATGATAAATTTTATGATGTCGGGCAAATTAAACAATCATATATGAGACAAATTTATATCGCACCTACTCAAGAAATTATTGCAACTACTAGTAAATTTGATTTGGGTGGAAGATCATTCATTCAAAGTCCATTAGGTCGTTTGCAATTTATATTAAGTCGATTTATAATTTTTTTTAATAAATCATGAAAGTGTCGATGTTTAACTTACTCTTAAGACTTTGGAATAAAATTAGTAAACGCCGACATTCTCAGTATGCTCTCCTATCAATTCTTATAGTTATAGGGTCACTTGCAGAAGTAATTAGTATAGGAACTGTTATTCCTTTTCTGGGAGTTTTGGTTGCACCTCAGAAAATTCTTCAAAATGAAACTTTTCAGCCTATTTTTCAATATTTTGGATTCACTGATCCCTCACAACTTTTACTTCCAGTTACAATCACTTTCTGTTCTGCAGTGCTTTTTTCTAGTGGAATGCGCCTACTTTTTCTTTGGCTTAGCACAAGACTTTCATTTGCTACTGGTGCTGATCTTAGTTTAGATATATATCGCCGAACCCTTTATCAGCCTTATTCTTTTCATTGCAGCCGAAACAGTAGTGAAATAATTGCTGCTATCTCAAGCAAAACTGATTCAGCTATTTATCATATTATTTTTCCATCTTTATTGATTTTAAATTCAATGGTTTTCATAACAGCAATTCTTGTTGCGTTATTTATAGTAGATGCTTTGGTTGCATTTGTAACATTTGGATTTTTGGCTTTTATTTATGGTGTTATAATTTTTATTAAGCGAAAACAATTAAGTAAAGAAAGTTTATTGATAGCTCGGGAGTCTACAAATCTCATTAAAGCTCTTCAAGAGGGCTTGGGTGGAATTCGTGACGTTCTTATTGATGGTAATCAAGAGATTTATGCTAAGGTTTATCGAAGTTCGGACCTTGCATTAAGAAGAGCTCAAGGTAATAATATTTTTATAGCTGGGGCTCCTCGTTTTCTTTTAGAGTCTCTGGGTATGATGGTAATTGCCTCATTGGCATATGTACTAGTTCAGGGCCCAGATGGTGTTACATCAGCTATTCCTATTTTGGGAGCTCTAGCCCTTGGAGCACAACGATTACTTCCTATGATTCAAACAGGTTATGCTTCATGGGTAAGTATGCAAGGCGCCAAATCATCATTAGAAGATGCGCTTGAGCTACTAGAAAAAAATATGCCAGACTTTGCTCATGAACCAACTATATTGCCTCTTCCATTTAATAAAAGTATAAGCTTAAAGAAAATATTTTTTCGTTATAGCCAAGAAACACCAAATGTATTAAAACAAATAAATTTGAATATTAAAAAAGGTTCCCGTGTTGGATTTATTGGTTCTACTGGAAGTGGTAAAAGCACTTTGTTAGATGTTGTCATGGGTTTATTAGAGCCCTCTATAGGTACTATCGAGGTTGATGGTCAGGAATTAACAAGTAAAAATAACCGAGCTTGGCAGGCCCATATTGCACATGTACCTCAAGCTATTTTTCTTTCAGATGCCAATATTGAAGAGAATATTGCATTTGGGTTAAATAAGAAAGATATTAATTCTGAGCGCGTTCGCCTTGTAGCCCAACAGGCACAAATTGCTACTACTATTGAATCTTGGCCTGATAAGTATCAAACTCGAGTTGGAGAAAGGGGTGTTAAGCTATCAGGAGGACAGCAACAGCGTATTGGTATTGCTCGAGCTCTATATAAAAACGCAGATGTTATTATTTTTGATGAAGCCACTAGTGCTTTGGATGATATAACAGAGAGCGCAGTTATGAATTCTATTGATAATCTTAGTAAAGATCTGACACTTTTAATCATTGCTCATCGTATAACTACCCTTAAAGGTTGTACACATATTGTAAAGTTAGATGATGGCAATATTGAAAAAATTGTCAGCTACTCGGATATTATGGATCAATAATTGAAATCAAATGAACTTAAGGTTTTTGAATGTAGCTATTGCTTGATGAGGGTGAAGATTTTTTTTACCACTTGTTTAAGCTTGATTTAGAAGTGCTACTCATATTTTAAGTAAAACTTTATTTGGTGATAAACTAAAAATTCCTGCAGTGATATATTGAGCCCATATTTTAGACTGCCAGTTTTATTACGGAAAAAATAGTGAAATGGGCATAAAAAAAATATGAAGGTTTTTAATAATGGGGAAAGATTGAAAAATAAATCAATACTTATAGACTATTTAAATTTTTATACAATTATTTATATTGTTTTATTTCAGTATAAAACTGTTAATTTACTATACAAGCATGAATTTCTCAACGATCTCTATTGTTATCTTTTAGGGGCTTTTAATGTAAATATTTCCTATCTTGATATCACATATTCATCAAATAATTTTGAGCATTATCGAGATATTGCTATCGAAAAAGATCGTATCACTAATTTAGATTATTGTGGAAATGAGTTACTACCCAACTACTTATATAAAAAGTATTTCTATGAAAGAGTTCATCCATTAGTTGAATTGAATATTTTTTTTTCCAATTTAAACTTTGATAGGGTCTTAATCAATTATGGTGATTATTTTTTCTTGTTAAAAAAAGAAGGTTTCTATAAGAAGATAAGATATTATGGCCTCCCTCTTTTGGCCAAGTTTAAAAAAGGAAATTATTCTTATAGTAATATTTATTTACAGAAGAAGAACTTTTTATTACGTACTTATTTTATTAGTATTTTAAAAATTCTTAGATTTAGTCTCTCATTTAAACCCTCTTTAGCCTCTAAAGTTTTAGTTTCAACAGCATTGAAACAATCTTTTGTTTCTGATAGTTTTTATGCATTTGATAAATCACAAATAGATTATGTTGTAATTGATCCGGCTTCACTAACACTTTATTCTAACAAGGGTAAGAAAATAAGTCACCTATATTCATTAAATTTTACGAAAATTCTTAAAATAATTAAAGGGATTTATAAAATTTACAATGAAATTTCAATTAAGAATGGAAGTAATTTAGCTTTAAATCTTCATACTCTAGAAAAATCTAAGGATATTTTTTTCCTCAAAAAACTTATTTATGATTTAGATGTAAAAGTTATTTATACTTGCTACGAGGGCTCACCAATTATTAATATTTTAAACATGCTTGGATATCAAAGTAATAAGGTAATTTCGGTGTGTTCAATGTGGTCTCTTGGGTATATGCCTGAGTTTATTCATGAGCTATACAAGGGTTGTGACATTTTTTTTGCATGGGGAGAGAAACAAAGTAATAATTACTTGGAATGCAAAAGTCCCTTTAGGTCTTTGATAAAAGTTGGCTATGTTGGTGATTATGCCATTAATTACATGATTGATAAGCCTGAAACTAAAATTGAAGAATTTAAAAAAAATGGATATAAAGTAATTGCAGTATATGATAATGTCGCAACTTATGATTATCTCGTAACATATAGTCAATTACATAATTTTTATCAAGGCTTGCTTTGTGTCCTTAAAGAAAGCTCATATGCATGTGTAATAAAAACTAAATTTGATTCACTTTATAATAATGTAGACAAGAGACTAATTGATGATATTCTTAGTTATAGTGACAGAGTTCTCATAATGGATAAAAAGTCAGACTTGTCTCCAGCTTTTAAGTCTGATTTTGTCTACGCTTTTCATCAAAGTAGTCTTGGTAATATAGCATCAGTATGGGGGAAAAAAACAATTTTTTATGATGAGAGTAGTTTCATTGATACAAATGGGATTTCTCATAATAGTCATATTATTAACACCTATGATCAATTGATTCCAACTTTAAATGCTATAGATAAAGATTCTTCTATAATAGATAGAGACTCTTATGTTGATCCATTTGTTGATGGTAATGCACAAAATAGAATTTCTGGATATATCCAAGTATTATTGGACTCAAAGGAAAAGACAAAGGCAGATAAGATTAGAGAATCAAATCTTATTTATAAAAGAAAATATGGAAATAATAAAGTTATTGAATCAGTGAATTTATGATTCTATTTTTTAATTTACATAATAAAGTTGAGGTATTTAGATGTTAACAGGATCGCGTATTTTAGTCACAGGTGGAACTGGCTCATTTGGACAAAAATTTGTTCAAATGACGCTTGATAAATACAACCCAAAACAGATTATCATTTATTCTCGCGATGAAATGAAACAGTGGGAGATGGCTTTGAAATTTAATCATAATCAAAAGCTAAAATTTGTTATTGGTGATATTCGAGACTATCAAAGTCTTTTTAAAGTATTGCATGGTATCGACTTCGTTGTTCATGCAGCAGCAACAAAAATTGTTCCTACAGCTGAAACGAATCCAGCTGAGTGTGTTAAAACAAATATTATTGGGGCTATGAACCTTATTGATGCTTGTATAAATAGCGGCATAAAGAAAGTGGTTTCTTTATCTACAGATAAAGCAAGTAACCCAATAAATTTATATGGTGCATCAAAACTTGCTTCTGATAAGTTATTTATCGCGGGGAATTCAAATGAAACTCGGTTTTCAATTGTTCGTTATGGAAATGTAATCGGTTCTAGGGGGTCTGTAATACCTTTATTTCTTTCACTGAAAGGAAAAGGTTCTTTACCCATTACTGATAAAAGAATGACTCGTTTTATGATCTCTCTAGATGAAAGTATAGCCCTTGTATGGAAGGTCTTTGATGATATGCAGGGTGGAGAAATATATACTAAAAAAATCCCATCAATGCTAGTTACCGATATTGCAAAAGCTATCGATCCAGAAGCTGACTTGGAAATCATTGGAATTAGACCAGGTGAAAAAATACATGAACAGATGATTAGTATTGATGATGCTCAATATACTTATGAATATAAAGATTATTATAAAATAATTCCTGCAATGTTCACAAAAAGTCAAAAAAATGAATCAATTAAAGATGGAAAAATTGTTGATCCAAGTTTTATTTATTCATCAGAAAATAATATTGACTGGATGTCTATTGATGATTTGAGAAGTAAAATCCAACTTTTAGATCTAGATAAATAAATTTAAGTGAGGTTTTTAGAATGCTAAGAGTAATAAGGAGTTTACATTGGTAATATTAGGTATTTTTGGGCCTGGCCCAAATCCAAGTGCAACTCTTCTAATTAATGGAGAAATAATAGCTTGGGCTGAAGAGGAAAGATTTAATAGGATAAAAACAGCTCCAAATTCTTTTCCGATTAAGTCAGCAAAATGGTGTCTTGATTATGCAGAAATAAATCTTGATGATGTTGATAAGATTGCTTATGGTTGGGACTCTCCAAACTATATTAAAGGTACGAAAGCTTTTTTTCTGGCTCAGAAAAAGAAATTTTTTGATAATTCTTCATATAATAACTTGCAAGAAGAGCTTTTGATGAATTTATATCATCCAGATCGAATAAAGCATCAATTACAACTTGGTCTTGGGCCTTTCAGTGCAAGTCGTAAAGTACCTAAGGTTGAGTTTTTTAAACACCATGAATGTCATGTGGCTAGTGCATTTTTCAGTTCAGGTTTTAGTGAAGGAAATATATTATCAATAGATGGTTCAGGTGAAGAAGTATCTACACTTCTTTGCTATGCCAGTAATAATAAGATTGAAGTAATTAAGTCCTTTAAGCTGCCAAATACTCTCGGTGGCCTCTATGCAACTTTTACTGAGTTTCTTGGATTTCGCGCATATCATGATGAAGGAAAAGTAATGGGCCTAGCTTCTTATGGAAGTTACCAGGAAGATTTACAGCAAAAGCTTGATAAATTTATATCATTTGATCCAGAAACTGGAGAGTTTGAAGTTAACCCCCATCTTAGATACATTGGTGATCATTCTTATGGTAGTCGTTTTACTGATGAATTTGTGGAAATATTTGGTAAGCCTAGAGAAAATGAATCTGCTCTTGAGAGTCAATATGCAGATCTAGCGTTTGCGCTTCAGTACCGACTTGAAAATATTGTTTTTAGTCTAGCGCAATGGTTAAGTAAACAAACAGGATCAAGGAATTTTTGCTTAGCTGGAGGTGTTGCAATGAACTGCGTATTGAATGGGCGCTTAGCTGAAAAAGAATTTGTTGATAATATTTATATTCAACCTGCAGCTTCAGATAACGGTGTTTCTCTTGGAGCTGCTCAACTTTTAAATATGCGTGAAGGCTCGGAAAAAAATAAAAAAATGGACCATGCTTATTGGGGTCCAGAGTTCACAGAAGTTGAAATTATTAAAGCCCTTATAGAATCTAAGTTAAGTTATAAAAAAAGTAAAAATATATGTAATGAGGTCGCTCAAAAAATTAAAGATGGCAAAATTGTTGGGTGGTTCCAAGGGAGGATGGAAATTGGTGCAAGAGCATTAGGGAATCGCTCTATACTTGCTAGCCCACTTATAAGTGATATGAAAGATAAAATTAATCTTGAGGTAAAACACCGAGAAAATTGGCGTCCTTTTTGTCCTTCAATGAAAGAGGAAGTGTATTATAAATATATTGATGCTAGTGCAGATTCACCATATATGATTATGGCATTTCCAGTTCATGAAGAATTTAGAACAATAATCCCAGCGGTTGTTCATGTTGATGGAACTGCAAGACCTCAAGCTGTTAGTAAAAAATATAATCCTAGATTTTGGGGCTTGCTAGATGAATTTGAAAAATTAACTGGACATCCAGTTCTTATTAATTCATCATTTAATATCCAAGGAGAGCCGGTTGTATGCTCTCCAGTAGATGCATTAAGAACTTTTGGAGGCACAGGTTTGGATGTCCTGGTAATGGGTGATTTTATTTTAGAAAAATAATATTTTTAGGTGAAATGTATGGAAAAAATTTTAGTTATAGCTGCTCATCCAGATGATGAAACCTTAGGTTGTGGGGGATATTTAGCAAAACATGGGGGTATTGGTACTAGAGTTATTTTTATAGCTGAAGGCTCTAGTTGCCGGTTTAATTCTGATGAAATTAACAAGCAGCATGTAAAAGATAAGATAGCAGAAAGAAATAATTATTGTATTAATGCCTTATCAATTTTCGGTATTAATGATATTAAATTTTATAACTATCCATGTGGAAGGCTTGATGATATTTCAATTATCGATATAAACAAAATTATAGAAGCAGAGATAAATGATTTCAAACCTCAAGTGATTCTTACTCACGCAGAATTTGATAATAACAATGATCATCGTATAGTATTTCGCTCAACTATGATGGCTACTCGTCCTGGTGTTTTCAAAGAATTAAATAAAGTTATATCATATGAGATTCCTTCAAGTACTGAATGTTCTTTTAGTCAGGTTTTTCAGCCTAATTTATTTGAAGTTCTTGAGGAAAAACATATCGAAAAAAAATGGGAAGCTTTAAAATGCTACAAAAGTGAAATTTTTCCATATCCACATCCTAGGTCATATGAGGGCTTAATAACACTTTCAAGGTATAGAGGGATGCAGGCTGGTGCTGAGTTTTCTGAAGCTTATCAAGTAATCAGGAGTATTAATCTATGAAAGCAGTAATTTTAGCGGGAGGTCTTGGAACTCGCTTAAGTGAAGAGACAAGCCTTAAACCAAAACCTATGATTGAAATAGGAAATAAACCAATCCTTTGGCATATTATGAAAACCTTTTCAGCGCATAATGTAAATGACTTTATTATTTGCTGTGGTTATAAAGGATATATTATTAAAGAATATTTCGCTAACTATTTTCTACATATGTCAGATGTAACATTCAGTATGAAAGATAATCAGATGACTGTTCATCAGAATAATATTGAACCATGGACAGTGACTTTAGTTGATACTGGTGAAGATACTATGACTGGAGGAAGGCTTAAAGCTGTTTATGACTATATAAAAGATGAAGATGCATTTTGTTTTACTTATGGTGATGGAGTGAGTAATGTGGATATTTCATCATTGATTCAATTTCATAACTCTCATGGTAAGCAGGCAACATTAACAGCAGTTAGACCTCCTGGAAGGTTTGGTGCTTTAAAAATTGTTGATAACATGGTTACTGATTTTCAGGAAAAGCCCGATGGAGATGGAAGCTGGATAAATGGGGGTTACTTTGTGCTGTCACCAAAAGTAATTAACCGTATTAAAGATAAAACAATTAGCTGGGAAGCTGAACCTTTAGGTGGCTTAGCAAAGGATGGTGAGTTGGCATCTTATGAACATGATGGTTTTTGGCAACCGATGGATACGCTGAGAGAAAAAAACTTTTTAGAGTTGCTCTGGAATAGTGGTAAAGCCCCTTGGAAAATTTGGTGATTGATCCATTATTTTGGAAAGGTCGTAAGGTTTTCATAACTGGCCAAACTGGCTTTAAGGGTGGATGGTTATCTCATTGGTTAAAAAATCTTGGGGCACATGTTTATGGGTATGCTTTATCTCCAGATTTAAAGCAGTCTTTCTATACTCAAGCTTCAGTTAACCATTCCTTGTTGAGTGATACTTTTTCTGATATTCGTGATTTAGAGGCTTTTAAACAAGCAATGCAAGAAGCTAATCCATCAATTGTGATACATCTAGCAGCACAACCATTAGTTGTTGACTCATATTCGGACCCTTTAACAACCTATTCAACTAATGTTATGGGAGTTGTAAATATGTTTGAAGCGATTAGAAGTTGTTCTTCAGTAAAAGCTGTTCTAAATATTACTACTGATAAATGTTATGAAAATAATGAGCAACTAATAGGCTATCATGAAAATGACCCAATGGGAGGTCATGATCCATACAGTGCAAGTAAAGGTTGTTCAGAGTTGATTTCAGCATCTTATCGAAAATCGTTCTTTAACGATTTAGGGGTAGCAATAGCTACAGCAAGGTCAGGCAATGTAATAGGTGGGGGTGATTGGGCTAAAAATCGAATTATTCCTGATGCAATGAAAGCGTTTGCTAATAATCAGAAATTATTAGTTCGCAACCCAAATTCAATTAGGCCATGGCAACATGTTTTAGAACCTTTGTTTGGATATTTAATGCTTTGTCAACAATTAATTAATAAGCCTGATACATTTTCAGGTGCCTGGAATTTTGGACCTAACCAAGAGGATGCAAGGCCTGTCTCAGTTCTAGCAGATATTATTGCTAAATCTTGGGGCGGTAATGCTGAATGGAGGGATGACAATAAAAAGCATCCTCACGAAGCCAATTATCTAAAATTAGACTGCTCAAAAGCCAAAAATATTCTCAACTGGAAGCCAATATGGACACTAGATCAATCATTAGTTGAGACAGTGAAGTGGTACAAAGCATTTTATAACAATGAAAATATGAGTAAATTTACATTAAAACAAATTGAAAAATATATCTCGCATGAATCAGCATTTTAAATTTCTTAAAACAAAAATAGAGGAACTATATATTATTGAAAGGTCTCTAATAGAAGACGATAGGGGTTTTTTTAGTCGTTTTTTTTGTGAAAAAGAGTATAGAAGCATTGGATTTAATCAATCGATAAAGCAGATGAATCATTCATTTACAGAAAAAAAAGGGTCAATACGTGGAATGCATTTTCAACGTTCACCATTTAAAGAAACTAAGATAATAAGATGTACTAAGGGTATGGTTTTTGATGTAGCAGTTGATATTCGAAAAGAATCACCAACTTATTTACAATGGCATGGTGAAATATTAACTGCAGAAAAAGGAAATAGTTTTTATATACCAGAGGGTTTTGCCCATGGCTTTCAAACATTGACTGATAATTGTGAATTACTTTATATCCACTCTGAGTTTTATGAGAAAGCAGCAGAGGGGGCGTTAAATGCTCTTGATTCAAAAATAGATATTGCTTGGCCACTCGAAGTTACTGAAATGTCAGATCGTGATCGAAAAACCCCTCTAATTGATAAATAACTTAAAAGGTTAAATTATATGATATGCAGACATTGCTCTTTTAAATTAATACATACATTTGTTGATTTGAATAGCTCCCCCCCATCAAATTCTTATCTTACAAAGAAAACGATTAATGAATCAGAAAAATGGTACCCACTCAAAGTTTTAGTTTGTGATAAATGTTGGCTAGTTCAAACAGAGGATTTTGTGGGAGTAAGTGAAATGTTTTCTGAAGATTATGCGTACTTTAGTTCGTTTTCATCAACATGGTTAAAACATGCTGAGGATTATGTTGAAAAAGTGACCTCTCGATTTAATATTAATAGTGAAAGTATGGTTGTTGAAGTAGCCGCTAATGATGGATATTTACTTCAATATGTAAAAAATAAAAATATACCTTGTTATGGTATTGAGCCAACAAACAGCACAGCGGTTGTCGCAAGAAAAAAAGGTATTGAAATTATAGAAGAGTTTTTTTCTGAGGCTAAAGCACATGAGCTTATGAATAATGGACAACAGGCTGATTTAATCATATCAAATAATGTGCTTGCCCATGTTCCAAATATTAATGATTTTGTTAAAGGTGTTTCAACACTTTTAAAGCCAAATGGTATTGCAACTTTTGAGTTTCCACATCTTCTAAATCTTATTGAATTAAACCAATTTGATACAATTTATCATGAGCATTATTCTTACCTTTCTTTAACGTCAATTGAATCAATATTTGAGTCTAATGGACTATCTATTTTTGATGTTGAGGAATTACCAACACATGGTGGAAGTTTAAGAATTTATGCTCAAAGAAGTGACTTAGGGATGAATATAAATTCTGAAACAGTCAAAATTTTAAAAAATAAAGAAGATAGCTTAGGTATGAGTGATATTAATTTTTATAAGGGTTTTCAATATAGAGTAGAAAATGTAAAAATAGAATTTCTTTCTTTTCTTCTCAAAGCAAAACAAGAAAAAAAGAAGATAGCTGGATATGGGGCTGCGGCTAAAGGAAATACAATGATGAATTTTTTAGGTATTCGTCAGGACCTTATTTCTTATATTGTGGATAAAAATCCTGCGAAACAAGGTAAGTTTATGCCAGGAAGCAGGATACCAATTGTTGATATAAGTCATATTTTATTAACAAAGCCAGACTATGTAATTATTTTTCCTTGGAATCTAAAAGATGAAGTAATGCAGCAATTAGAATTCATTAAAGAATGGGGTGGTAAGTTTGTTATATCAATCCCAGAGTTAAAAATTATTTAAATTAATAATCAGATGAAAATTCTTTTGACAGGCGCAACTGGGTTTATTGGCAAATATGTTGTCGAAAGACTAATAAGTAAAGGTATAAATTTTGTAACTGTTGGAAGAAATACACCTAATACTGGTCATGAGCATATTAATGCTGACTTGCTCTTAACTACTAGCTTTAATGAGATAGTTAAGGCGTCAAAAGCTACCCATCTAATTCATTTAGCTTGGTATGCTGAACATGGAAAATATTGGACATCACCTCTAAATGATAAATGGACTGACGCAACATTAAAATTAATAGTTGCTTTTTGCAATTCAGGAGGACAAGGTGTTATAGCTGCTGGAACATGTGCTGAATATGATTGGACTGATGGTTATTGTAATGAGGAGGAGACACTCATTAATCCTGAAACGATATATGGCCAAGCCAAAGATCAAACTCGTAAATTAGTATTAGCAGTGTGTGAGAAACACAATGTTTCGTGTGTTTGGGGGCGTATATTTTTCCCATACGGTAGGGAGGAAAATTCTCAACGATTAATTCCTTCATTAATTTCTTTTTTTAGAGGAGAAAGTCCTCCATTTGGAGTAAATGGTAACCAATATCGAGATTTTTTATATGCCTATGATGTTTCAGAAGCGTTTATATTTTTATTATTATCAGGACAATCTGGAGTTTTTAATCTTTCTAGTGGGATACCAATTCAAATAAGTGATCTTGTTACTAAACTTGCAAAACTAAATAATGTAAATCCAAATGCTATTCTAGATTTAACTACTGAACGTGCAGGTGAGCCAAAGCTTTTAGTTGGGGTAAATTCTAAATTAAAATCCTTAGGTTGGGAGCCAAAATATACTTTAGATGATGGGCTAAAAGAAATAATGAAAAATTATATTTGAATAATATCCTCTTTTGTTTTATAAAATTATTAAAATTCCAATATGTAAATTTTTTTCATCAACCAAATATATAGAATTACTGGAGAAATTCAAATGAATGAACAACACAATTTTAAACAAGAATGTATTCAAGAAATATCATCACAAGGTGAGGATGAGCACTTGCTTGAGATTACAAAGCAATGGTTAACCGCTTCTTTTAGAAAAAAATATCCATATCATTTTAATTGTTTAGGACGACCTATTATTCAGTATCCTCAGGATATAGTAGCTATTCAGGAAATAATCTGGGATGTTAAGCCTGATTTAATAATAGAGACAGGAATAGCTCACGGAGGTTCATTAATTTTAAGTGCTTCCATGTTGGCGCAAATTGATATGATAGAGGCTATTGAATCAGGACAAACTATTGATCCAAGTCAGTCTAAGCGAAAAGTGTTAGGAATTGATATTGATATTCGAGATCATAATAAAATTGAAATTGAAAAACACCCCTTATCTAGTCGTATCAAAATGATTCAAGGCTCAAGTATTGCAAATGAAACTATTGAACAAGTTAAAAAAATTGCAAATAATTATAATACTATTCTTGTGTTTTTAGATTCAAATCATACCCATGACCATGTTTTGGCTGAATTAGAGGCTTATGCAAAACTTACTTCAGTTAATAGTTATTGTGTTGTTTTTGATACAATTGTGGAGGATTTACCATCAAATATGTTTCCTGATCGCTCATGGGGGTCAGGAGATAATCCAAAAACAGCAGTATGGGAATATCTTAAGAATAATTCAGATTTTGAAATTGATAAGAATATTCAAAATAAATTACTTATTACTGTTGCTCCAGATGGATACTTGAAAAGATTAAGGTAGTTTTTAATTAATCCGATTTTTTCAGTTATGATTATCTTTACCATTCAATAATATAATGCTTAAGAAACAAAAACTTTTGATTACTGGCGGCTCTGGTTTATTGGCAATCAATTGGGCTTGCCTTGCTCGAAAGGATTTTATTGTAGTTTTAGGACTTCATAATAGAATTATAAGTATAGATGGTGTTGAGACAGCAAAAATATCAATAGAATCAACTAAGCACTTATACTCAGATCTTATTAGAATTAATCCAGATATTGTTATTAATACAGCTGCATTTACTAGTGTAGAAGGTTGTGAAAAAAACTTTAAAAAAGCAAAAGAGGTTAATACTGATGCCGCTTCTAATATTGCTATTGTATGTGAAAATCTGAACATAAAGTTAGTTCATATTTCAAGCGACCATATTTTTTCTGGAGAAAATCAATTTAGTAATGAATGTAGTATTACGGAACCTCTAAATAATTATGCCTTAACAAAATATCAAGCTGAAGTTGAGGTTAAAAATAATAATCCAACTTCATTAATTATTAGAACAAATTTTTTTGGATGGGGGACTAATTATCGATATTCGTTTAGTGACTTTATTATAAATAATTTGAAAAATAACCTTAAAATTAACTTATTTTCAGATATTTTTTATACGCCAATAATTATTGATGAGCTAGTATTATGCATAAATGAACTTTTAGAGAAAAATAGTGTTGGTATATTTAATATTGTTGGAAATGAGAGGCTTTCTAAATATGATTTTGGATTAAAAGTGGCTGATCATTTTGGGCTCAATCCTTCATTAATTAATTTAACTACTTGTAATGAAGATATAAATCAAGTACTTAGGCCTAGAGATATGAGTTTATCTAATCTTAAATTGATTGAGATATTAGGAAGAAAAATTCCTAATCTAAATAATCAGCTTATTACACTAAAAAATCAAGAAAAATATAGAGAGCTTTGCTTTAGAAAATGAATGTAAATAATAGCAAAGAGTGCTTTATATATTTAATTTGGCATGTTTTAGAGGAATAAGCTTTGATTTTGACAATGCGCCTTCTACCTGCCCTTTTTTTATAATATTATTAGAATTAGCAATATTAATATTCATATAAAATAATTTATAAATATTAAAATAGTTAATTTGAGACTTTATTTATTGATCTTCCTTTTCTTTATTTATCTAAAACATTAATCTAATGAGCCAAAATTCTACGCTATCTGTCATAATTCCTACCCTACATAGGCCCGATGATCTTGTCATAGCAGTGTCATCAATTCTAGAACAAACTCACCTTCCAGACGAATTAATTATTATTGACCAGAGTATTGATAAAAATTCGCTTAATAATATTAAAGGTATGTTTTCAAATATAAATATTAAAACGAAATTAATTTATATCCATGACTCTTCGATTAAAGGATTAGTATCTGCAAAAAATAATGGTGTTAAAAATGCCACTGGAGATATTATTAGCTTCCTAGAGGATGATGAATTATTGGATAAAAATTACTTAAAAAATACTATTAATGTTTTTCTTGAAAATCAACATATTTTGGGTTGTTCTGGGATTGTTAGTAATATTCGCAGAAGTACTTTCTATGAAATTATGTTTAAGGTATTTCATCGAGGTCTTTTTTTTGATAAACGAGTCGATATTATCAAATACCAAAACTGTAATGGTGCTGGAGAATTAATAAATTCTACACATATTAGTGGTGGACTTTCATCGTATAGAAAGGAGGTTTTTAAGAAAATAAAATATGATTTGTATAACAATTTTTTCTATTGTGAAGATATCGAGTTTTCTATTAGAGCTTCTGACTTTTATGGGGTAGAGCGATTTGTTATAGCTACAAATATATGTTTACAACATTTTATGTCGAATATTAACAGAGATATTTTGGAGCCACGCTGGAAGAGAAAAACTAATGAATTTATTCTCCTTTATAAAAAAAATAAAAATAAAAATTATGCATTAATATCTGTTATTTGGCTTATGGTTGGCTTATTCTTTGAATCACTTTACTCCGTTATTCTACAAAGGAGTTTTGGCCCTTTTGTGGGTTTTATTAGAGGCCTTTATGAGGGAATTCGTCATAATATTACTGAGCCCTCTAATCTTCATGATGCAACTGTTAAAGGTTTTGGTAATGAATGGGAGTACTTCAATCAATCCTCTCTCGATCCATACGAAAGAAAAGCGATATTCCAAGACTACTTTGGTATTTTCCCTTGGGATATATTGCCTGAGAATCCAGTAGGTTTTGATTTAGGTTGTGGTAGTGGAAGATGGGCAATGTTGGTTTCAGATATGGTTGGCCATCTTGATTGTATTGATCCTAGTAAAAAGGCTTTGGAGGTTGCCAAGAAAAATCTTTCATTGAAAAAAAATGTTGATTTCTTATTGGCTAGTGTTGACGCAATACCTTTACCAGATAATTCTCAAGACTTTGGCTATTCTCTGGGGGTACTTCATCATATTCCAAATACTTCTTCTGCTCTTGAGTCATGTGTAAAAAAATTAAAACCTGGAGCTCCATTTCTTTTGTATCTCTACTATGCTTTTGATAATCGCTCAATTTTGTATCGTGTAGTGTGGTATTTTTCAGATCTTATAAGGAGGATTATTTATATTCTTCCAGAGCCAATTAAAAGACGTTTAACTGACATAATTGCAGTAACTGTATACTATACGCTTGCTAGACTTTCACTTTTTTTGGAGTTTGTAGGTATTAATAGTGAACAGATTCCCCTATCATATTATCGTAATAAAAGTTTTTATACTATGCGAACAGATGCTAGGGATCGTTTTGGTACGCCTTTAGAGCAGCGATTTAATAAAACACAAATTAGACAAATGATGACTGACTCTGGACTAGATAAAATTCAATTCTCTGATGAAGCCCCGTACTGGTGTGTAGTCGGAATAAAAAAAGATTCTTCTATTTAAAACTATAATATTTTAAATTTTTTAAAAACATAGCCTATGTTGCTAGATAAATCTATGAATGACAAGAGGATAAAAAATATAATTTTTCTAACTAAGTATGGGAATCTTGCAGCCAGCTCTCGTCTAAGGGCTTATCAATATAAAGATAAAATTGACTCACCAATATTGAATGTAGAAGTTCAGTCTTTATTTAGTAATAAGTATTTGGAGAAAAAGTTTAAAAGTAAGTCAATTAGTATATTTTATATATTTTATCTTTGTCTTAAAAGATTCTTTTTTTTGCTTAAGTTGAATAAGTATGAAGTAATTATAATTCATTGCGAATTATTTCCTTACATACCTCCATTATTTGAATGGGTTTTATTTAAATCGAACAAAAATATTTATGTTGATTATGATGATGCTATATTTCATAATTATGATCTATCAGATAATTTATATATAAAATTATTTTTGTCTAGGAAGATAAAATATTTAATGAAAATGTCTGCAGGCGTCATTGCAGGTAATCAATACATACTAAATTATGCTCAACATGCAGGGGCAAAGAATATATTGAAACTGCCAACAGTTATTGACCTTGAGAAGTATGCTAGTATTCCACCTAACTATAAGAAAAATAAGAACTTCACTATAGGGTGGATTGGTTCTCCTTCTACAACAAAATACTTAGAAATATTAAAGGAGCCTTTAGCGGAGCTTGGTTTAAAAATCCCTATTTTGCTTTATCTTGTAGGGGCCGATATTAATTACGACATATCAATAGATAACATTGAAATTGTCTCTATTCCATGGTCTGAGAAAAACGAACAAGAGGCGCTTAAAGTTTTTGATGTAGGTGTTATGCCCCTTTATGATAATCCATGGGAAAAAGGAAAATGTGCATTCAAATTAATTCAATATATGGCCTCCTTTTTGCCAGTTGTTGCAAGTGATGTTGGTATGAATGCTGAAATAATCAATAATTATAATAATGGCTTTGTTGCAAAAAATTCAGGCGATTGGTTCAATTTTTTTTATATGGTGTATTCTCGGCCAAAGCTGAGAGCTGAAATGGGGTTAAAGGGTAGAGATATAGTGGAAAAAAATTTTACAATACAATCTAGGCTTGCTGAGTTTGAAAATTTTGTGAGTAATTAATTATTCCCTACTAGCTATTAATCTAAACTCCAAAGGGCTGAAGTAGTTATAGAGAGATTTCTCTAATTAAGAAGGTCTTTTAGCGATGCGTAGTTTTAATAAAAAAATGATCAACATATTTAAAGTTATAATATATAAAGCCTTTTAAAAAATAAAAAATTTATGTTGTCAAACTGCAGAATATTTGAGATTGAATCATTTATAGATAAGAGAGGAGGCCTATCTTATCTTCAGGAAGGACGTGGAGTGCCTTTTCCTATTGAGAGAGTCTATTATCTTTATAATACAAAAGCCAAGCATATTCGTGGTATTCACGCGCATAAAAAATTAGAGCAAATTATTTTTGCAGTTAGTGGCAGGTTTGAAATTAAATTAGATGACGGTAAGAGTTCAAAGATTATCATTCTAGATAAGCCAAATAAAGGCTTATATGTTTCTCCTATGATTTGGAGAGAACTTACCCCATTAGAAGATAATGGTGTTTGTATTGTTCTTGCTTCCAGAAAGTATGAAGAAGATGACTATATTCATAATTACAAAGAATATTTAAGTTTAGTGGGCTAATTATGCACATAAAATTTTTAGACTTAAAAACTACTCACAACGCAATTCAAGAAGAAATTCAGGGTGCTATTTTTAGTACGCTAAATTCTGGAGTATATATTGGAGGTGATTCAGTAGATGAATTTGAAGCCTCGTATGCAAGCTATTTAAATTGTAAATACTGTGTTGGAGTTGGTAACGGCCTCGATGCTATTAAGCTTTCACTTATGGCTCTTGATATTAAAGAAGGAGACGAAGTTATTGTTCCTTCTCATACATTTATTGCAACATGGCTTGCTGTAAGTAGTCTTGGAGCTGTTCCAGTAGCAGTTGAACCAGATATAGATAGTTATTCTATTGATGTTTCCAAGATAGAAAGTGTGATTTCAGAAAAAACTAAAGCAATCATTCCGGTACATCTCTATGGACAGCCTGCCGATATGGAAAAAATTATAAAAATTGCTAAAAATCATGATTTATATATAGTAGAGGATGCTGCTCAAGCACATGGAGCAACATACAAGGATATGAAAATTGGCTCACATGGTGATTTAGTTGCTTGGAGTTTTTATCCTGGCAAAAATCTTGGAGCAATTGGGGATGCCGGCGCAATAACAACAAATAATAAAGATTTGGCTGATAAGGTAAGAATTCTTGGTAACTATGGTTCGAGAAAAAAATATATTAATGAAGAAAAAGGAATAAATAGTAGACTTGACTCAATTCAAGCAGCTGTATTAAATGTTAAGCTAAAGTATTTAGATTTATGGAATCAACAAAGAAGATCTATAGCTAGTGCGTATTTAGAAGAAATTCATAATGATCAATTAAGCTTACCAAGTAAGATTTGTCTCGCGGACTCTGTATGGCATATTTTTCCTTTACGAAGTGAAAGAAGGGATAAGATCAAAAAAAAATTAAGCAATAAAGGAATTGAAACTTTAATACATTACCCGATCCCCCCTCACAAACAAGAAATTTATTCTAAAGATTATTCTAATTATAATTTAAAAATATCGGAAAAAATTTCAAATCAACTCTTAAGTCTTCCAATTGGTCCTCATATGTCTATTCAAGATGTTGAGACTGTTATTAAAGCGGTTAATTCCTTTTCCGAATAATAAATTATTGTGAATAAACCATTTTTTAGTATTATTATTCCTTCAAAAGATAGAGCTGATCTTATCAATGATTTGATATGGAGTGTATTGCAGCAAAATTTTTCTGATTTTGAAATTATAGTTTGTGATAACAGCTCTAATAATCTAACTCAAGAGGTTATCAGTCAATTTGAGGATGGTCGAATTATTAATATGAGAACTGGCAATCTCAAAATGTTTGAAAATTGGAATGTTGGAATTAATGCAGCTTCGGGACTTTATATGATGGTTGTTTCAGATAAAGGATTTCTAAAACAAGGTGCATTAACTTACTTATATGAATTAATTGATGTCAAGAAATATAAATGCATCACCTGGAGCCTTGATACATTTGTTGTTCCAAATATTTTCTTAACGGAATCTCCAAATATTGATTCTAGAGAGGTTCAATCATCAGAGCTAATTAAAATTATGTTAGGCGCTGATTACTTAGGGTTTGATGATGCGCCAATGCATTGTACTTCTTGCGTATCAATGGAGACAATACTCAAGATTAAAGATAAGCATAAGAATGTATGCAATGAATTAAATCCTGATTACACAATGGCAATGCAAATCTTGTTGACTGTTAAAAGTATTTATAGAATAAATAAAAATTTAATAGTATTACGAAGACCATCATTTGATGAAGGTTATGGTAATGGCTCTAGTTTTTTGAAAAAAACAAAATTAAGTGTGGACTTTCTACGAGAGCATAAAGAATGGGTTAAAAAAACAAATGATTATTTAGAAATTCCAACTCAAAACAATCATTTTATTATTGATATAATTCTGAAAGATGTTTATGCAGTTTTAAAAGATAATAAGGTGAGTCCAGAAATTTATCTTAGTAAGCATGAGAGGCTAACATCATACTATTATTTTACATACAAAGAAATTCTATGGCGAAAGCGTATGGGCATTAACATGAGTGTTGAAACTCAAGAGTGGTTTAAGGCATTTAATATTGAAAATGTTGAAACTAAAGAGGATGTCAATAAAAGAAAATTTTTTTTGCGTGCTACTGCTTTTAAAGCTAATATTTTTTATTATGCTAAGACAAACCTAGTAACTCAATATTTTTTAAAAATTTATAGAATTTTTAAATACAAGAATTTTGGCATAATTTATATTGATGTTAAAGATTTTTATAAAAATAATGAAATTTAACTCTTTATTTTTCAATATTTATATTGATCAGAACTTGTGTTGTACAGCAAATAATATTAAATAATATAATAATGAAAGTTATATATGTAATAGAAAGTCTATCCAAGTTAGGTGGTGCTGAAAATTCCTTAATTAATCTTGTGATTGAGATGAAAAAACTTGGCCATAATTCGATGATAGTATATTTATGGGGCCCAAATGATTTTCATGAGCAGCTTGCCTCTAATGATATTAAGACATATTCATTAGAAATGAAATCGCGATGGAGTATTATTCAAGGGTTTTCCAGATTACATGAAATTCTTTCATCTAGTGATATAAGACTTATCAATGCTCAGAATTTTTTTCCTATGTTTTATGTCGCTTTATCTAAAATATCTATTAGAGGAAAAAAAAGAATTGTAACCTACCATAATATGGGGTATGAGGTATATCCAGCAAATAATCCCATAAAATTAATAAGAAAATTAATAGATATTTTTCTAAATAAATTTTTCTTTGATGGTTATTTGGGCGTCAGTAATGCAGTATCTGACTCCTATGAAAGACACCTACATATCAATAAGATTAATACAATTGAAAACATGATTCCGGTTGATTCGATTAACAAAATTGTTGTTTCCAATGCAAGCCCTAGAAATGTTAATGAAGATTATAGAATTGTAATGGCTGGAAGGCTTGTTCATGAAAAAGGATATAAATATATGCTTAAGGCGGTTGAAATTCTAAAAGCAGGAGGCTTTAAGTTTCATTTGAGTATTTATGGAGATGGGCCTTTAAAGTCAGAAATAGAGGGTGATATCCTCAGTAAAAAATTATCGAACTTTGTTTCTATATTTTCTGCTGTTAGGCATTATGAGTTATTTAGTGCGATTAAAGAGGCTGATTTGTTTGTAATGTCATCTATTTCTGAAGGTTTTCCAATGGCGCCAGCTGAAGCGATGGTTCTTGGAACTCCAGTTATTGCTACTAAGGTGGGAGGGATTCCAGAGTTAATTGAGGATGGAGTATCTGGTATTTTATTACCATCAAAAGACTCTGTTAGATTAGCTGATTCAATTAAAATTACACTTAATGATTTGAATTTAAGAAATAAACTTACTATTAATGGAAAAAAAAGAATTGAAGATAAATTTACTCCAACTAAAATTTGTAATAAATTATTAAGTTATTATTCTGAGGTTTTGAAAAAATAAGATGAGTCAAATATTAATGTCTGTAACGATTGATACAGAATGTGATAAATCTCCAAATTGGTCAAACTCCAATCCATTGACGTTTAATTCAGTTTATGAGGCTATTCCTAAAACACTTCAGCCACTTTTTGAATCTTATTCAATAAAGCCTACGTACTTTCTTTCGCCTGAAATTATTGAGGATGCATCATGTGTCAAAATTCTTTCATCCATCAAAAATAATTGTGAATTAGGAACCCATTTACATGCTGACTATATTGAACCGAGTAAATCATTTGTAAACTTTTCTGGAAGAGAGACACATGCTTTTCAAACAGATTATCCACCTGAGATTGAATTCGAAAAATTGTCAAATCTAACTAATAATTTTAAAGATTCCTTCAAATTTTTTCCTAAAGTCTTTAGGTCAGGTAGATATGCTGCAAACGCAAATACTATACGTTCATTAATAAAGCTTAACTATAAAGTAGACTCCAGCTTTACGCCGCATTTAAAGTGGAAAAGCCCTATGGGAAATTCTATCGATCATCAGTGTTCACCTGAACAACCATATTTTTGTCAGCCAGATGATATTTATAATTCATCAGGTAGCACTCTTTTAGAGGTTCCTTTAACAATAATTGATTCAACTAAATATTTTTTCTTTAATAAAAAAATTTGGCTAAGGCCAAAATTTTCTAATATAAATGAAGTAAAAAAAATAATTAATTATGTCAAAAAAAAATATTCTAATAATGACTATATTGTTCTGAACATGATGTTTCATTCTCAAGAGTTAATTCCTAACGCAAGTCCTTATACCAAATCGCAGTCTGATGTAGATAGTTATATTAATTTTTTAGATAAAGTTTTCAAGTTAGCTCAAAAAGAAAATATTCAGTTTGCTACTTTGGAAGAAATTCATCATATTGCAAGTCAATTTTTAAATAACAACAAGTAAACAAATTCTTTATTATGATTCAAAAAATTAAGTTTAAATTTTTACTTAGAGCTAAATATTTATATCATTTAGTATTATTTTTTATTTTTAAATTTGATTCATGGCACGTTAGTCCGATTGAATCAAGGCCATATTGTTTAGATGTTGTTGATTATATTAATTCTAGGGTTAAAAAGGAAGATAGTGTTGTTGAAGTGGGTTGCGGTCTAGGAGAAACAATATCAAGCATTGATTGCCTTAAAAAGTATGGGTATGATCAATCTGCAGAAGTAATTAGAGCAGCAAAATTGATTAACCGAAATAAATGCACTACAATTTTTAAAACTGGTTCATTTGAAATTCCAATTGGTCTTGAGATAAAGTATTTAATTACCTTAAACTTTCTGCATGACTTTAGTTCTGAGCAAGTAATTGAATGGTTCAAGTTAATAACAAAAAATAATAATGTTTTAAATATTATTGTTGATGAGTTGGAATATGACCAATACTTCATGCTTCATAAATATGATTCTTTACTTCCTATTAGATATAAAGAGATACAAAAAATTCAAAATAGTTATAGCTTTGGAAGATCTATTAAAGTTTTTTCTGTAGAATTAAAAAAACATTAATAAGTGACTTTTGAGTGACTTAATAAGGATCTTTTTTTAAACTACTGAATATATATGCACTCAAAATATAAGTTTACTGTATTCACATCTTGCTATAACAGCGAAAAATTTATTCGAAGGCTTTATAGTAGCCTAAAGATACAAAAATTTATGAATTTTGAATGGCTAATTGTGGATGATTTTTCCCAAGATGGAACAAGAGAAATCCTTGAATCCTTAAAAAAAGAAGCTCCATTTGATATGCGAATTCTATATAACGATTCCAATGAAATGATTTCATTCTGCTGTAATTTGGCAGTTAAAAATGCCCAAGGTCAGTTTTTTATTTTTTTAGATCATGATGACGAGTTATTACCACATTCATTAGAGAGATTTAATGATATTTGGGAAAACATAAAGCCGGATAAAAAACCTAAACTTGCTGGGATGATGTCTAATTGTATGGATCAATATGGTAATTTTGTTACCGATGAATTACCAGATCCACCATGTATTACTGACTACTACAGCATGTATTATGACCTGAAAGTGAAGGGCGAAAAATTCTTTTGTTACTTAACTAAAATATTGCAAGAGAACAATTTTTCAACTGTTGATAGGTATGTTCCTGAAAATGTAATCCTTTTGAATATTTCTGATTCATATGACACATATTTCTTCAATGAAAATTTACGGATTTATCATATTAATCAGGAAAACCATCTGAGCTTGGTAAACCAGCTTGCAGATGGATGGAAAATTAAATTTCCAATTGGTATGAGATATGCTAAATTGCAAGATTTAAATCGTCGCTCTAGAAAGATGCTCAAGAATCCAGGGCTATTTTTTAAAACTATAGTCAATTACGCGAGATTTTCTTTTCATACTGATATTCCTATTCATCAGTCTCTCTCAGAAATTAATAGTACAACGCTAAAGATTTTAATTGTAATTCTTCTTCCAATTGCAAAGTTATTGTCTTTAAAGGATAGTTATTTAAGCTAAAATCAATTTCTATGGATAATAACCTAACTTCAGTCAGTGACTGGGATTCCACTTGGTGTGATTTTACGCCAAGCCTTATTAAGGAAAATGATAGGATTCTTGGAAGAAATGGTGCCTTTATAAAAACCTTGGAAAAGAGGTGGGAGTTGCATGCTAATGATAATGTACTTGAGCTTGGAGGGGCATGCTCGGCCTACCTTTGTTCATTAGCGAAATATAAAAAAATCAATGCTAGCGTTATTGACTATAGTCAATTAGGCTTAACAAAAACAAAAGAATTATTTAATTTAAACGGTTGTGAAGTTGACTTATATAGCGGTGATTTATTAAGCTATGCATTTTCTGAAAAATCTTTTGAATGCATAGTTCATTGGGGCTTGATAGAGCATTTTAAAGACCCAACAGAAATTTTTCAAATTTCATCAAGAATTTTAAAAGAATCAGGTGCTGTGGTATTTACTATGCCAAATATGGAGGCATATGGCGTTAATTTATGGAAAAAATACGATACTGAAGATTATGAAACACATATATTTCATTCAGATGAATATATAAGAAAGCTAGCTAAAGATTCGGGGTTAAAAGTTCACTCAATATATCATTGGGGCCCACCACTTTACTTTAATGCTGGCTTTTGGTTTAAAGATCAATTATTTCTCAAATCTATAGTAAATTTATTTGTAAGATTCTTAGGTATTATTAACAGAGTCCTGCCTTTATTTAACTATGGCCATAGAAAAATTTCAGCACATAGAGGTTTCATATTAGTTAAAGATTAATTATTAAACTACTTGAAAACCATTTATTTTAATTCTGATTATATAATTTCTATTGAATATTTTTTTAGAAAAAGTTGCATTGAGATTTTTAAGCAAAATTATTACTGTTGAGATCCACGGTAACTTTCTATCAGATCTCTATCAGATAAAGTAGTTTTACTTTTTTTACCAAAAAAATAATATCCAGATGCAGAATCGTAAGATCCTTCCTTATTAATCAAATAGTAATCGAAATATTTCCAGAAAAAAGATGTAAAAATAGTAAAGTATATTATTAGTTTTCTAATTATTTTTGATTTTGTAAATGCTAAAAAGAAATATTGTATTGACCACGCAAGAGCCATTCCTGGCCCACAAACTGGGCCACTTTCAATCTCTTCAAACTTTCTAAATAATCTTCGATGACCTAAGTGAGTAAAACGAGTGAAATCATGCCGCCCCATATGTACTTGTTGCATAAATGGTGTTTCGGAATAAACTATTCCATCATCTTTCAATACTCTATGTATTTCTTCAACGCACCTATAGGGGTCGACAACATGCTCAAGAACAGCTTGCACTATAACCCCATCAAAAGTATTATTTTGAAATGGAATGTCGTGCCCATCGCACACTACCATGGTTCTAGAGCCAAAAGAAACATCTGTCTCTGTAAGCTCTATTTCGGTTGAATTCATTAGACACTCCATGCCATTTCCAGTTGCCTCTCCCCCTATCACTAAAACATTTCTATTCGATGAATTCTTAACGAGAGTGTTAAGAAAATTATAGTAATTCTGCTTGGCTTTTAAATTTATTCCAATTTTTGGCAAGAGTTTAGACTTAAGGCTTGAAAGGCGATTAATTTTTTTTGAAGTTATAGTTGTTTTATTGTGAATATTAAAATCATTTATATTAAAAATACTATTATCTTCATTAATTAAGATTGGAATGCCGTCAATGACTGGGTATTTAATGCTACATTCTAAATTTTCGCAGCTGTAAATACTATTATCAGCATGAATCTTAGATTTGCATTTTGGACATATAAAATTTTTCAATATTTTTTTAGATATAGGCATATTTTTATTTTTTACCATTTAAAACCTTATCATAGACTATTTTGTATAATGCGACTCCTTTTAAAAGATCGAAGGAATCCATAGCGAACTCTCTTAATTCATTTTTGTTAGTAGCATGTGACAATATTTTAGTTAAAGCTATGATGTATGAGTCAGTAAGATCTTTATCAATTAGGTAGCCAGAGTTATTATATTTATTTATAAAATAATCAACATCACCAGTATTTATTTCACATAAAACTGGAAGACCGCACGCCCAATATTCACCCATCTTAGTTGGACTTCGGCCTATTGTGGAATAGGATTTTTTATAATTTATAACTCCAATATCCCCAGCTATTAAATAACGATGAACGTCAGAATAATTACAATTTTTGATTCTTACATCATCAATAGAGATCTTATTTTTTTTAATTTCAGATGAAATATAGCTAAAATCTGTATGAGATAAAATCAAAATTTTTGTATTAGTATTTAACTTTTTTGATGCTTTATATAGATTAATAATAAAATCTATATTGTAATTTCCACCAAGAGAACCACTATATATAATTAAAGTATCATCCGTCTCAATATTTAGCTCTGACCTAATACTTTTTCTAATTACGGTGTCAAAAGGCTGAAAAATATTAAAATCAACACATGTTGGAATAACACTTACCTTATTTGCAGGTTTTAAGTTTTTACTTATGATTTCTTTATATCCTGTTTTTGTTAGTGAAATAGCATGATCACTATATTTAAAAAGTTTTTTTTCTAAGTTTTTAAAATACAAATAAATAGGGATATAAATTTTAGAATCCCACGACCCACTTTCTTTTTTTTCATCAGCCCACCATCCTCTCATGTCAAATATCAATTTAGCCTTGTACCTATTTTTTAAAAGTAAGGCGACACTTCCAATGGCGATACTTCGGCAATGAATTAAATCATAATTATCTATATCACCATATTTTTTAGCTTCTTTCCAGCCTAGGTATAAGTCATAAATAGTAGAGATTACTGGGGGTTTCTTATGGTATTTTATTGGTAGCCATCTGATATCTAAATTTTCAATTTCTTTATATACATGAATTTTTTGTGATTCGTATATTTCTGACTTTTCATACCCAATAATATCAAAACTATAATCTTTAGAGAGGTGTTTGATATATGAAAGAACTTGAGATTGGCCTAATGGATCGGTCAAACCGTCATACATGATGAATAATATTTTTGGTTTTTTAATCATATCTCTTATCTTAATAAAATCTGCATAAGTTTATATTATTTCTTAAATTACGCTTATCATCTGGATAAAGTGAAAGTCTAAAGTAAATAAATAACTTTAATAGATTAATTCTATATTTAGCTTTCAAATTGTTGTAATAATGTTAATTATTCAGAATATAAACCAACTCTATTTTAATTTTTTTTTGGTAACCAAAAAATGAATGAAGATTCATTAAAAAAATTCTATTGCTAAATTGAAATGATTGTTGAATTACAAAGATAAATGACGGTGATATTGTTAAAATACAAATATATGTTCTCAACTTTTCATAAATGAATATTACAATTACAGGGATCGGTTATGTAGGCCTTTCTAATGCATTACTTTTAGCGCAGCAGAATAATGTTACTGCTTTAGATTTGTCATCTAAAAAAATCACAATGTTAAATCGAGGAGAGTCTCCATTTGCTGATAAAGAAATGGAGGAGTTTTTGGAAAATGAAAAACTCAATTTTAGAGCTACACTAGATAAATTAGAAGCTTATCGAAGTGCTGATTTTGTAATTGTAGCAACTCCTACTGATTATGATTTAGAAACGAACCATTTCAATACTTCAACAGTGGAATCAGTTATTAAGGATGCCATTAGTATTAACCCTAATGTAACTATTGTTATTAAATCTACAGTTCCAGTGGGATATACAAAAAATCTCAAAAAAATATTAAATTTTGAGGACATCATTTTTTCTCCAGAATTTCTAAGAGAGGGAACTGCTCTTTATGATAATCTTTATCCATCTCGAATTATTGTTGGAGGAAATGCCAAAAGTGCAGAAAAGTTTGCAAATTTACTAGTCAGTGGCGCCAGAAAAGAAAGTATTGACGTACTTTTAACAAATTCTACAGAGGCTGAGGCGATTAAATTATTTTCAAACACTTATCTTGCTATGAGGGTGGCTTATTTTAATGAGCTTGATTCATATGCTGAAGTTCATAATCTAGATAGCAGAGAAATTATTAAAGGTGTAGGGCTTGATCCACGTATTGGCACTCATTACAATAATCCATCATTTGGATATGGTGGATATTGCTTACCAAAAGATACTAAGCAACTGATGGCTAACTACAAAGATATACCCAATAGTTTAATTACCGCAATTGTTGATGCCAACTCCACAAGAAAAGATTTTATCGCTAATTCAATCATTAGTAAAAAACCAAAAATTGTTGGAGTTTATCGACTCATAATGAAAAGTAATTCTGATAACTACAGAGCTTCATCCGTTCAAGGAATTATGAAAAGAATTAAAGCTAAAGGCATTGAAGTTATAGTTTATGAGCCAGTACTTAATGAAGAAAAATTTTTTCAGTCGAGAGTAGTCAAAGATTTAAATGAGTTTAAAAAACTGTCTGATATTATTATTG
>Ga0209482_1000135_pt1 | contig 63057 bp, 60 predicted proteins | sample CoawatmetaG10DNA_FD_187512 | JGI IMG/M metagenome (GOLD analysis project Ga0209482, IMG submission 187512) | Marine microbial communities from the West Antarctic Peninsula - Coastal water metaG104-DNA (SPAdes) (version 2) | ecosystem: Environmental > Aquatic > Marine > Coastal ...
TAATAAGTACTTATGTGTGGAATTGTTGGTGGCGTTACAAATAATGATATTACAGCACTATTATTAGAAGGGTTAAACCGCTTAGAATATAGAGGTTATGACTCATCTGGACTTATAGTCTTATCTAAAAATAATTCTTTTGATAGAGCACGATCAGTTGGGAAGGTTAAAAACCTTGAAGATAATTTAAAAGTAAGAGAACAAAAAATTAGTGGAAACATTGGAATTGCTCATACTCGTTGGGCAACTCATGGTGAGCCTACTATTGACAATGCTCATCCTCATATATCAATGAATTCAGTAAGCTTAGTTCATAACGGAATTATTGAAAACTATGTTGCACTAAAAAATGATCAATTAAGTAAAGGCTACTCATTTTCTTCTGAAACTGATACTGAAGTAATTGCACATGCAATAGACTTTGCATTGAAGTCATGTAATAGTTTAATTTCATCAGTTCAGTTAGCAATTAAGTCTTTTTCTGGATCTTATGGTCTAGGAATTATTTCATCTAAATATCCAGATCAAATTATTGCTGCAAAAAAGGGCTCACCACTGTTAATAGGTATTGGAAAAAATGGGAATTATATTGCATCAGATCAAATGGCACTTCTATCTGTAACTAATAAATTTATTTTTCTAGAGGAAGGTGACATTGCTGAAATAAAAATTGACAAAATCACTATTTTTGATTTAGATGGTAACTTGGTTGACCGTCCAATTAAGACTTCAAAGCTCAAAGCAGGTCAAGTCGACTTGGGTAATTATGATCATTTTATGAGAAAAGAAATTTTTGAGCAACCTCAAGCTATAAGGGACACACTAGAATCACGCATTACAAATGATTCAGTTCTAATTTCATCTTTCGGACATAAGGCTAAAGAAAATTTTACTAGAGTTAAGCAAGTTCAAATTGTGGCTTGTGGATCAAGTTATAACGCTGGTCTTGTTGCAAAATACTGGCTAGAGGATATTGCCAAAATACCATGTAATATTGAAGTAGCAAGTGAATATCGTTATCGCCATCCTATTATCTGGGATGACACTCTCTTTGTTACACTTTCACAAAGTGGAGAAACTGCTGATACACTAGAGGCTCTAAAGGCCGCAAAAAAAATAAATAATAATTCTATATCTCTCTGTATAACTAATTCTCCAGAGTCTAGCCTTACAAGGGCCTCTGATTTAACTTTTTTAACTCATGCTGGCCCTGAAATTGGTGTGGCAAGCACAAAAGCTTTTACTACCCAGCTAGTTGCTCTTGCATTACTAACATGCTCAATTGGTAGATTAAAGAAATCTATAAATAAAAAACAAGAGAAAGCGATTATTAACGGGCTAAAACGCCTACCAGGACTTGTTGATGAAGCATTACTCCAAGAAACTCAAATTAAAAATTTAGCTTCACGTTTCAAAAATAACAATAGTGCTCTTTTTCTAGGTAGAGGCACAATGCACGCTATTGCTATGGAGGGAGCTTTAAAACTTAAAGAAATTAGTTATGTTCATGCTGAAGCTTATCCTGCAGGAGAATTAAAACATGGACCAATTGCTCTAATTGATAAAAATATGCCAGTAATTGCTATTGCGCCAAATGATGAGCTTTTAGAAAAACTAAAATCTAATTTGCAAGAAGTTAAATCCAGAGGATCTCAAATGATTGTGTTCGAAGATGAAAATTCAAAAGTGGCGTCAATGGATGCTATGGAAATTATTCCAATCACTTCAAATTTAGGACGAATAACTGCCCCTATTATTTTTACTATTCCTCTTCAATTATTAAGCTATCATGTAGCCATATTTAAAGGTACAGATATTGATAAACCTAGAAATTTAGCAAAATCAGTCACAGTTGAGTAGTTTTGGATGGAACCCTATTGAGGCAGAATTGATAACAATTTATCCTATTTGAGAGTAGATTGATTGCGCAGCATCATCTGTATACATTAGTGGATTATCTTTGCAATATTTCAGTAATGCGTATTTAATTGAATCAGAATCTATACTATCTATTGTTCTGTTATTTTCATAGTTTCTTCCAGATATATATCCCCGAATCCAACCAAGATTATAATATTCAATTATATCAACACCTTCATCATTAGAGGATATCACCTTACCACATGGCATAGGACCAAGACTAGTGGCAGCATAACCAGAGCTGGTCATAAACAAAAATAAAAAAAGATTACTTAATTAAACATCATTATACTTAACCATGTTTAATTGTACTTTGTGAGGGCTATTTAATCAGCAACTATTTACACACTCGCCTTTTTTGTAATCCATTTCTATAATCGAGCCGTCTCTATTCCAATAAACCCAAGCACCATCTTTATAGCCATCTTTATAGCTTTTCTTAGACTTCAATTGGCTAGATAAAAATCTATACTCAAATTTAATTTGGCTCATTAAATTACCATTATTATAATAATCTTCATTTTTTTTCTGACCATTTTTTTTCCAAAAAGTCCACTTACCGGTTGGTTTTTCATTCAAATAAAAGCCTTCAGCAAATTTCTGACCATTATCGAACCAAAATTGCCATTTACCTTGCATCAGGGCTTCTTTATAGAGGCCCTGATGCTCTATCTGTCCATCTACATACCAAGCTTTAAATGGGCCATCTAACTTATCATCTTTATAGTTTTTTTCAACACTTAGCTTGCCATTCTCCCACCAACTAGTTACGCTTCCATTTAAAATTTCTGAGATATAATTGTCTTCTGATTTTAACGCTCCATTATTATGATATGTATATCTTATTTCACTCAGCAAAGTTCCTTTTTCATAAATTGGCTTTGAAGTTATCTGGCCCATACTATTCCAAACAGTCCCTTCACCATCTTTGTTTCCATCGATAAAATTAACTTGTGAACTTTTTTGACCGTTTGCATACCAGAAAGTCCAGGCAAGGTTCTCTTTATCTTCTTTATAGAAGCCGTCTTGCTCTATCTGTCCATCTTCATACCAAGCTTTAAATGGGCCATCTAACTTATCATCTTTATAGTTTTTTTCAACACTTAGCTTGCCATTCTCCCACCAACTAGTTACGCTTCCATTTAAAATTTCTGAGATATAATTGTCTTCTGATTTTAACGCTCCATTATTATGATATGTATATCTTATTTCACTCAGCAAAGTTCCTTTTTCATAAATTGGCTTTGAAGTTATCTGGCCCATACTATTCCAAACAGTCCCTTCACCATCTTTGTTTCCATCGATAAAATTAACTTGTGAACTTTTTTGACCGTTTGCATACCAGAAAGTCCAGGCAAGGTTCTCTTTATCTTCTTTATAGAAGCCGTCTTGCTCTATCTGTCCATCTTCATACCAAGCTTTAAATGGGCCATCTAACTTATCATCTTTATAGTTTTTTTCAACACTTAGCTGACCATTTTCATAATATATATAAATAGGCTTTAGACTAGCATCTATATCAGCAAATAACCCAAAGCTAGCTACAAAAATTATAAGGAATAGTATTTTTTTCATTATGATTTAATGATAGGATCAAAACTCTAAAGATGATTACAAGCACATATCTTATAATCAAGAATAATAAAATTTGATGCTATTATAGTTTTTACCCAAGAAAAAGTCTTATTATTTTTAATCTTCATATTATTTAATTTTTTCATATTCACCTCCTACAAATAAATAGAATTTAAATTTTAAAGGAATGCATTCTACTTTGCTATTTAACTAAAGAATACTTCAATAGGTATAGTGAGTAGTATAAATTTAACGTAAAAAATTACTAAAGCATTAATTAATCATATTAAAGTTACAAATAATAATACATATAATGTTATTTAAAATCTATTCACAAAATTGTAAACCATAGTGATTAAAAAAATACTTAAGGCTTCTCGCCAGTCAAAGCAAATGATAATGATGTTATCAGACTTTTTAGTAATTACTATGGTGATGCTAGCTTCATTTTCATTAAGACTTGGTTATTTATTTTTGCCTGAAGGCTATTTATTATCAATAGTTTTAGTCTCGCCTTTTGTTGCTATTGCCATCTTTTACCAATTTGGACTTTACAGAGCTATTGTTCGTTTCATTGGATTTAAAGCACTCTGGTCTATTGCTCAAGCCTCTACTTTATTTGCATTGATTTGGGGAGTTTTTATTCTTATGAGTAAAGTTCCAGACTTTCCTCGCTCAGTAATATTAATTAATTGGATGTTAACTATAGTAGCAATTGGAGGTTCGCGCATGATTGCAAGATGGCTAATATTTGAAGCAGGACAAGATAATTATGCAAATAGTAAAAATGTCATTATTTATGGTTCTGGGTCTGCTGGTAGACAACTTTCAATTGCATTGAAACATTCTGACGAATATAATCCAGTTGCTTTAATCGATGATTCAGTTGAATTACAAAAAAAATCAATTATGGGCCTAGTAATCTATTCACCAGAAGATTTAGATTTTTTAATTAAACAAAAACAAGTAGTTGAGATACTTTTAGCAATGCCTAAATTATCAAGGGGCAGGCAAAAAAATATTATTAATGCTTTAGCTCATTATCCAGTTATTGTTCGCTCTTTACCAAGTTGGTCAGAGCTTGCTAAAGGCAACATTCAAATTGCAGATTTACGTGAAATTAATATTAAAGATTTGCTTGGTAGAGAATCTATTGCGCCAAATATAGAACTTCTAACGCAAAATATAACTGGTAAAGTAATAATGATAACTGGTGCTGGGGGGTCTATTGGTTCTGAATTATGTAGACAAATTTTATCTCTGAAAGCTGAAACAATTATCCTTTTTGAATTAAATGAATTTGCCTTATATTCAATCGACAATGAACTTAAAAGTTTAAATACTAAAAATGTAAAAATAATACCTGTTCTAGGCTCAATAACAAGTGAAAAAAGACTAAGTTATATTATTAATAAATTTAAAGTAAATACTATTTTTCATGCGGCTGCTTATAAACATGTACCTTTAGTAGAGTTAAATGATACTGAAGGAGCTATGAATAATATTTTTGGAACTTTAAACTGCGCAAAAGTTGCAATTGAACAGAAAGTTGAAACATTTGTATTAATTTCAACTGATAAAGCAGTGCGACCAACAAGCACAATGGGCTCTTCTAAACGTATTGCTGAAATGATTTTACAGGCATTTTCTAAACACCAACATGCTACTAAATTCACAATGGTTAGATTTGGAAATGTACTAGGGTCAAGCGGATCAGTGATACCTTTATTTAAAAAACAAATTAAAGAAGGTGGACCAATAACAATAACAGATTCAAAAATGATTCGTTTTTTTATGACTATTCCAGAAGCTGTAGAGCTAGTTATACAAGCAGGTGCAATGGGTAAAGGAGGAAGTGTACTTGTGCTAGACATGGGTAAGCCATTAAGCATATTAGCACTTGCAATTAAAATGGTTCATCTCAGTGGATTAGAGATAAAAGATAAATCTAACCCTAATGGTGATATTGAAATTCAATATACAGGACTTAGGCCAGGTGAAAAACTCTATGAAGAGCTGTTAATCGGTGAAAACGTATCGGCTACAGAACATCCAATGATTATGAGTGCAGATGAAAAAATGATTGATTGGGATGAGTTAAAGCCAATTCTAGATGAAATTGAGGTTGCAATACAAAAGTTTGATCAGCATAAATTACGGTCTCTTCTAGTTCAGTTATTGCCCGAATTTACACCTCAAAGCAAAGTCAGCAATTTTCTTTCATAGAATAAAATTTGATTTATTACTTTATTATTCCTTCCTTTTTAGCTAAGTAATTATTTGCTTTTATATAGCCCTCTACACTTCCACAGTCAAACCGAGTGGCTTTAAACTTATAAGCAATAACTTTACCCTTAATAGCTAAAGTATTTAAAGCATCTGTAATTTGAATTTCCTTAGTACCATCCGATTTAATTTCTCTTAGTACTTTGAATATCTCAGGAGTAAGAATATAACGACCAATGATTGCTTTATTACTCGGAGAGTCTATAGGCTTAGGTTTTTCAATCATACTACTCACGCGATAGATATCATCTGTTCCATCAATCAAATCCCCAGCTATAACTCCGTATTTATCAGTTTCAGAAATAGGAACTTCTTCAATACCAACTATTGAGCATTGGTATTTATTAAAAACTTTTATCATTTGGGATAGAACACTCTTCTGGCTATCATGATTAATACACAAATCATCAGCGAGAATAACTGCAAATGGAACGTTACCAATAAGCGGTTCTCCAGTCAAAATTGCATGCCCTAGTCCAAGCATTTTTTGTTGACGAACATAAGTAAATGTGGATTTTTCAATTACATCTTTTATTTCTTTTAAATAGTGTTCTTTAGGAGTATCTTTTAACTGCGTTTCAAGTTCAAATGCATTATCAAAATGATCTTCAATAGAGCGCTTTCCTCTTCCAGTAACTATTGCCATATTAGTTACTCCTGCAGATAGAGCTTCCTCTACAGCATATTGCAATAAAGGCTTTGTAAGAATTGGAAGCATTTCCTTTGGAACAGCTTTAGTTGCTGGGAGAAAACGAGTACCATAACCAGCAGCTGGGAAAAGACATTTATCTATTATTTGCATTCTATTTTAAATTGTTGATTAATGTTCTTTATACCAGACAAACTAAAAAAAATTTAAGATGTCGATAATAAGGTAATTTACCATATAACTGACATTCCGTATCTAAATTGAAAATTAAACTGTTATATTGGTTTTTATAACTAGTTAATTTATGGTGGCGAGTGAGGGTAAAGTTGATCTTCTCTTTTAGAAACTTGGATTATTTCAGAATCCACTCCCTTTAATTCAAGTTGCTTTATAATCCAACTAATAGCTTTTTTCTTTGAAATAATACTAACTAGGGTATAGTAAATTAGTTGAATATCTAACCAAAAGTTTTGATTATCAATATAAATCAAACCCAATCTACTTTTCCATGGACGTATTAATTTATTATAACTGAGGTTTGGGTTTTCACAATCTTTAAGGATTTCCCCTTCGTCAGAAAAGATAATAGATGAGAAATCAGTTATTCCTGGCCTAACCTTAAGTAATTTTTCTTCAGTAAATGTGTACAAATTAGTTTCACTTTCAACATTTGGACGAGGTCCAACTAAACTCATATCCCCTAATAAAACATTCCATAACTGCGTTAATTCATCTAATTTATATTTTCGAATAAAACTCCCTATTTTAGTTATTCTTTTATCATTTAAGCTTGTTGAACTAATTCCATTTTTATCAGAATCAACCGCCATTGACCTTAGTTTAACCATTTTAAAGATTTTTCCATCTTTGCCTACTCTAGGAGCAATATAAAAAGGTGACTTAAAATCATTCACATACACTATGAAAATAACAGGCACTAATATTAAACTTGAAAATATTAGGCCTATTAAGGCAACCATAAAATCAAAGAATCTTTTCAATTTTATCCTCTATAGAAGTGCACAACTTTCTCACAAATATACTCAATATCACTGTCACTAATAAATACATTCATCGGTAACATTATACATTTTTGAAAAAAATCATCAGTTTTAGGTAATGACTGATTAAACCCTAAATTATCAAAATGATGGATTGCCTTTCCACCCCACTGCACCAGGGTGCCGATAGAGTTACTTTTAAGATGTTTCTGGAGTTCATTTCTATTTTTTGCTTGCAATTCATAATTTTGAAATACGTCAAAATGGTCGGAATTACTATTAGGCGCTGGTGGTAAGGTTAACTCTTCAAACTCTGAAAGCCTATCTTCATACATTTGGGCAACTTTTCGCCTGCGGTCAATTACTTCATCATATGATTTAAGTTTATAGCTTAATATTGCAGCCTGCAAGTTATCTAGCCGAGAATTCCGACCCCATCTTTTAACTTCTCCATCAGAATCTCGCCCATGATCATGAATTTGATAAATCTGATCATATAAAGCCTTATCATTTACTAAAATTGCACCTGCGTCACCTAAAGAGCCTAAATTTTTAGCAGGGAAAAAGCTTATATCTGAAGCAAGGCCAAATGTTCCAGCATATTTACCTTTATACTTTGACCCTAATGCTTGTGCTGCATCCTCAACTACAAATAAGCCATACCTTTTAGCAATAGACATTATTTTATCCATTTCGCAGGTTCTTCCATTTAATTGAGTAGGCATAATTCCAACTGTTTTAGTGCCTATGGCATCTTCAATAGCTTTAACATCAATTAAACCATCATTACCAATCTCTACAGGTATAGGGTTACCTCCAGCAACCTTTATAGCTGAAGCAGTAGCAAGCATTGTATGAGAACAGATAATTATCTCATCACCCGGCTCAATACCAATTGCTTCAAGAAAAATTTCCATCCCATCTGTTGCATTTCCAACACCAACAGAGTAATTAGTTTCAGTAAAAGCTGCTAATTCATTTTCGAAATCTGAAACAGCTTTTTGCAATATAAATCCTCCTGAAGCAGAAGTTTCATCAATAATTTGAAGTAAAGCCTCTTTTTCATCTGACCAAAGTCTAGGATATTCAAAAAAAGGTACATTTCTTTTACTCATCTATCTTATCTCCAATAAATTTATCTCAGGAATTTTAGTATAATTGCTCTTTAACTGCTCTAACGACATCTTCTTTTGTTATGTAATAGTCCTTTTCTAAGAATTTAGAAGTTGGAGCTGGGGCATTTTCTAAAGTAACCCTTGTAGGTGGACACTTTAAGGTTTTAACATCTATAGTCTCACAAATGCTAGTGATAACTTCTGAAGCAAATCCACCAGTTTTTGTCCCAGAATCTACAACAACTAAGCGGCCAGTTTTATTGACTGAATTAATGATAGCCAAAGGATCAAAAGGATTTAACACTCTAATATCAATAATTTCTGCTGAAATCCCTTCACTCTTAAGTATTTCTGCAGCCTCTTTTGCTAGTAAAGTTGTATAGCTTGAACCTACAACTGTAATATCACTACCTTCGATTATGCACTTAGGTCCTTGCAAAAAAAGTTGAATTTCTTTTATTGGTGGTAAATATTCCTCTTGTTCATACAACCATCTATCGTCTATATACATCACTGGATCATTGGATAAAACAGATGCTATCAATAAATCTCTTGCGTCAGCTACAGATGAAGGCATAACAACTCGAAGTCCTGGGACATGCGCAAACCACGCATGCAGGGCCTGTGAATGCTGCGCACCCTGTTCTCCACCTCGATTTATTATAGCTCTAATTGTTAAAGATGGATTATCCTGTCCGCCCATCATGTGGGACCATTTAGCAGCTTGATTAACGATAGGGTCAACAGCATACAGCATAAAGTCCATACGAGGATGAACAACAATTGGCTTCATTCCAGCCAAAGATGCCCCAACCGCTGCTCCTGTAGTAGCGGATTCAGAGACTGGAGTATCGATAACTCTCTCAACACCAAATTTTTTATCTAAATTAGTCATAGAGTTTCCGACGTACCAGGGGCTCCATAAGCCCTGACCAATTATAAAAACTTCAGGATAGTTTTCCAATAAATACTCAAATGCCGCACAAATAGCAGAGCCGTAATTATATTTCTTATTCATTATTTTTTTTAATTAGGAGTTATTACTAAATACATATTTTAAAGTAGAGCTTGCATCTGGATAAGGGTCTTTCATAGCTCTATTCCATGCCGTTTCAATTTGAGCCTTTAGCTCATGATTAAAGATATCTTCTTCATTTTTAGTCCAAACACCTTTTTTAATCATAGCTTCTGAAAGTCTTGCAACTGGGTCTCTAGCTTTCCAATTTTTTACATCATCCAATGAGCGCTCAACACCAACATCAATATCCTCTCTCCAATCAACATGTCCATACCATCGATAAGTAACTAGCTCAATAAATCCTGGGCCACCACCATTTCTAGCATTATTAATTAACTTTTTTGAGGCCCTAGCAATTCCAAGAACATCATTACCATCCAATAATTTGTAAGGAATGTCATTAGCTATTGCGAACCTTGAAATCATATTACTAGGCTGGCGAAGTGAAATATTCATATGGCTTGCAAATAAGTTATTCTCAATTACAAAAATCATAGGGGCATTTTGAATACGTGCTAAATTTAAGGATTCATGAACAATCCCTTCTTCAACAGCACCGTCTCCAATATATGCTAAAGCTACATCATTTGTGTTCTGCAGCTTAGCAGCCATTGCCGCACCTACAGCTAAAGGAACTGTTCCAGATACAATTGGAACAGAACCATAAAAACCATTTGGCTTATCCCAAAGATGCATTGATCCCCCCATACCTTTGGAAAAACCAGTGGACCTTCCCAAGACTTCAGCAAATAATTTATAAAAATCAGGATTTAATGCAAGTAAATGAGAGTGAGACCTATGAGTTCCAAAGACACGATCACTTTTTTGTAGAGATTGAGATATTCCAACAGCTATCGCTTCTTGACCAACACCAAGATGCACTGGGCCTCCAATTAAATTTTCTTTTCTTCCATATGCTAATTGCTCTTCAGTCTTTCTAATCATAATCATTGACTTCAAAAGAGATTTCAAAAAATCTGAATTCTCATCTTTAATTACAATCGGCTTGTGAAATTTTTTGGGATTAGATAATTCTTTTAAATCATTATTCATCACTTCTCCTTTCTTTCAAAATATTTGCAACTAAAAATTCAAGATGTTTATTATACTGACTATATTTTTGAGAAATTAGCTTGAGAGAAAAATGAGAAATATTTTTAGCAGCTTCATTGGCCTTCATCTTTAATATAGGAAAAGTATGAAGAGGTGTACCTGTAGTAATTTCAAGTTATTTTAAGCCGGGTTTAGTAAAATTTGAGATTAATTCATGATACTTTAAGTATGGCTCCATGATAATTAGAGTAAGAGAGCTTGGCTCACTAGCTACAACATTATTTTCAGATAATAATATTGATGCTAATTTATCACTATTATCTGACTTCATATTAATTACTGATAAATAAATAAAGATCAAAAAATTTAATCAAGCTTTATAATTATTACTTACATTAAAGTTACAAGACAGCTGATTTATATGATTCACTAGGCCTCCATAAACTATTTCATAAGAAAATTTATTGTTATATAAATTAATTGCATTTAAAGAGAGTTTTTTATTGAACTCAGGACTTGAAATCAATTTATTTATGCATTGAAATAATGACTTGCCTGACCCTTCAATATATACTAAACCAACCTCCTCACTTTCAATTAATCGTTGCACCTCTCCCTGAAGCGGACTTAGAATTGGCAAACCAAGAGATAGTGAATCTATAACTTTATTAGGTAAGCTTTTTATATAACTATCAATATTTCTAAATGGAGAAATTGAGGCAGAAGAGAGGCTTGCTAGAGCTTCAATTTTTGGTCGATCAACCCAACCAGGCAAAAACACATTACTAAATCTGCTAGCTATTTTTTTTAATCCAACTGTTAACTCACCATTACCACAAATAATAAAATCACACTCAATGTCGCTATCAAGGAAATAACCGGCAGCTTCAAATATAGTTGAAAAATCTAATGATGGGTAGTGGCTACCAACAAACATAATTTTCATTTTCCCATTATCAGTAACTCCAATATTAGACCACCATTTCAAAGCACTCACTAAATCACTTTCTAATGACATATGATTTGGCGCAGTTAATGGAATAACCACATCTAAAGCTGATTTTTGTCTTTTAGAAAAATTAAGAGCCCAATCTAAAAAATCCTCTGCCATCGCAGACAAACAAGTTGCATCTCTCATTGTTTTTTTTGCTATGAAGAAATAAGGAGAGAAAAATATACGACCCATTGCTTTTAATTTATTAGGTAAAGCATCAACCATAAAAGATGGCCACTGATCTTTTACATCGAGTAAGCAAGGTATATTCTGACTTTTAAGCCATTGAGTCAAAATATATGCAGCCTCAATTGGTGGATATCCAATAAATACTACATCAGGTCTTTTTTTTTCTAATTTTAATAATTTTTTAAAATTTTTTGCCAATATAAAGTGATCAAAAAGTCTGGCAATACTTATGTTTTTCTTATAGCCTGGACTTGGAATAAGATTAACAATTAAAGATTCTGACAACGTAATACTATTAAATCCTTTAGATCTATGAGTTTTTTTTTGATGGTTGAATGCTGAACTCCATATAACTACATTATGACCCGCCTCAACCAAAGCATTTGATAAATTAATAGCCCGCATTGGTCTAAATTCTCCATCATCTGAGGGTAGGGGTTCTCCAGTTTGAAATACCCATACTGTCAAATTATCTTTCATAGGGCCTTGAATATTCATTTATATTTAACTTAGTAATAGCTTTAATTTACTCTTTAATTCATCAATATTTACATGCTCGCCAATTGGCAGACTAAGTAAATCACTATCGCTAACCCAACAAAACCCTTCTTCCTTAGCCTGGTCGAGATATTCAAATGCCTTTAACTTTGGAAGTGCAATTGGATAATGGACGCCTGTCTGTATATCTAATTTATTACATTTCTCAATAATTTCATATTTTTTTGAACTCCTTATAACAAAAAGATGATAAGCATGTTTTGCCCAGACCTGCTTTACTGGAAGATAAATATCACTCAATTTAGTTAACTCCTCTAAGTAAACATTTGCAACCTGATTGCGATGACTTATCCAAATATCTAGATATTTTAATTTAACGCTTAATATAGCAGCTTGTAGACCATCTAGCCTAGAATTCCTTCCTACAAATTCGTGATCATACTTCCCAATTCGACCATGATTAGCCAACATACGACATTTTTTAGCTAAAAATTCATCATTTGTAACTATTGCACCACCATCACCATAAGCTCCTAAGTTTTTGCCTGGATAGAAACTAAAACAGCCTATATCTCCTATTCCTCCAAGTTTTTTAAACTTATACTCAGCGCCAACAGCTTGCGCACAATCCTCAATTATTTTTAATTTATATTTTTTTGCAATTTTTTTTATGGGGTCCATATCACATGGATGGCCATACAAATGAACTGCAATAATTGCAGATGTATTAGAATTAATTCTTCTAGTCATATCTTCAATATTGATTGTATAGTCAGAATCATTAGCATCACAAAAAACGATCTTATGACCCGCTCTTTTGATAGCTTCTGCACTTGCAATAAAAGTATTCGCTGGAACAATAATTTCACTTTCTTTTGGCAACTCCAAAGATTCAATGGCTATTTCCAATGCGTCTGTACAATTCCCTACACCAATACAATGAGAAACGTTTTGAAAAGCTGCAAAATTTTCCTCAAATCCTGCTACATATCTTCCACCAACAAAAGAACTATCATTAATTACACTAGAGATTGCATAATCAATTTCACTTTTCATTGACAAATATTGAGCTTGAAGATCTAAAAATTTAATCATGATTTAGCCTTTTTAATAATCATTTTGACGAAACACTATTGCAGGATTCCCAAATGCAATAACATTATCTTCTATATCATTTGTCACAACACTCCCAGCACCAATAAGGCTATTAATACCTACCTTAACTCCAGGTAATAAAGTGGAATTTGCCCCAATTTTGGCTGCATTAAATACATGAACAGCCTTTAAGTCATCTTTAGCATTTGGACTTAAAGGGTATTTAGCATTCGTTATAACTACATTAGGTCCTATCCAACAATGATCATCCAATATTGTATACTCTGGAATAAAAGCTTGTGAATGAATACGCACGCCATTGCCAATAAGTGCATGATGCTCAATATCTGATAAAGTGCCAATACTGACATCATCACCGATTGTATTTAATTCTCTAATATTTACCTTATTTCCAGTTTGAAAGTTTTTGCCTATTTTATTTCCTGCATAGATATAAGTTCCAGCTCTAATATGAGCATTATCTTTAATAATTGTTATTTCGTCAGATGTTCTAGAAACTGGGATTCCAATTAAGCAAAAATCTTCAATAACGACATTTTTTCCCAGCTGAACATTAGGATAGATGATTGAAGTAGAGGCAATTTTATTATTCATTTTTATTTTGTTCATCTAATCCCCATATTTTTGGAAGCATATATTCTATAGCAATAATCAACTCATCATCGCTACACTCAAGACATCCACCTAATGGCTGCATAGATCCTTCTCCTTTTTTTACTATACTTAACAGAGTAATTATATCTCGTGGATATTTTTCCCAGTCTGCATCACTTTTACTTTTTGGAGCACCAAAGATTCCCTCTGTATGGCACGAAGAGCAATATTTCTCATAAGTTGAGTTAGAACTTGATTTCTTAGACTTGTTATAAAACTTAATATTTCCCTTATTTTTTTTAACACTACTAATTAAACTATCATTTTCCACAAGACTAATAGGGCTTACCCAAGAAGTAATATATGCTTCCTCGCCAATATGGCCAATCATTACTAGGCCGCTATTTGAAACAGAGACTGTTTTTGGTGCATCAAATCCTTTTCCAGTATCAATTTTATTAATATAATTTCCATTGATATCAAAAATTTGAATCCTATAATTATTTGTATCTGCAACATAAATATGACCATCAGAAGTAATTTCAATTTCATGTGGGTAATCAAATTGCCCTTCACCGACTCCAAAACTTCCAAATGAAAATAAAAAATCACCATTATCATCAAAAACAACTATTCTATTATTTCCCCTATCATTTACATATAGCCTACTCAAATCAGAATAATAATCGGCATAATAAGGCGCATCTAAAGCTTTACCATCAAATTTTTCTGCTCCACCAATAACTTTTATAAAATCTCCACTTGAGCCAAATTTTAATATTCTATTTGTTTCATAATCAATAACAAATACATTTCCATCTGGATTTACAGCAAAACTAATTGGAAGCATTAGTGATTTTATTTCTAATAATGGGTCTAATGATGGATTTATTGATCCTACAGATTTTATATAGCCCCCTTCTCTATCAAAAATATCAAGCTGTCCTTTCAATTCATCAATAATATAAACTTCATCACCAACTAACTTTATATCAGTTGGTCGCATAAATCCATTATTTTCTTGATTGTCAAGAATACTAATTAAGTTTCCTTGAAAATCAAATTCTTGAACCAAGTTATTGGTGCAATCAGTGATAAAAATAGTTTTAGAATCTTGATCAATATCACTTCCATATGGAACCGAAAATTGACCATAATCATTACCAATACGGCCAAAAATATTTAGAGGGGAATGAATTTTTTTAGGAGAAGAAGCTAAATATAAACGGAGAGGTGTTTTGCAGTGATCTCCATTCAAATTAGAGTAAATAATAAAAAAATCATAAGGTTTTATTTTTGAATTAAGTGATTTAGTTATTATTGAAATTTTAATATTTGGATAGATAGCATTAATTTCTATAGGTGAAAAGTTGAAATCAATCTGTGGAATAATTAATACCGGCTGCAGTTTATGTTCTAAAGAATCTAAAAAATTATAACTAATATCATTTTCACTACTTAAAAAATACGGAATATTTGGAGAAAAATCACTATTATTAAGTATTTGGTTTGTTAAATTACAAAGATCAACATTTCTATAAGATTGATCAATTATTTCATTATTTCTTCTCAGAACATTAGTTAGGATTCCAGACTTGGTAAATAAATTTTCATACTTCTGGTCTAATTGCTCATACTTCTGATCTAATTGCTCATACTTCTGGTCTATACCATTTTTGAGATTTTGCATATATAGAGCAAATGCAACTGAAAAAAATAATACTAAATACAATAAATATTTTGTTAAATTATTACGCATAGAGTTTATAAACTTTTTAGCAATACCTATTAGGCTTTTATTCCTAATTTACATTGTTTTGGTTTAAAGTGTAAAGAAACCTCTTTCCCAGTTTCAACTGATTCATATATTGCATTAATTAACTCTATACTCTTTCTCCCTTGAAGTCCATCAACAAGATTATTACTGCCTTTTAAAACACAATCTACCACATGATCATAATAAGCTTTATGTCCAAAACCATAGACGTTAGGAGGATTAACAGAATATTTTTTTAAGACCTCTAGGTCCTCTTTTTCTTCTTTTTCAAATATCCAGCTCACAACTTCATTTACTGCAAAACCACCAATAACAACTGTGCCTTTTTCACCTAATATAGAAATTGAACCCTCTAAATTAACTGGGCGAGTAGCTGTAGTTGCCTCAATAATTCCAAGGGCTCCATTTTTGAATTTAAGAGTCACAACAGCAGTATCTTCAACTTCAATTTTTGCAAGTGCAGTTGAAGCTTTTGCAAAAACACTTTCAACATCACCCATCATCCACTCTAACATATCTATATGATGGCTTGCTTGATTTGTCAAAACTCCTCCATCCATAGCCCATGTACCACGCCATTTATCTTGATCATAGTATTTTTGATGCCTCGCCCAACGCACACGAACAGTGCCAAGAATTAGCTTACCAAACCGATTTGCTTCAAGAGCTTCCCGTAATTTAACAACTGGAACATTAAAACGATTTTGCTTGATAATAAATAGTTTACAATTATTTTCATCACAAGCTTTAATCATTGCATCAGCGTCATCAATTGTTAAAGCCATAGGCTTTTCAACCATTATATGTTTTTGATATTTAGCAAGATTGATAACATTTTTTGCATGAAGACCACTAGGTGTTAAGACAACTACAACATCAATATCTTCATTTTGCATCATCTTATCCATATCATCATAGGAAGGAACCTTAAAAAGCTCACCTATAGAAAGTGCTTTAGAATAATCTGTGTCACAAACAGCAGTGAGTTGTGCAGATAAAATTTCATTATTTCCAAGTAATTCTGAATGACGTTTGGCAATTCTTCCACATCCAACTAAAGCAAATTTCAACATTTTTTTCCTATAAGTTTTTTAAAAATTAATTCTTTCTTTCTCAATTACTAAGGGCATATTTCTAACTTTAGTATGAATTGAACCAATATATTCCCCAAGTACTCCAATAAAAAAAGCTTGTATCGCTCCAAAAAAGAAAACACCAATAATTACTGGCGCTGTACCTAACTGAAAAGAATCCCAATATACAATTTTTGCCATTAAAAAAATTAATGCAATAATTAAACTTAGAAATGCTAGCAAAAAACCACCCATTGCCATTAAACGAAGTGGAATCTTAGAGTGATTAGTAATTCCCAACATCGCAATATCATACAATGTATAAAAATTATTTTTAGTGACTCCTTTCATTCTTTTGGGTTGTTTAAATGGAATAGTCGAAATTGGAAAACCAATTTCACATAATAGTCCTCTAAAATAAGGATAAGGATCATCAATTTTTCTAAGGATTTCAATAACTTCTCGGTCAAACATACCTGCTCCTGTAGCATTTTGAATCAAAGGAACTTCAGATAGTTTTGCAAGAACTCGATAGTATAGTTTTCTAATAGAAAACATAAAGGCTGACTCTTCACTTTCAGGCTTAACAGCAAGAACTATTTTAAATCCAAGCTCCCATTTTTCTATAAACTTTTCAATCATTTCAGGTGGATCTTGAAAGTCAGAAGCAATCAATATACAAGCATCACCATTTGATTGAAGTATTCCGTAAAAAGGAGACCTTATGTGCCCAAAATTTCTGGAATTAATAATTAACTTGAGACACTTATCATTAATTGCAATATTTTTTATTTTTTGAACTGTAGTATCAGTTGAAGAATTATCAATACAAATATGCTCATAATTATAAGGCTGATTATTCATAATAACCGATATTCTATCGCATAGTTCAACGATATTATCTTCTTCATTATAGCAAGGAGTAATAATACTAATTAGTTTCTTTTTATCCATAATTTTCATCTTTAATTACATTGTTTATAATGTTTTATGTCTAAAAACAAAAAATTTAAGTATTAAATAACTTAAAACTGTTACTGGCAAAACAATTAAAGCCATAGCCGTTATTCTACTTTCAAAAATAGGCTCTAACCAATTAATTAATGATAAGTAAATTAAATATATTGAAATATAACATGTTATAAATCTAGGCATTCTTAAAATACTAACATCAAAAAAAACTAAGCCCCCTGTTGTAAAGAAATTGAATATCATCCCAATGAAATTGGATATTAAAAGAATAATCCATGTAGAAACTTCAGTCAAGGCAAGTAGGGCATAAACACTAAATCCAAATAAAGTATTTAGACCTCCTACTAATAGAAATCGTAAAAAATTACTTTGTAAAATTATTGAAATATTCAACTCTTTTACCTTTTAAAGCCAGATGCTATCAAATTACCTACACCGAACCTTAATTTAACCCTATTTAATAGCTTAAATTTGACAATTTTATATAAAGCCAACTTGAATTTTTCTGGCAAAGGAGCTAGACGAATCCAATATGCAAGGGAATAGCTATTTTTAAATGGCTTAACTAAAATATCATCAAATTCAGATCTATGAAAAAGCTCAAAAATACTTTGTCTTGAAAATAACTGCATATGTTCAATATCAATAATAGGAGATTTTTTACCTAGAAATCTATTTATTAACCCCCTATAGTTGTGTGTTACAGTTACAAATGCGCCCCCTTCTCGAAGCAGTCTTCCAGCAGCAACTGCGATTGATTTTGGATCAGCAACATGCTCCATAGTCATAAAGCAACAAATTAAGTCAAATGAATTTGGCTTAAAGTCATTCTCATTAAATACCCCTTCAATAAGCCAATTGCGTCGATATTCAGGAGCTGCATTAATAGCTGCTGGTGAAGGCTCTACACCGACTAATTCATTGAATCCCTCAGCTTGAAAAAACTCTAGCAAAATGCCAGTACCTGAACCAATATCTAAAACCTTTTTTTTATTCTTTAATTTTGAAAGAGTAGGTTGAATTGCATTTATATATGCTTTTGCAGCATCTTCCGCTTCATCTGAACTATCATACTCTGCCAAATGATAAGCCTCTGCCAGCTCGCCTTGTTTTGGAGGATTAATAACATATACTAAATCACAAATTCCACAACACATCATTCGATGACACATATATTCAGGCTGTTTCCGAGAAGAAAAGCTATATTTAGATAACTTTTTTTTATCAATATTTTCTTCTAAAAAAAGTTTTGAATCTTTTTCAGATGAATTACAGACAGGACATAAACGAGATGGATTCATAGTGGAAGCTTTAAATAATTATTCATAAATATTTCCTAAACCACCCTCAAAATTTAATGTCGATTGTCTTCCTACCATGCCACAAACTTTAGGATCAAGAGCATTTATTTTAAGACGAGATAATAAATCTGGAGAAGATAATAACGATTCCAAAAGCCAACTTCCAAATCCTCCATCTATCAAATGATCTTCTAAAGAAGTAGTTTTGGAAAAATTGTTAATTTGTATTGACTGAATTTCCTTTTGATTCATTCCCCAAAGAGGTAGAGAGTTAATTGACCATGATTTTAGCTCAGGTTTTTCGTTGATCAATTGATGCGCAAGCTCAAGTGTTGCTCCAGTAGTAAGGAAGGTTTTTGAGTCTTTTTTACCCTTTTTAACATTTAACCATTGTCCAGGAGCTACTTTAGGAATTTCTTTATGAAAACATGGCTCTCCTGCCTTACCTAGACGAAGATAACTTGGCTGTGGGTTATTGACTAAGTAACGCATACATGCTCGCACCTCCATTGGATCCCCTGGAGAAGCAATTAGCATATTAGGAAATGACCTCATTAACGCATAATCTTGAACTGCATGATGAGTATAACCAAGACTTCCATAAGCAACTCCACCTCCAACAGTAACTACAGTAACTGGCAAATTATGATAATCTATATCATTACGAATTTGCTCTGCACATCTAAAAGTAGGAAAATTAGCAATAGAATATGTAAAAACATGACATCCCTCACTAGCCATACCTGCCGCTAAACCCATCATATTTTGTTCAGCAACTCCTGCATTAATAAACCTTTCAGGAAATCTATCGGCAAAAGGCTCAATAACTCTAAACCCAAGATCTCCTACGACTAATGCTATATTGCTATTATTTTCAGCAAGTTCGACAAGTTCATCAATAAAGGTATTGCGCATCAATCTTCTCCAAGCTCTTTAAGTGCAATAGATAGTTGTTCTGAATTTGGGCTTGTATAATGCCATTCAACTTTATTCTCCATAAAAGAAACACCTTTTCCTTTTGTTGTATGAGCAATCAAAATTGAAGGCTTTCCTTTAACCCATGGAGCACTTTCAATAGACCTTGTTAATTCTTCATGATTATGTCCATTAACTTCTTTTACAGACCACCCAAAAGCTATTAATTTATCTACTAAGGGTTCTAGTCCAAGTGTATTTTCTATTGAAGTAAGACTTTGTAATTTATTGTAGTCTATGATTGCAATCAAATTATCTAACTTATGATGCGCAGAAAACATTAATGCCTCCCAATTTGATCCTGCATCCATTTCACCATCACTCATTAAAACATAAGTTCGCCAATCTTGGTTTAAGCGTTTAGCCACTAAAGCTTTACCTGCTCCAAATGGAAGTCCATGCCCTAAAGAGCCAGTTGAAAGCTCAACACCAGGAATTTTATGATTGACATGTGTCATTAGCAAAGACCCATCCTCACCATAATGATCTAAATCACTCTGGTTTATAAAATTCAACTCAGCTAATATCGCATAAACCGCTGCTGCTGCATGACCTTTACTTAGAATAAATCTATCGCGAGTAATTAGTTTTGGCTTTGTTGGGTCAAACTTAATCACAGAGCCATAAAGAACACACAAAATATCTATAATAGAAAAACAGCTGCCCACATGTGAAGCATTAGCATTATGAACCATATGGAGTACTTTTTTTCTAATCTTAAGAGCGAATTTTTCAGTATCAATATTCATATAACTCTCTTAGTAATTAAATATAAAGACTTCATGGTAAATTTTTTAAATTTTGATAAAAAATATATATTCATTTATTTAAGTGACTTCCACCAATCTACTGTTTCTAAAAGACCATTATCTAATAAAACTATTGGCTTCCAATCAGTTTCTTTTGAAAGTAAGTCAATATTTGCTTCAAGGTGCATTACTTGATCTTCACGATATGGAATAGCCCCAAAATTTACTATCGCAAGAGGATTTATAATATCTCTAATTTTTTCAATAATCAATTTTAAAGAAACAGCACGCCCTGAACCTAAATTAAAAACTCCACTTGCAGTATCTGTATCTATGATCGCGCCAATTGCTGATGCAACGTCTCTTACGTGAATATAATCCCAAACTTGTTCTGCCAAAGTAACATTTGGACTTCTACCATCGAGCAAACTGTTAATTAAATATGGAATTAGCCAATTTGGGTGATCCATTGGTCCATAAGATGAAAAAAGTCGTAACCATGAAAACCTCATATCGTAAATATTTGCTTGCATTTGACCAATACTAGAAGCTGCCAACTTAGATGCACCATATAATGAAGTAGGCTTAGTTTCTCTAGTTTCATCGATTTGGGCACTTACTAATCCATACTCAGCCTGTGACCCTAGCCCAACAAATGTATGAACACCGGCTGAGTTTGCAATCTCCATTAGCTTAAGCATATTGAACACATTCTTCCACTGAACACTATCGTTACGATCCTTCCCCTCAACTCCATCCCAGGCTAAATGAACTAAAACATCTGGCTTAAATGCATTAAGCTTAGATTGATAACTTTGAGGATCATCAAGTGAACCCTTGATTAAAAAAACATCTTTCAGAAGAGGCTTAATTCTCCATGATTTCAATGGATTTCTGAGAAGTAAGGCAACCTCATGCTTTGACTCTTCCAGAAGTTGATTTAATAAAAAGGATCCAACAAAACCAGATGCACCTGTAATTAATATCTTCATTAGTTAAGAATATATCATAATATTTTGATAATATTTTCTTCCAAATCTTTCATAGAAACTCCTTGATAGTCAAGATTTTACCCATATCAATTACTAAATAAAATAAAACTTAATTCTCTTTTTTAACTGGCTTATATAGTAGAACTTCATCTAGTATTGGAGATAAATTATTTAACAGCTTCTTAGTATTATTTCGAATCTTATTTTTTTCATTATCAGATAATTCAGTTTTAAGAATCAACTTATCAAAACCCTTGATTGCAATAAAAGTATCCATATTTTCTACTCGTTCTTGAAACCAAACAACGACATCAGCAACTTTATCTAACTTTGTTAAAGTTATCCCTATGGTTAAATGATAAGCAAATATAATTACTATAGAGATAATTAATGTTTTTGTTGCAAAATAAAATATTTTAAAACTTTCTTTTTTATCTAAAATCATATAATCACCTTTTCAACATTATTTTTAAAAACTTAAAAATCATTTTTTTTCAAATATAACAACTGAATCACTTTCATAAACAATAATCCAGTTAGAATCTACAGAAACTAAATTAGAATAGAATCTTAGGTATTCATCAAGCATCTCTTTATCATCCCAATATGACCATGATGATTCATCAATATCTAATGATTTAAATAGTGTCCCTGGTTTTTTCCACACATACCTTCCTGGAACACTATTATTCATGACTATAACATCTGGGTCAAAATGAAGAACAGATTGGTTATTAAGGTCGTAAGTCATAGAATATCTTTTAAAAAAATCGTTAGGAACATAGCTATAAGTACCAGCTAGAATTGCAGTTTCGGAAGAATAGTTATTTACCATCCATTCACCAGCATCTAAATAAGGATTATTTAATTTTTCACTATATCGTGAAGATAAATTTGATAAATTTGAAGAGTATGAGGAATATGAAAAAATGATAATACTTATTGACATAATAAGTACAAAAATATTATTTATTTTAATCCTGCTTATCAAGCAATTGAAACCATAAAATGATAAAAATATTAAATATGGCAGAACATGGAAACCATATCTAACCTCTCTATATTTAACAACAAGAATTAAATAGAGAGAGGAAAAAATAACATAAATAGAAACAGCGGTAACTATACTAAATAACTTATCATCAAAAAACTTACTGTATTCTTTTGATTTAATAGTTTCTATTATCTTTATTGCTATAAATGCAATACCAGTAATCACTCCAAATAGCAGGAAAAATGAATTTAGAATACCCAGTTGGTCATAAAAAATTGTAAACCATTCAAAACCATTATTATTAATTAAATTTCCATAACCAAATTTAATAGAATTACTTTGGGAAATCATTTCAGAAAAGAACTTATTAAAGTGAGTTAAAACATAAGGATTAAAAAGTAACCACCCTAATAAGAATGAAATTACTGACCATGAAGAAAGTAAAAAAAATGCTCTTATATTATTACTTTTTCTATATTCTAAATGTCTTTGTAATATTACTAAAAATACATAAGCTGCAATTAGAATCACAGCAAAGAACCCTGCATATTTTGTTCCAAAAGAGATACCAACTATAAATGATGCAACAATAATTGATAAATATTTATTATTAATTTTGAGAAGAGCATACATTGGAAGAATTAGGGTAAGCATCTGAAGTGTGTCAGGGTGAATTGCAGAGGCCCAATCCCAATAATTAGGAATTACTGCAAAGATGAAAGCAAAGGCGGCACTTATTGATTCAATCCCACCCATCAAACGTATTACACGATAAATAAAATACACACTAAAAAAATAAGCAAGGATTGAAATAATTTTTAATGTTAAGGCAGTAAATTGATAGTTGACAGATTCAAATCCAAAAAGCGAAATAGACTTCATCACCCAAAAGGCAACAGTGGGGTAAAACTGTCCATAACTATAAAAACCTCCTTTGAATCCTCCAGTATCAAGGGTATTATTTTCTAAAAGTCTTTGAAGTCTAGCGACCTGATCACTTTCATCATGACTAAAAATATGGAGCATACTATAACTTTCAGTCCCATAAAAAATTGTCAAAAGAGAAATAAAACATGAAAAAGCCACAAACAGAAATACCGCAAGTGGAACTGCTTTATTTACAAATCTTAGTTTCACAATTTTCTACTCTCAAATAAAATAATTATTTTTGAGATGTTGGCTTATATAAATACAACTCATCAATTATTGGGGATAAAGCGTTTAAGACTTTATTAGTATCATTGCGTAACTTTTGCTCTTCTGAATCAGTCAAATCAAACTCTGCGGGAAGATCTCGCATTCTTGCGAGAAAAGTATCTTTATTATATGATTTTGCTTTTTCTTTGACCCAAACTATTTCATCAACAATTCTATCAATTTTTGTCAAAGATGTTCCAATTGTAAAATGATAAACTAATATTATTGCCAAGACCAAAATAGCACTTCTTGTAAAAAAATTAAATAAAGACTCATTTTTTTTAATTTTATTCATATAAACTCTCCTTTTTGCGTTCAAAAATAACTGCGCTATCTGACTCATAAACAATCAACCAATTAGATTTTTTTGATGTCATTTTTTTAAATAGCTCACCAAATTCATCTACTAATTGTTGATCCTCCCAGCCTTTTGCATAAATTAACTCATTATCACTAAAATTAGTACCAAACTTTTTCCATACATATCTCCCTGGAACGCTATCATTCATAAAAACTATATCTGGGTTAAACATGCGCATAGTTTTTGCTGTCACCTCAAATGTATATTCAACAGTATCAAAGTAGTCCTTATCAACATAACTATAAACTCCAGAAAGAATACGAGTATCTCTATCATAGTTATTTTTTAACCACTTCCCTGCAGCAACATAAGGATTCTCAGATTCAATTTTATGAGTATCAGCAAGTAATTCAAAATTAGCTACACTTTTTGGAAATATAAAAAATATCATTCCTATAAAGAAAAGTATATTTAGTAAACTAAAGTTGTATTTTTTTAATAATAAATTGACCCCATAAGCTGAAAGAATAATTACAAATGGAAGAATATGAAAAGCATATCTCCATTCTCGATATCTTATCACAATAAGAAGAAAAACAATATTAATTAGAGTCATGATTGATAAAGATATTAATGTTATTCTCTTTCTATCAGACATCAAATTTTCAAGTTTTTTTAATCGTAACTTAACAATAGAAACTCTTAAAGCTTCAACAAATAAATAAATAAGGCCTACTAAAATAATAATTGTAATTATCGATCCGTACTCACCATGGAACATACGAAACCACTCTCCCCAATTATCATTAAGAATAGTCCCACCACCTATAGTACTTATACTTTTACTTTGCTGTAATAGATCAACCAATAGTCTATTAAATCTAGATAAAACAAAAGGATTTAAAAAAATCCACCCAAAGAAAAAACTAATCACTGCCCATGAAGTAACATTAAAAAAGTAATTAATACTATTATTTTTATTAAAGACTTTAGCCCTATATATTGTATTTAAGATTAATGCTGAAGCTATAAAAATAGTTAAAAAAATGCCAGAATATTTTGTACCAAATGACACTCCAATGACAAAAGAAGTAATTATTATTGCTATTTCAAAATTTCTAATTTTTATAAAAAAAAGCATAGCAAGAAGAAACAGACACATTTGAATAGTATCAGGATGAATGGTTGTTGCCCAGCCCCAATAATCACTGTGAACTGCAAAAACTAATGTAAATATTGAAGAAATAAAATCATCAATACCAATTGACTTTAATACAAGGTAAAAAAGAATAATCGAAAAAACATAACCTGTTATTGATAACATCTTAAAAACTAATACAGAAACTTGATAACTATATTTATCAAATCCAAAATAGTCTAATACTTTAATAATTCCAAATGCTACAGAGCTGTATGCTTGTCCATAATGATAGAAACCATCTTTAAAACCGCCAGCATCAATTGAGTCAGAGGTTAGCATTTTTTGAAGTCTTATGACTTGACCATGCTCATCATCACTAAAAACTCTAAGCAAACTATCATTTTCAGATCCATTATAAATTGTCAATAATGAAGCATAAAATGAAAACAATAAAAAAACAGAAAGTGTAATTTTAGATAATGTGCTTAGAGAAAAAGACATAATAAATACTTAATTTACAAAATTTTTAATATCTTCAAGACATAAATCATAGGCACTAACTCCTTGGGAAAATTTATCATACCAATTTGCAGTTCTCTTTATAGTCACATCTATATTCCATTTAGGCTCCCAATTTAGTATTTCTTTTGCTTTTGAAATATCAAGTCTTAAATAATTAGCTTCATGTTTAAACTCGGAAGAATCGTATTCACTTTTTATTATTGAATTAGTAGAAATATGGCTTAAAAATTTATTTGCAATTTTCTTAACATTAATGCAGCTAGAAAGATTTGGACCAAAATTCCATGAACTCTCATAATCCCGACCATGAAGGTACATTTGCTCTGCAAGTTTCATATAACCATAAAGTGGATCTAAAACATGCTGCCATGGTCTAACCATATGTGGATTTCTTAGAAAAACATCTTTATTAGTTAATAAAGATCTCACTATGTCAGGGACAAGCCTATCATTTGACCAGTCTCCACCTCCAATAACATTTCCAGCCCTAACAGTTGAAATTAAAGTTGGGATAGATGAAAGATCATTATTAAATGATCTTTTATAAGATTGAGTTAAAATTTCAGCGCAAGCCTTACTGCTGCTGTAAGGGTCATGACCTCCTAAAATATCACTCTCTTTGTAAGCCAAGATACCTTCTTGAATTTCATAACACTTATCAGTTGTAACTATGATTGACGCTTTGACAGTTTTAACCTTTCTGATTGCCTCTAATAAGTTGAGAGTACCAATGACATTTGTACTGTATGTTTCGATTGGATTATCATAAGAATAACGAACAAGGGGCTGGGCAGCTAAATGAAATACCACTTCGGGTTTAAAATTATCTATTACTTTATTAATTTCTGAAAAATTCGTTATATCTTTAAAGTCTGTTTGATATTTATCAAATAGTTTTGCTTCATTAAAGATATCAAAATCTTCCTTTGGTTTTAGTGCATATCCTCTTACTTCTGCGCCTAAATCTGACAAAATGATAGAAAGCCAACTACCTTTAAAACCGGTATTACCAGTAATGAAAACCTTTTTATTTTTCCAAAAATTATTCTCAATCACCACTTTTTCCATGGCGTATTATCTTTATCCCATAGCCCCTGAAGAAACAATTTATCTCTAAGAGTATCCATTGGATGCCAAAAACCATCATGCTTATATGCTTGTATTTGGCCTTCAAGTGCTAGCTTTTCTAAAGGCTCTAATTCCCATGAAGTTTGGTCAGTTTCAATATAGTCTATTACTTTTGGAGATAACACAAAAAAACCTCCATTGATTCTTCCACCATCATCGCCTAATGGTTTTTCTTTGAAAGACTTTACAGTATCATCTTCTATTTCTAGTGCTCCAAAACGACCTGGTGGGAATACCGCAGAAACTGTTGCTAAGGACGTTGAACTGTTATGAAATTTTATTGCATCAGTAATATCAATATCTGACAAACCATCACCATAAGTCATACAAAATGCACTATCATTTTCTACATACTCTTTAACTCTCTTGATTCTTCCTCCAGTCATAGTAGATTCACCTGTATCTACTAATGTTACAGACCATGGTTCTGCTCTCTTATTGTGCACATGCATCACATTATCTTTCATATCAAATGTAACATCAGACATGTGTAAAAAATAATTTGAAAAATACTCTTTGATTAAGTAACCTTTATAGCCACAACAAATAATAAAGTCATTTATTCCATGAAAAGAATAATGTTTCATAATATGCCAAAGTATTGGTCTATCGCCTATTTCAATTAATGGCTTTGGAATATTTTGTGATTCTTCACCAATTCTAGTTCCATAGCCACCCGCAAGTATAATCGCCTTAATAATATTTCCCCTTATAATAAATCTTAGAGTACAACGTATATATATTTTAAGATATAAATTAAATAGTTTTTTTGTTTTGTCTTAGTATTTGAGCAATAAATCCTGGAACCAAAAAGATATAAAACAAATAAATATCACTTACGTTTGAAAAAAACATCCAGAAAAAACTAATTATTATAAAAATAGAAGCTTGATATTTATTTACCAGGCTAGTTCTCAGCAAATACAGTATTGACATTACAAACATAGCCACTGTTAGAAGCAAACCAATTATACCAACATCAATTATGATTGCATTTAAACTATTAGTTCGAAATATTGTAAGCTCATTTTCTAGGTCACTTCTAGACTCAGCAAGTTGATTATTATCTTCAAACTTTTTAATTTTTTTAAAATTATTATCATAATTTTCTTGCATTAAAGATACGAGCACATATCTATGAGAGTAAATTCCAGAGCCAAATAATTTATTAACTAATGTATTATTTCTTAAAATCTTAAGAGTAGCTTGAAACTGTAAAGATCTGGTGAAGTCACTTGTATTAGGTTTGATAATTGATGAAAAACTTCTTAATATATTATGAGTTAAATACATCTTAAGATCTTCTAGAATATAATTTTTGTCAATTATTAAAGTTTTTTTGAGTAATTGTTTTTTTGTTTCTAATGATGAATATATCCCAGTCTCTTCCATGCCATTTGTAGCTTGTTTTTCAGTGTCTTCACTTTTAAGCTCAGTAATTTCTGAAGAGTCAAAGTGGATTTCAATTTCATTGCTGGATTCAACGATTACCTTAGATTCTTGAATTAATAATGGAGCTTCTTCTTGGCCATAAGAAATAAGTGGAGATCCTTGTTCGTCATTAGAAAAAGTCCCTTTGATCCAAGTATGATTAAAAGTAATATCTGTCGCCACTACAATTGCATAAATCAAGATTAAAATAATTGTTATTCGATATTGTTTAGTGAGAACAAAAGATCCTGCAAAAATTAAAGTACTAATTTGAATCGTCCTTGAATCATAGTACATTCCCATAAAAACTAAAAAGCCAAAAAGAAATAATCCAAAAAACAAACTTTTACGTCTGCCATTATTCTGAAAGCAGCTATAGGTTGCTATTAAACCAATCAATATAGGATAAAACGCATAAGATGTTCCAGCCCAAAAATACTCTTGCGAAGTAAACTTATTTTCAAAGTTATATTCAAAATATATTCCAATAAATAGATTTAAGACCATATAGGACAATAAGAATATAAGGATTTTATTAAATAGTTGAGTATTCCTAAAGTTGAAATTTGAGATACAAATAAAAATTGAAAAATATAATGGAACTAGCCCTAAATAAAATAAAACCCACCTAAATATCCTAATATCATCATTTATCAATACTCCTCTTAAAGACTGGATAGACATAAATGCTGAAAATATTAATATCATTAAAACATTCGATTTTGGTATTTTTTTAATTGATTTAATTAGAGAAGATAAGCCATTATATTTGATATTAAAAAATAAATAAAATGCACATGCAATCATTGTTAAAAATTCATCATAAAAATAATATCCTAAAACTTGAGGCCCATTACCAAAGATATTAATAAACAAGATTATAGGTATGAAATTATTTAAGTCTTTTCTTAAAATATATGCACTAAGAAAACTCAGTATTAAAGCAATAATAATATGATATTCAAGACTTACGTATGCTACATTCACTGATTATTATCCTAATATAGATTTAGCATTGCTCTAGAATATTTTGAGAATCTAGTCCAATTGATTTTTGAATTCATGATGATTCTGCTTGCGGGAATACTATCTCCTTTAAGCTCCAGTAAATTAAGATCATCATTTTTTGCATTAAGATAAATTGGTTTAAAGTCATCTAAAAATAAACATTTTTGATAGTTAATTCCATAATCGATAGTGGCTCTAATACCATTATCATTCTCATAATAGAATCTTTTGTAACTTACCCTGACAGTTGGTATAAGTGTTTTTTTATGAATTTTATTTTTTATTTTAAAAAAAAAATCACTTTCTTTAAAACAATCAATTTCATTAAAATTTATAGATCTTTTTTCACGGAAACTATAAAAAGCAGACTTTATTTCTAATATTGACTGATTAATTTCAAATGGAATAGAGCCATACCACCTTAACCTAAATTTATCCCTTGGAACTATTCCCTCTTCACCAAGTAAATGGTAGTCAAAATTTAGTGTATCAAAATATATTGAATTAATAATTCTCATAGAGTATTTTTGTTTTAAATTTTACTATTAATAAAATCTCTTACATCAGATTCTTACCATGATGTAAAGGGAAACTTATATTCGTTTCTTTTAATCGTTTAATTTAATGATTGATGAAGTTTTTGTCAAAATTGATTTTATCATAACAAGAACTATTTAAGTTTTTATAACGAATATAGCAACCTCCAAATTCAGGTTTTTTATTATAAGCCGAAAAGCAGATATCAGTATTATTGATATTTGCTTTATCAACATTAGTCATAGATCCATCTTTACTAGCAAGACCTATGAAAGCATTATCAATAATAAGATTTTGGACTTTGAGATTAGATTTTTCTCCAACGGATATTCCTTTATCACCACAATTCTTAACATTTGCTTCCTTAATCTCATTTAATGAAATGGCTTTCTACGGGCACTAATGCAAATCAAATAAGAACTATTTGAACTCGACTTTACAGATTGTGTTTTATTAATTTCTATATCAAAAGATTTATACAAGTCTAAATTTAAAAAAATCATTTCATAGTCATGAGAATAACCCTGAACTTCTAAAGTTTTATTATCACTAACTAATTCCTGAAAAATAAATCCATCAGAAGAAGAATTAGCAATATTTTTAATTAAATTCTCAATTTTTTCTGGTTTTATATACATTAAAGTAACTGATGTAAATGTTATACTTGCTGAATATTTAAAAGATGATGCCTCAATATCTTCTTTAGATAAAAAAATATCATTTGTACTACAAAACGCACTATTAAGATAGTTATTCCCTTTTAAAATAAAATTTTTATTGATATCAAAGCCAATATAGCTGAAGCTAGGAAAAAAGTTTGAAATTGCATATAATTTTTGACCTTTATTGCAACCCAATTCACATATAATTTTATTTGAAGTATTCGTCTTTAAACCAAAAATATTGTTTAAAATTTGAATTATTTGAATTAAATTAGGTTCAGTCAACTCTTCTAAATATAATTTATTTATATTAAGTGTCTTTTCATATGGCCACAGGAAAGGAAGAAACCTCCAGGCAAACTTACTATGCTTAAATTTAATAGTAAGAACTAGAGGTTGTAAAAAACTCAATTTTTTTAATAAGAATCTTAAAAAAATAATAAAATTTTTATTAGAACTAGACGATAAATCTTCATCTGCATCTATTGGTGTATTATTTTGTTTTATGAGTAAATTAGAGATTGACGAAAAACTCTTAAGTTGAAAATTAACCAAAATAACTTCAAGAATAATAAAACTAATTAGGGTTATTAGCATAATAAGTACTGAGCTAATAAAAATATGAAAAAGATTCTCTGAAAGAGTCCAGAAGTTACGGGAAATATAAAATAAAGAAAATATAACTATAATGAGCATAAGTATTGGAATCAAAGTTTCAATAACAAAGCGGTTAAATGTAATACGTAAGATTTTTAATAAATGAACATAAATAAACATGAGAGCTAAAATTTGGGCAACTATTGTCCCAAAAATTACGCCAACTATTCCAAATGGAATAACAAGCAATAAAGATAATCCAATATTTATTATTGCGGTTATAACCTCATACTTCATAAGTTTTGAATTTTTTCCAATAGCCTGTAATATAACTGCAGAAGGTCCATAAATAGAATGCATAAGCATTGAAAATATAAGCAATAAAAATATATTAGGCCCTATAAACATATCATCACCCACCCAAAAACCTATAAATTTCTGACCATAAAAAATTAAAACTACTGCAATTCCAATTGCTAAAACAATTGAATAGTTTTGTATTGATAAAAATAACTTTAAAAGACTTGAATGATCGTTTAAATGATATTTTTTGGTAAATAAAGGGTAGTAAATTGCTACAAATGCAGTGAATAAATATGTGGAATAAAAAGGAATTTTATTATTTATATCAAATAAACCTGCTGAACCCAATCCAACAATAGATCCAATAACCAATACATCTGTGTAAAACTGTATTCTGCTTGCAATAGCAAGAATAAATGTATTGTATATAAATTTTGAAATTTTATTGTATAGTGCCTTATCAAAATAAAAAAATGACCTAGGAAGCACATTATTATCTTTAAGCTTAATATATAGAATCAAAGATAAGAAATAAAAGATAGTTGATAATGCAATAAGAAAAAGCATTATTCTAATACTGTAGCCATTAATCGCTGCAATATAAACAAGAAATGCATATACTGCCATATGAGCAATTTGAAATAATTTTGAAATTTCAATTCTATATGTTGCTATAAGGTAATTAGAAAAAATTCCGATTATCGATAGCATATAAACATTAAGTATTACAATAGAAATACTTACTCCCCAATCTGAAAAAATTAAGCTTGAATCTCCAGCTAAAAATTTCTGGATGGGAACATTTAGAATAAGGAAAACTAAAAATATAGAAAGAAATATTATTGATACTAATGCTAAATTTGTTGAGATTAAATTTCTAACATTTTTTTTCTCACCTTTCTCTACAAAAATATTTGCATAAGTTGTAACGGAAGAACTAAAACCTGAGTCAACTGCAAATAAATATGTTTGAATTGAAATGAGAACTGCCCATACCCCATAAAGCTCAATACCAAGATTTTCAGTAATAGCACGGGTCATAAACAATTGCCCAAAAAACATTGTTATTAAGTAAAAATAACTTACAATAAGTTTTATAGGCATAATTAATTAGCTATATTTCATTCAAAATTGACTGATATAAATTATTCATCTTATCCATTTCATTTTCGTAATCATTATTATCAATTATAATTTTTCTTGCATTCTTAGCAATTTGTTGACCAAAACTGCTATCACTAAATATTATTTTAATTGCACTTGATAGCTGAATTGAGTTACCAGGTTCAACTAAAAGTCCTGAATGTAAATTAATTACCCATTTAGAATTATCGGCCACATCAGTAACAATACATGGAACCTCAGAAGACATTGCTTCAGCAGTACTTGCCGCAATACCTCCATCAGATAATGATGTGGAGACATATAATGAGGATATTGATAAGTAATCCCTAATATTTTCATTTGAAAGCCTACCAACAAACTTTACATTTTTAACTAAATTATCTTCTTCTACTTGCCTTTCAAGTTCATGCGTTTTACTCCCAGTTCCGGCAATTATACAAAGAACACTTGGGAATTCTTTTTTAACAAGATTAATACTGCTAATTAATGTTTTAATATCATAAACATCTTCATGATTTCTAGTACTGATGATAATATTATTTGAACTAGTTCCAAGTGTATTAATGAGTAATTTATTTTTCTCAATTTTTATAAAGAAGGAAGTATCAATCCCAAAATTAATTATATTAACTTTGTTCTCTTTACCAATGATTGAGTTCATTTTTTGTTGCATATGATGTGAATCACATGTGATGACTTTAGCCTTGTTTAAATAATGTTTTAAAAAATTTTTCTTAAGAGTTGAATTAAGAGCAAAAACAATATCCGAACCCCAGGCAGTCAAAAAAACTGGAGTTTTTTTTACAAAAGAGGCAAGTATTGAGTGATAACCCAAATAATGAATATGAATTAAACTTATTTCAAACTTGATTAATAAATATAAAAATTTAACCAAACCAAAAAGTATATTTAATAACTTTAATCTTGAAATTTTGCAGTCTACATAAATTATATTTCCATCTTTAATAAAAGACTCTTCAAAGCCATCTGTTGAAAGCCAAAAGATATTATATTTTTTTGAAAAAAATGAAATCCATTTAAAACTATGAATTGAAGTTCCATTGGCCAAAAAAAGAATTGTCTTCATCTATTCATTAAATATTTAAGTATCTAAACATTTCCATATCGAGTGTTTTTGAGCATACTATATCCTTTAATTAAATCAGAAATTCCCGCATCTAATGAAAATTTAGTGGAAAAACCGGTAGCCTCAATCTTTTCATTTGAAACAATATAATTTCTCTGATCAGGATCTTTCCCTATAGGCTCTTCTATGAATGAAAAGTCTGGTAATTGCTTTTTAATGTGCTCACAAAGTTCTTTTTTGGAAACATTTGCATCTGAAAGACCAACATTATAAATTTCACCCTTCATTTTTTCATGATTATTTATTGCGTGTTGGAAGACTCTAGAAACATCACGAACATGAACATAATTTCTCTTGAAATGACTCTCAAAAAGCACAACAAATCGATCATATACTGCCCTATATGTAAAGTCATTTACTAGAAGGTCAATACGCATACGAGGGGACATTCCAAATACTGTCGCAAGACGAAAACTAATAGAGTTTTGATGATCCATGAGGGCTTTTTCAATCTCAACTTTTTCTATTGCATATTGTGAAATTGGTCTTAATGGAGAGTCTTCATTACAAAAGTTATCCTTATCACCTGTGCCGTATGCACTATTAGTTGTAGGCATTAAAATAGTCTGGTCTTTTGAAAGTAGCTTAAGCATTAAATTTATTGCATCATGATTAATTGTTGTTGCTCCCACAGGATCAAGAGTACAAATCGGCGCTCCAACCAAGGCTGCTAAAGGAATAATAATATCAGCTGTCTTCATAAGAGGAACCATCGTAGATTTCTGCCTAATATCACCTCTTACAACTGAAAAATTTTCATGGAAACAACAATTATTAAGACTGGCCTGTTTATACATAAAATTATCTAAAACAGTAACTTTATGCCCCTCTTCAAGCAAACTTGGGACCATAGTTGAACCAAGATATCCTGCGCCTCCAGTAACTAGAATGTTATAAGACATGTTTTTCTCCAAAAAATTTAAAAATAAATTCTCAATACAGAAAATTAAAGAATTTAGTAAGACTCGTCATTTTACTTGAGTACTTGATGCTATTGTAACTCTGGATACTTAAATCATAAAAAAATTAATAAACCTACAATAAGTCAGCCAAAAAGCTTTGAGCTTTCTTATAGTCAGTTGGAATACCTATGTCAATGAACCTTCCATGGCATTCAAGGCCAAACACCTCACCCCCTGAACTAATATATTTTGTTAGCAGCTCATCCTCCAATGATGCTGTAATACCGTTACCTAAATTCAATCTTTTTAAGGCAACTGGATTAACAATATATGCCCCTCCATTTGCTAGTTGTTTAGTTATTTTTTTTCTAGCACTTTCCATAAATGATATTTTTCCATTTGCTTTTAAATCCAAGCCCATATATCGGTCAATATTTTTAGATTCTATAAGTGAGAAAGTCCAGTTAGATTTTTGTTGTAAATGAAAATTAAGTAATTTATTAAAATCAACCTCAATAAAGGTATCTCCATTAATTACTAAAATAGGCTCTTCTAGGTCATTTAAAGCTAATAAAAGCCCTCCTCCTGTTCCTAATGGTGACTCTTCAATTGAGTAGCTGATTGGAACTCCATGATAGCTTCTACCAAAATGTTTAACTATAATATCACTTAGATAGCTAATAGAAATAATGAAATCAGTGATCCCCTGCCCAATCCAATAATCCAATAATATTTCTAAAAAAGGCCTACCAGATATGGGGGCCATAGGTTTTGGTAAATCAGGTACTACTTTTTTTAATCTTGTACCTAAACCACCAGCTAGAACAACTGCAGTAGTCATATCACTCTACAGAATTAAGTATATTACAAATTTCATCCAATTCTTCATCCTTTAGATCTGGGAAATTTCCTATATAAAATCCATAAAAATGAATATGTTCTGTCTCTGGGAAATTTAAATGATAGTTCTTTGGTAGAATATTTTCAACATATGGTTGCCTTGTTTGGTTACCACCACCTGCACTTCCTCTTCGATATTCAATACCAGCCTCAGTCATTTTTAACATGAGTTTTTCAACAAAAACATTGTCAGGCTTGTTTAAAACAAGATTAAAAGCATAGTTACTAGACCCTTCCAATTTGAAATCTGTCCTATATTTTTTAGGGTCAATCATACCAATGAATTTAAGGAAATTATGAGTACGACGCTGAACATTTGAGTCAAGTCTCTTTAATTGAGTTCTCCCCATAATTCCTCCAATTTCAGTATTACGAACATTGTATGCAGGAAAAGAAAATATAAAATCTGAATTTAACTCTGGGTATTTATCAAGATAAGACTTCTTGAGAGAATCATCAGTGGATTCACGCACCATTCCATGCGACCTAAGCATTCGTAAATATTGATAAACTAATGGATCATCCGTACAAATCATCCCTCCTTCGATAGTGCTCATATGATGAGCATAAAAAAAAGAAAAGTTTGACATCCAGCCAAAACTTCCAACTTTCTTACCATTATGGGTTGCGCCATGCGACTCACAAACATCTTCTATTAATGGAATATTTTTTTGTGAAAGTTCAGCTAACATTTTATCTGTTAAGCCATCAAAACCTTGAGCATGTGTTAAAAAAACTGCAAGCGTTTTATCTGAAATTTTTTTTAATAATTGACCAGTATCAATCGACAAAGTCTTTGGATTGATATCAACAAATATTGGGGTGAATCCATTTTGAAGAACAGAAGAAATATCTGAACTCCATGTAAGAGAAGGAACAATAACTTCACCTCCATTTGGATTATTGATTTTTAATACTGCCATTGATAATAAATTTGCTGATGAGCCAGAATTTACAAACACACTGTATTTTACACCCAGCCATTTAGACCATTCTTCTTCGAATGCTCTCACATTTGCACCATTTGTAAGAATAGGATCATCTTTTTGTAAATGCTTAATCACTTCATCTAAATCTTCACGCAAAATATTATTTCGCATTAATGGGTATTTCATGATTTTTCCTTAAATTTATAATGTTCAAGTAATATAAAAAAATTAATAATTGCCTCTTTTTATATTTTTTATTCTGTTTAAAAAATTCCCAAGTCCAAAGAAGAATAGAAGTGAATAAATTAAATATCTTCTATGGTAACTATTAAAAATATAACCGCCATATTTTTTTGACACAACCCAATCTAGTTTTAAAACCCTGACATACTTTCTAAGATCACCAGTTTCACTATCTGTGGCTAAAATAAAATTCGACAAAACCCTAGGGATGACATTTATTTTATAGTCATTTGCAATTCTTAGAATATAATCAAAATCATTACCATATGAATCATACATTCCAACTTTTTGAACCACTGATTTTCTAAAAAAGAGAGATGTGGCTGGAATATAGTTACAATTATTTAATAGTTTTTTAAAATTAAAATTATATTCTTCACTTGACCCAGTCATTTTACCTTTTTCATTTATAAAATTACATCCACCATAGACAACAAAAGAATCTAAATTTTTATTAAAGTATTCTGCCACTGTTTTTAATACATCTTTGTCTGAAAATCTATCGTCAGCACCTAGCCATCCAATTACATCACCATCAGCCATGGAAAGGCCCTTATTCCATGCTTCACCTACACTTTCGTCAACTTCAGATATAAATTTAATGTTTTTATTGCTTTCAAGTTGATTTTTTTTGATTATTTCAAGAGTTCCATCTATCGACATTCCATCAATAATTAAGTGCTCATAATTTTGGTATGATTGTGAAAAAACACTATCTAAACATCCCTGCATAAAATTACTCCTATCCTTCACTGGAGTAATAATACTAATCTTCATTTTGAATAAAACTCCTCTAAATGAAAAATTGCACTCCTGCCCATCGATAAAATAGCTTCTCTTGAATTACCACCAATATGTGGAGAGCAAACTAGATTTTCTAAGGCAATAAAGTCAGTATCAACTGCTGGTTCCTCTTCAAAAACGTCTAATGCCGCCCCTGCAATTAAATTTCTTTCCAATACAAACTTTAATGCGTCTTGATCTACGACCTTTCCTCTAGATACATTAACTAAAAAAGCTGTCTTTTTCATTTTTTCTAGAGACTTCTCATTTACTAAATGGTGGGTTTCAGTTGTATGGGGAACATGAAGAGTAATAACATCTGACTCTCTAAAAATTCTATCTTTTTCACATTTTTCTAAATTGTTTTCTAAATAATATCTATCTTGATCAACAATATCATTAACTAAAATCTTACAATTAAATACCTTAAGTAATGCAATAAGATCCTTTCCTACGTGCCCTACTCCAATAATCCCAACTGTTTTTCCAGATAATTCAAACCCGCCAACTTTATCCCAAATATTGTTTATTTTAATTTTGTATGATGAGTTAAATACATTCCTACATAAGCCAATCATAAAGCAAAGAGTTAATTCTGCAGCTGAGCGTTTATTAACTCCTGGCGTCCAACCTAATTTAATATTATTTTTTTGACAAGAATCAATATCAACTCCATCTAGCCCAACTCCATACTTAGATAGTATTTTTAAATTTGGAAGGTTGCTTAGCACATACTCTGACATATCCTCTAAACCTACTATGGCACCGTCTGCAGTCTTTAAATATGCAATCAGTTGATCTTGGGTAAACCTAACCCCTTCTTCATTAAATTCTGTGTCTGGAAATTTTCTCAATAGCTCTTTTTTTAGAACTTCACTTTTTGAAAACGAAGGTGATGTAACTTTTATTACTTGATTCATTTCACTTTATCAATTAACTCATTAACGGCGCCAACGGTACTTTCAACATCAATTGAATACAACTTATTTAAGTATTCTCTATTTCCATTAACTACTTCAAAATTATCCTTTATACCAACTCTTTTTACAGGAATACAGATTCCTTCATCAGCAAGTAATTCTAGAATAGCCCCTCCAAAACCACCATCAAGCATTTGCTCTTCTAAGGTTAGGATAGCTTTATATCCTGATAATAAATTTGGAAGTGAAGATTGATTTAGAGGTTTTATTCTAAATACATCTATAACACCAATATCAATCTCATTTTTAAGGAGTATATTTCGAACTTCAATAGCTTTATGTGTCATACAGCCACTAGAAATAATTGCTATATCATTCCCTTGATTTAAACAGACATAACCTTCATCAAAATGACTTTCTAATTCATTGCCATATAAGTCAGGCTGAGGATTTCTCTCAAGCCTAACATATGTAAATTTTGGATTATTAATACATTCTTTTGCTATGTATGCAGCCGAATCTGAGTCAACTGGTGTTAATAAGCGTATCCCATTTAATGCCCTCATAATTGCAACATCTTCAGTTGTGAAGTGAGTCAAAGTTGCATGATCATATCCTAAGCCCACTCCAACAGCAATTAACGTGATTGGTAAACGCATTGAAGAAATTACAGCCTTAGTTTGCTCATAACACCTTGTAGTAATAAAAGGTGCCATTGCATAAAGAAATACTTTTTTACCTGTTAAAGCTAACCCTACAGCTACATCAACCATATTTTGCTCAGATATACCGGCATGGATAAATTGATCTGGCAGATTCTCTCTAAAATCATCTAATGCTGCTGCGCCAAAGTCTGCGCTAATAAAGATAATATCCTGATCATTTATTGCTGATTTATAAATTTCATCAATAAATGCATCTCGCATTAATCTACTTTTTGACATATCACTCACCCTATTCCTTAATCGAATTAAACTCTAAATCTTCTTTTGCTTTAATAATCAAAGCATCATCCGGCATTCTGTTATGCCAAACAGCCTGGCCTTCCATAAAAGAAACACCCTTTCCTTTAACAGTATCAGCAATTATAGCGATTGGCTTTCCAGAGGCATTCATGGATGCATTAAAACCATTCATAAGGCTTTTATAAGAGTGGCCGTCAACATACTCAACATGCCATCCAAAACTTTCCCATTTTTTTCCTAAATCACCTTGATTTAGTAAATCTTCTGTCTTCCCAAGAATACACAAGTGGTTCACATCAACAATAACAACTAAGTTATCAAGTTTATGATGAGAGGCAAACATTGCTGACTCCCATATTGATCCTTCATAACATTCGCCATCACCAACTATTACAAAAGCTTTATTTTTCTTATTATTTTTTTTAGCATCTAAGGCAATTCCTGCGCCCATTCCAACACCATGACCTAATGAACCAGAAATACCTTCAATTCCAGGAACTCTAAAATCTGCATATAAACCAAGAATTCCATCAGACTGAGTAAATTTTTGCAACTCGCTTTCAGGAAAGAATCCGTAATCTGCTAAAATTGGATACTGAGCCATTGCCGCATGGCCTTTACTTACAAAAATATAATCTCTATTTGAATTTTTAGGGTCACCCTTAAAGACCTTTGCAACTCCCCCATAATACAACGAAACTAATATTTCAACCATTGAAAAACACGATGGAATATGTCCACTTTTCTGGTTCATTGCCATTTCAAATAAAGATTTTCGTAACCACTTTGATTTGCTAAATAACTCTTTATACATTTGTATTTTTTCCTTAAGAATAAAAAATATTTTCTAATCGCCTAAAATTTTTCTCTTTAACTTAATACTTGTCATTTTCTTAATATTTTCAACAGCATTTGACCCAAATTTATTTCCTATTTTGCTTAAAAATGGCTCGTAAGAATGATAGTCTGTAAAACATTTATCCCTATACTCCAAAATTTCTTCTGGAGTTAAAAATTCAGTTGGTAAAGGCTGCGTATTATATGCATGAAAAGAGTAACCAGCATAATTTTCAGGGAGTTTATACTGTTTATCAATGGCAGTCTTATAAAGCTGACTTCCAGGAAGAGCCATAGCAGCATAAGTGTTCCATCCCGCAGTACACAAATCTTTACTCAAATCAAAAGTTTTTTTCATTGTCTCTTTTGAGTCTTTTGGAAGTCCAAAAATATAGTTCGCCATTACTTCAATATCAGCATCATGCACCTTCTCAATTACCTTAGTAATATTGACATCCTCAAACTTTCCCTTTGATACTTCAAGTCGAACCTGTTTATCTCCACTTTCAATTCCAAGGCAGAGCCACTTAATACCAGCCTGTCGAACTAAATTTAATATACCAGGCCTACGAATTGTATCTATTCTAGAGTAGGCCCACATTCTCAGATCATCATCTTTATTTCTCTCAGAAAGTTGTTCACAAAGAGGAATATAATACTTAGGATTTAAAAGAAACATTTCATCAACAATTCTGATTGTTCTCACGCCCATTTGTATTAATTTATCAAATTCTTTAATAATAAAATTAGTAGACCAGTACCTCATTGAACTATAATTTCCTGCTACCCCTATTGGGTCATTATCATCTCTATTGATAATATTAATCATACAAAACTCACACTTAAACTGACAACCTAAAGAAGTTTGAATAGCAGCATATGGCGATCTTTGACTAAAATCATACTCAGCATGCCACATTGGCGACCTATACAAATCAAATGGCTTTTCCTCATAAGGTAATAAATCCCATGCATAGCCAGGAAGATCAATATCTAGTCTTTCCTGAGGGACAACTTTTTCAGCTGGGGTCAATAAAACTTTATCAAAATCTCTATAGCCAATCCCTTTCACTTTACTTAAAGTTACAGGATTAATTTTTTCTAAATTTAACAAATTTCTTAAAGAATAAACGCCTTCATTAGTACAAACAATGTCGATACTTTTTTCCTTTTTAAGAGAGTCGATAGGAAGTGCTTGAACATGAGAACCAATATAAATAATTGGTGATTTAATTTTATTTGATTTAATAAAATCCGATAATACAACTGCTCCACTCATATTAGCGGTGCCTGCATTAACATTTTGGCCATAAACTACAAAAACAATAAATTTAGGATTAACTTGAATTATTCTATCAATGGCATTTTGGTGTGATAGTTTTTCAGCAGTGATATCTAATATTTTTACATTATGGCCAACAGACCTGCATGACTCAGCTAAAAGTAGGGCCCAAGTAGGAGTTTCAATCGCAGAGTAATCTTCAGATAAAGCTTGATACACACCTTTAGCATTTCCAGGAACAACAAAAAGTGCGTCAATCATAAAAAAATCCTTTATATCAATAAAACAAAATATTTTATATACTAAATGGATAGAAAACTATATTTTGTAATAATTATATTATAGACATACTAAATATGCGCTGCTATGATTTTATACGTATGGGTATAGATAGATCTTTTGATTCGAGATTTAACACTTAATTATCAAATAATATTGTTAATATACCATTCTAAGGTAAGCCTTAGACCCTCATCAAATTTTGTATGTGGATTCCAGCCAAATGATTTAATTCTACTATTGTCAAGTAACTTTCTAGGTGATCCATCAGGCTTTGAAAAATCCCATTTTATTTTTCCTGTATACCCAATCATTTCAGCAATTTTATTAGCTAATTCTTTTATAGAAATATCCACACCTACTCCTATATTAATAGGCAAATCTTCATCATTAATTGTAGTATTTAACAATTTATTACAAGCATAAACAATATCATCAGAAAATATAAATTCTCTCCTTGGAAGGCCAGTACCCCATAAAGTTACAGAAGATTTATTGCTATTTTTTGCCTCATAAATGCGCTTAATTAGGGCAGAAAGAACATGTGAACTACTAAGGTCAAAATTATCATTTGGTCCATAAACACTAGTTGGAATAACTGGAATAAAAGAAACTGACCCATTCTGTCTATTAATAGCTTTACACATTTGAACACCCGCATATTTAGCACTGGCATATGCAATACTTGTCGATTCAGGAATCCCAGTATTTAACTGAGTTTCATGCATTGGTTGTGTTGTTTCGCGGGGATACATACATGATGATGCAAAAAATATTAAACGCTTCACGCCATACTTTTGTGCAGCATTAAACACATTAAGTTGAATACTTAGATTTTCACTAATGAAGTCTGCTGGGAAATCTCTGTTTTGAATAATTCCACCAACTTTTCCTGCAGCTAGAATAACCACTTCAGGCTTATGTTCCTTAAAGAAACTGTATGTTTCTTTTTTTGAAGATAATTCAAGATTTTTTCTATCTCTAGTAACTACACCAGTGTAATGATTTTTATCAAAAAACCTTATAAACGCAGACCCTATTAATCCTTTATGTCCAGCAACATATATCTTTTTATTTTTATCTAACTTAAAAGCCATTTGGTTGATACAAGACTACTTTTGAGCCAGTATTTTCAAATTTAAAAGGGACATAAGTTAATTTTTTTAAAGCTTTTTTTACGTTAGCTTGATTTTCAGGTTTAGCAAAAAATAAAATAAACCCCCCTCCACCAGCACCAAGTATCTTCCCTCCAATGGCACCCTTATTTATAGCAGTTTCATATACATCATCAATTATATTATTACTTACAAGTTTAGATAAGCTTCGCTTAGTTTTCCAAGCTGTATCAAGTAGGACTCCAAAATGTTCAATCGGGTTATTAATATTTCTTAATATTGAAGAGCCCACATCAACCATATCTTTTAATTCATTCATTTGAGAATAGCAATTATCAATATTCAACAACTGAGCCTTTAATACCTCTGAAGAAAATCTTGAAACTCCAGTAAAAAAAAGCATCAAATGATTATTTAAATCCTCTAATCTATCATTTTTGGCAGCTATCGGTTCTACTGAAAAGTCTCCATCTTTATAAAACTCAATCTCATTAAAGCCTCCATAAGCAGCTGAAATTTGATCTTGAGAGCCAACACATTCTTTAATTAAATCTTGCTCAATATGTATCGCTTTAGTAGCAAGTTGGCGTGGCGAACTATACCTTCCATCTAACGCATTCATCGCATTTAATAGTCCAACAGTGAATGAAGAACTAGAACCAAGACCAGATCTAGCAGGTAAATCACCATCATGATGCACTTCTAAACCTTCGTGATAATTGGAAGATTTCAAAACTTCTCTAACAGATGGGTGTTTAATCGCATTAACATCATTAACACTCTCAATTTGAGAGTACACAATTCTATAACTATGCTCAAAAAAAGGCGGAAGAACCCTAACACTAATATAACAATACTTATCAAAGGTAGTTGCAAGAACCTTGCCACCATATTCTCTAGACCAGTCAGGGTGATCAGTCCCCCCACCAAAAAAAGATATTCGAAATGGAGTTTTTGTAATAATCATAACTTGCCCTCTATTTTCTAACTTTTAAAACTTCAATAGGATGCTTTTTAAACTTTAGTTTAAATAATTAGAAAAAAATTAACTAAATAACTTTTTTATTTTCTCAGAGTTTGGTTTAAAAACAACCCCTTTTTCAGTAATTAGTCCTGTAACTAATTCTGAGGGAGTTATGTCAAAAGCTGGATTGCGAACCATTACTCCTTCTGCAGCCCATTGGTAATCTCTATAGCCCGTTATTTCTTCAGATGGGCGCTCCTCAATGGGAATATCTTTACCACCTCTAATAGATCGATCAATTGTAGATAATGGGCATGCCACATAAAATGGTATGTTATGTCTTTTAGCTAAAACAGCAACCATATACGTCCCAATTTTGTTTGCCACATCTCCATTACCAGCAACTCTATCTGTTCCAACAACTACAGCGTCAATTTCGCCCTTACTCATTAAATGGCCGGACATATTATCAGAAATCAAAGTTATAGGAATTCCTTCTTGAACCATTTCCCATGCTGTTAATCGGGCTCCTTGAAGAAATGGTCTTGTCTCATCAGCGATAACAGAAATATTTTTTCCTTGCTCTATTGCCGACCTTATTACTCCTAAAGCTGTTCCATGACCAGCAGTTGCTAATGCACCAGCATTACAATGAGTTAAAACTTTATCACCATCTTGAAGTAATTCTGCACCAAAACCTCCCATCCTTCGATTAACTTTAATATCCTCAGCTTTAATATTATGCGCCTCTTCTAACAATAGCACCGCTAGCTCTCTTGGATTTAAAGTATGATTAATTTTAATTATTGACTGCATTTTATTAACTGCCCAAAAAAGATTAATCGCTGTTGGCCTGCTTTCGAGTAATATTTTACAAGCATCACTCATGCCACTTAAAAAACCTTCCTTATTAAGATTTTGAATTCTTATTGCCTCAATAGCAACACCATATGCTGCAGCACATCCTATTGCAGGAGCACCTCGAACTACCATTGAGCGAATTCCATCTGCTACTGATTTAGCAGAGTTATAAGAAATATAACTAAATTTAGATGGAAGGATTCTTTGATCAATCATCTCAAAATGATTATCTATCCATCTTAAGGTTTCTATACTACTTTCATTCATTTATTCACCCTCAAATTCACAAAGAGTAAAAACCTTTTGCCCTTTTTTTTCTAATCTAGCTCTACCACCAATATCAGGTAAATCAATTATAAAACAACACTCTACAATTTCTCCCTGCATTCTTTTAACCAATTTCACTGCAGCTTCAACCGTTCCACCTGTTGCAATCAAATCATCTACAATTAATATTTTTTCACCTTTTTCAATTGCATTATCATGGATTTCAATACGGTCTGTACCATATTCTAATTCATATTCCTGATCAATAGTTTTTGAAGGTAATTTTCCTGGCTTTCTTATTAAAACAAGACCTACATTTAAAAGATATGCTAAAGGCGCACCCAAGAGAAAACCACGCGCTTCAATAGCAGCGATTTTATCAATCTTCAAATCTTTATAACGGTCTACAAGTAAATCAATTGCTTCGCGCAGACCATTAGGGTCTTCGAATAATGTGGTAATATCTCTAAACATCACCCCCTCAATTGGATAGTTTTCAATTGTTCTAATTTTTGATTTAATTGACATAATTTTTATATTTTAATTAATTTAATAGTCTACCCGCAACTGCATCTAATTTTTTAACCAGCTCTTTATCACGAGCATCAGGAGAAGTGATAATAGCATTTTCCAAGCTAGACTTACAAGAGCAATTACTACTTAATTTATCAGAAGATATAGCCTCAGAAGAAGCCTTAACAAGAGATCTTGCATTATCAGCATTAGCACTTAATACTTTAATCATAGCATCAACACTGACATTATCATGCTCAGCATGCCAGCAATCATAATCAGTTACCATTGCTACTGAAACATAGCATATTTCAGCTTCTCTAGCTAGCTTTGCCTCAGGCATATTAGTCATTCCAACAACATCACAACCCCAGCTACGATATAGCTCTGACTCTGCTTTAGATGAAAATTGTGGCCCTTCCATTGCTATATAAACTCCGCCTCTAACTATTTCAATATCAATACTTTTTGCTGCACTTTGAATGTGGCTTCCTAATCTATTACAAACAGGGCTAGCCATAGAAACATGAGCAACAAGGCCTGATGTAAAAAAACTTTTTTCTCTTGCAAATGTTCTATCAATAAATTGATCTACAATAACAAACATACTTGGCTTCAACTCTTCTTTTAGTGACCCTACAGCACTTACAGATATAATTTCAGATACTCCCGCCCTTTTCAACGCATCAATATTAGCTCGGTAATTAATTTCAGATGGTGGAATTCGATGACCTCTCCCATGTCTGGGCAAAAAAACCATTTCTTGTCCATTTAAGTTGCCAAAAAGGAGCTCGTCGGATGGCTCTCCAAAAGAAGATGATACTTTTTTCCAGCGCTTATTTTGAAGTCCATCAATTTCATATACTCCACTTCCGCCAATTACACCAAGAACAGGTTTCGAACTACTCATGCTTTATCCTTAATAAAAAACTAAATCACTCTTTCATTTCCGCCATCGACAGGGATTTGCGCGGCAGTAGTTTTAGAAAATAACTCCCCACACAGTTCTGCTGCTAGTTCAGATACGTCTTTACTATAAACCTCAATACCAAGTAAATTATTTGTTTTATATTCTTTAACCGTAAGATTGTATTGCTCAGCCCTTGAATTCAGAACTTCATCTGTCCATATTCCAGTATCAAATACTGCATTAGGATGAATTGTATTTAAGCGAATACCATGCTCACCCCACTCCATGGATAATACTCGCATAAGTTGATTTAATGCTGCCTTTGAGGCTGAGTATGCAGCTGCTCCAGGGCCAGGGGCAGAAACATTTTTTGAGCCAATAATTACTACTCGGCCATTATTTGGAGCGGCTTGCAATAAAGGAAATACTGTTCGAAGTATATTTAAATTTGCGTCAAGATTGACAGAAAAAACACCCCTCCACTCTTCTAATGGCAATTCAGAAACTTTTTTTCCTTTTGGAAACATACCCGCATTCAAAACAATCATATCAAGTCCACCAAAATACTGGACGCCTTTCTCTATCAATTCTTCTAAAGCATTTTCATTAGTGACATCACAAATCAAACCTAAATAGTTTTCATGGCTATTAGCAGTTTCGATTGAAGGATCTAAGTCTAATGCAATTACTGCAGAACCCCTTCTAAGAAAAGATTCTACACAGGCTTTTCCTATGCCCGAAGCTGCTCCGGTAATTAAAACAACTTCCCCTTCAAAAGCTAAAGAGCTTTTATTTTTAAGTAATTTTGCTTGCTCTAAATCCCAGTACTCTAAATCGAATATATCTTGGGCAGGAAGGGCTTGAAAGCCACCTAATTTTTCCGCCCTAAGAATACTTCTTATTGTGTGTTCGTAAATATCAGATATAACACCGATCTCTGACATATTTTTACCCACAGAACAAAGCCCAAACTCCTTATCCAAAATAACTCTTGGAGCAGAGTCAAGAATTGTTTTTTTTGACTTTGCATTAATTTCATTTTTATTAAAATAAGAAGTATATTCTGCATGATATTTATTAACATCTCGCCCAATCATGGGTATTCGTTTGGTGCGAATCACATGATCAGGAGTCAAAGGACCTCTAGTTGCTATTTTATTTACATCTTTTCTATTTGAAAAACTAAACCCTAATGAACTATTGGTAAGATGCAATAAAATAGGTTTTCCTATTAATAAAGAAACTTTTTGCCTTAATTCAGCTACTTGGTTACTTATTTTTTTTACTGCAAAGTTAGTTTCTGGTTTATCAATATTCCAAGCATTTTTACTTTCCAGATAATTTTCAGCCTCATTCACAAGGCTAATCATACGATCATATGACTCTTTTGCACTATTTCCAAAGGAAAATATACCATGATTCATCAAAATCATGCCCTCAGTTTTTTCAGTTGCATGCTCTGAAAAAATTCTATCAACATCCTTAGCTAAGTCAAAACCCGGCATCACATAGGGAATAATCACAACTCGATCGCTGTAAATTTCTTTAATTCGGTCTTCTCCCTCTAGGGTGTTTGTAACTGTAACTACTGCATCAGAATGAGTATGATCAACATACTTAAATGGCAATATTGCATGAAGGATGGTTTCAACAGAAGGAGTAGGAGATGACGCATTAGTTAGTTGAGTTTTTAGCTCATTAACCATTTGTGGATCTGAAAGGGAGTCTAGTTTAGCTAAACTTAACATGTGACTCATTCTAACCGGCGAAAAACCAGCCTTTTCAATAAACTCAAGATCCCAGCCACTTCCTTTCACATAAAGAATATCTTCTTCAAAACCTAGTAAGTTAAATTCTTTAATTTTTACTGAGGTATTTCCTCCACCATGAAGCACTAGAGAGGGCTCTTTTCCTAGCAATCTTGAGGAATATACTCTTAATGCTAAATCATCAATAAATTTACTTGAATCATCTTCAGACCATGAATTAATCAACTGATTAGCCCCTTAAAAAACCAAATTATGAGAATTTATTCGAAAAAACGATTATAAAGCCAAACAAGAAATAAATTTCTACAAATACATTATAATTTAAACGTATTGTATTTTGTGTTAATACCCATTTTAAAACTATATCAAATGAAAAAATTCAAAATAAATTTTAATAATAGGACAATTCTTATAACTGGTGGGGCAGGTTTTATTGGAAGCAATATAGCGTCTTATATTAAATCAAACTTCCCATTATCAAATATTGTTATATTTGATTGCTTTCGCAACGAAAAAGTTCATTCGAATGGAAATTTATTAAGTTTTGGTCATTATAAAAATTTAATTGGATTTAAAGGAAATATCATTTGTGGAAACATAAATGATAAAAATGACATTTTATTATTAAAGAAATATAAATTTGATTATATTTTTCACCAGGCTGCTATTTCAGATACTAGAATTTATGATCAAGAGTTAATAATGAAGACAAATGTCAATTCATTTTATGACTTAATTGAAATCGCAGTTGCAGACGATGCCACACTAATTTATGCAAGTTCAGCATCAACATATGGCAGCTTAAATTCACCTCAAGTAGTTGGAACTGAATCACCAGAAAATCCATATGGATATAGTAAATATTTGATGGATCAAATTACTTATGAAGCAATAGAAAAATATCCTTCCCTTAAAATTATTGGCTTAAGATATTTTAATGTTTATGGTCCAGGAGAGTTTTATAAAGGAAAAACTGCATCTATGATAATTCAATTAGGACATCAGATTCTTAATGGACATGCACCTAGATTATTTGAAAATTCAGATAAAATTTATAGAGACTTTATTTATATTGATGATGTTATTCAAGCCAACCTAAAAGCTTGTGAATCAAAAAAAAATGGAGTTTATAATGTTGGAACAGGCAAGCCAAGAAGTTTTTTAGATATTGCAAATATTTTACAAAAAATGCTTGGCACAAGTTATGCTATTGATTATATTCAAAACCCATTTGATGGGTATCAAATTCATACTCAAGCTGATATTTCCTTATCTAAAGAGTTTTTAGGTTTTAGCCCAAAAGTAACATTAGAAAATGGTATTGAAGCTTATTTACCAGAAATAAAGAATTTACATCAGGCAGAAATTTAAATGGCTTCACTAAAAAATAACCCACCTAAAATTCTAGTGATTGGTGACCTTATTCTTGATTATTATTTATGGGGAAACTCTGAACGTATTTCACCTGAAGCCCCAGTTCCAGTTGTGAAAATCTCTGATGAAACTTCTATCATTGGAGGTGCAGGAAATGTCATAAATAATTTAAAAGCTTTAGGTGCCAAGGTCAGCTTGATAAGTGTTATTGGTATGTGTGATACTTCTAACCAAATTAAATTACTTCTTAAAGACATTGATGTAAACATAAAAATCCTAATCACAGAGAAAAATAGAATTGCATCAAAAAAAACACGTATTGTTTCAGCAACGCAACAAGTAGTCAGGTATGACCAAGAAAACCCTATAGAAATTAGTAAAGATTCACAAAAAAAAATATTAGCAAGCTTTATAGAAAATATAGGTAATTATGACTGTATTCTGCTATCTGATTATGGAAAGGGAGTCTTGACAGATTACTTAACCAGGGAACTTATAAAAATTGCTAATTCAAACAAAGTTAAAGTTCTAGTTGACCCCAAAGGACTTAACTATTCAAAATATACGGGAGCCTATTTACTTACCCCAAATAAATTAGAAGCTGGAAAAGCAACTCAAACTGAAATCAATGATGAAAAGAGCTTATTGAGTGCAATTACTCAAATGAAATCAAAATATAATTTATCAATTTCTTTAATTACACTTAGCGAATCTGGTGTGGCAATTTATGATGAAGAATTTCGAATCCACCCAACTTCTGCAAAACAAGTCTTTGATGTAACTGGAGCTGGTGATACAGTTCTTGCGTCCCTTGGATTTGCCATTTCTTCTGGAATGGATATTGATGAATCTGTAAAATTTGCAAATCTTGCAGCTGGAATTGTGATTGGTAAAATTGGAAGTTCTACAGCATCTATAAATGAAATTAAGCAATACGAATTAAGTCTAGGATTAGGAGATTCAACTAGTCAAAATTTTATTTTAAATAATGAGCAGATTAAAAGATTAAGTGAGGAATTTAAAGACACAAATCAAAAAATTGTTTTTACCAATGGTTGCTTTGATATTATTCATTCAGGCCATATAAAATACCTCGAAGAGGCAAAAAAAATGGGTGATATATTGATTATTGGTTTAAATTCAGACGTGTCAGTTAAAAAACTTAAGGGCAATGATCGGCCTATAAATAATCAAAATGATAGGGCATATGTTCTAGCCTCCTTAAAAATTGTAGACTATGTTGTAATATTCAATGAGAAAACACCTTACGAGCTTATTAAAGTTGTTCAACCAAATATTTTGGTTAAAGGGGGTGACTACCTCAATAAAAAAATAATAGGAGAAGATATTGCAGATGAAGTAAAAATAGTAAGTTTTATCGAAGGGAAGAGTACTTCAAAAATAATTGATACAATTCGAAATACAAATTAAATTAAATTAAATTAAATTAAATTAAATTAAATTATGAAAAACATAGTTGAAAATGAGTTCGAACAACATATTAAAGTTGCTCAAACTAGCAAAAATTTACTTACAAATGAGATAATTCAAGCTGCAATAATCTGTATCAATTCTTTATCTGCAAACGGAAAAATTTTAATATTTGGAAACGGTGGAAGTGCTGCTGATGCACAACATATTGCTGCAGAACTTGTTGGCCGCTATAAGGGTGAGAGAAAAGCTTTAGCAGCAATTGCCATTACAACTGATACTTCAATATTAACTTGTGTTAGTAATGATTACGGCTATGAGGAAGTATTTTCACGTCAAATTGAAGCTTTAGCAAGAAAAGATGATGTGGCAATAGGAATTAGCACAGGAGGAACAAGTGCCAATGTAATTAATGCCTTGAGGCTTGCTAGAGAAATAGGATGTAAAACTATTGGATTAAGCGGAAGAAATGGGGGTGAATTTAATTCATATTGTGATATTAATTTAATTGTGCCAGATCAAGATACTCCAAGAATTCAAGAAATGCATATTATGATTGGCCATATTTTGTGTGAATTAATTGACAAAGAATTTTGCTCAAATTAAAACTTCTTCCATAATCAATCATGCTTTATAGTTATTAATCAGAGTTAAATAAGTCTCGAGTATAAACTTTATACAAAACATCTTTTATGCTTGCAGATACTCGGTTAGCAACAATAACATCAGATATTTTTTTAAACTCATCTAAATCGCTAATTACTCTTGAATCAAGATATTCTTCTTTATTAATAGCAGGCTCATAAATTACCACCTTTATACCTTTAGCTTTAATTCGTCTAATTACCCCCTGAATAGAAGATGCCCTATAATTATCTGAATTTTGCTTCATGATCAATCGATAGATACCCACAATTTCAGGTTTTTTCTTTACAATAGACTCTGCAATAAAATCTTTACGTATTGAGTTTGAGTCAACAATAGCTGTAATCAATCTATTAGGAATATTTTGATAATTTGCTAACAACTGCTTTGTATCTTTGGGAAGACAATAACCCCCATATCCAAAAGAAGGATTATTGTAATGTGAGCCAATACGAGGATCCATACCCACCCCGTCAATTATTTGCCTACTATCTAAGTCAAGAGTTTCAGCATAAGAGTCTAACTCATTAAAATATGAAATCCTCATTGCAAGATAAGTATTTGAAAACAACTTAATTGCTTCTGCCTCCATTGAGCTTGTATAGAGGATACTTACATTTTTTGAATGAGCGCCCTCAAGAAGAAGTGCTGCAAATTTCTCTGCAAGCTTAGATTTTTCTCCAATAATAATTCTTGATGGATATAAATTATCATGCAAGGCACTCCCCTCTCGCAAGAATTCAGGGGAAAATATTATATTATCAAATTTGAGCTCCATTTTAATTTTTTTTGTAAACCCAACTGGCACAGTAGATTTAATTATGATAGTTGCATTTGGATTACCAGAAATTACTTCTTTGATTACAATCTTGACTGACGAGGTGTCAAAAAAGTTGGTTTTTTCATCATAATCTGTAGGAGTTGCAATAATTACAAAATCTGACCCTTTGTAGGCTTCATCTTTATTTAAAGTAGCTCTAAAATTATTTTTTTTTGATTTTAAAAAAAATTCAATTTCTTTATCAACTATGGGAGATTCACAATTTTTTAACATTGCAATCTTTTTCACATCAATATCAAGAGCAACAACCTCATGATTTTGAGACAATAACATTGCACTTGATAGACCAGCATAACCCATTCCAACAACTGCAATTTTCATATATTAATTTCCATAAGATATCGAATAAAAACAGTGTAATTTTATAGTAGAAAAAATAATTAAAAATCTATTAATAAAATTAATAATTATTCAACTGCAATGAATTTACAGCATCTAAAACTTCCTCAGCTTCAATTAGTTGCATGCAATCGTGATGATTTAAAGGGCACTCACGCTGCATACAAGGCTGACAGTCAAGATTTTTGCTTACAATAACACTTTGATCGTTCATCCATTGTGATGTTGCACTACAGTTAGTTGGTCCAAAAATTGAGATTGTAGGTATTTGCAGAACAGCCGCAATATGCATTGGGCCGCTATCTCCCGTAATAAATAAATCAAGAGTTGAAATTTTGTTAGTTAATTCCTCAATAGACGTCTTACCTGACAAATTATCATAGTTTAAAACTCCGCGAGCTAAAAGTAAATTTTCTATTTCAAATGCAATATCAGTTTCATTAACTCCACCAAAAATAACAATATCATATTCTTTAGATAATTCAAAAGCAACCTGTGCAAATTTTTCTGGAAGCCAACGCTTTGCACTTCCATATTTAGCACCAGGATTAATTCCAGCCAAAGCTTTATTTTTTTTAACCCCTTCATTACTTCTAAAGATATTTAACTTTAAAGGAGGAAAATTTATATTTAAGCTTTCATTTATAAAATCATTATATTTTTCAACTTGATGACGATTTTGATATCTACTGGCTCGGTATTGATATTTTTTTTTGCTTGATATGAAGATTTTAATTAATGATGATCGAAAAGTACCTCTAAAAGTAAAAAAAACATCAAATACCCCTAACTCATTTAAATTTTTAAAAAAATGACGATATTTTTTATCAAACACTTTTACTTCAGATATTTTTGGATGATTTTTGAAAACTTCAATCGACAATTGTGTTCCAATAACAATAATTTCTGAATTACTATAATAATTAATTAAATTCTCTATAGCAGGAGTTGTCATTACACTATCGCCAAGCCATGTAGGAAGCTCAATTAATATTCTCATCATATTAACTTATAATGTTTTTTGCTCAAATCTAGCCCGAATTTATGCTCAAGTTTAAGCAGTAAACGATGTTTTTTTTGCTTATTTGATAACTTATAGCTTGTATCAGTAATATAAATTCCATCAACCTTAGGAAGCCAATCTTGAACAATTTTTGGATGTATCCCTTTAAACTCTTTAATAATTTCTTGGTCCATTTGTGAGTAATCAATCTTAATAAATTCTTTTCCCCAATATTTTTGAACCTTACTACTCTTAAGATTCATTTGCTCTTCACTTCTAACCCAGCCATAATGATAACAAAAAACACCAATATTTTTTGATTTAGGATATCTTCCTTTTTTATTATCAGCTAATATTAACCAAAATAAACCATCTGGCGCATATGATCTAACTGAGTTTTTAATAATTCTTGCTTCAGAACGATACCATCCTGGAGAGTCAAGAAAACTGTTTGCATTTCCATAGAAATGAAGAAAATTAACAACTAAAGCTTCTACATTTGAATCATTTAAATGTAAGTGCATTGAGTTTTTAATTTTTTGTAAATCATCTTCATGATAAATTTCATCGCATTCAATGTAGAATGCCCAATCTCCAGTGCAATTATATTGGGCAATCATTTTTTGCTGTCCATAAACAAAGCCGCGGTCTTTCATTTTGTCATTCCATTCAGACTCTATAATTCTAATTTTAGGGTCCTTAATTGATTTAATTAAAATCAAGGTGTCATCTTCACTCTTTCCAACATTAATAATAAATTCATCGACAATTGGTAAAATTGAATTAATTGATTCTAAAAAAGGATAGCCTAATATCTGCCCATTTTTGATAAATGTAAATGCACTAATCTTCATTTTTGTTTATTGAATTAATTCCATTTTCACACCACTTTATTTCATTTTTAATAGAATTTCTAAGAGTTAAATTATTTTTACTTAAAGCTACATTAGTATTCTCTTCATGCCATAAGTGAAATTGAATGCCTCTAAACCGCATATTTTTTCTTTGAATGCCAATGTTAAATAATCTCACAATAAATTCACTATCCTCTCTACCCCATCCAACAAAATCATTATTAAATCCATTTACTTTAAAACAATCTATTCTATAAAAACCAAGATTGCAAGACCTTATACCATTTATTGATTTACTCTTAATTGTAAATAGTTTTGACAATATATTTGAATGAATTACATTCTTTCGATTCATTAGTCCTTTTGAAAAAAAATGAAATTTATACTTTGTACTTTTAAGAATCTCCTTGGTTTTTTTTTCAGTTAGCATTACTCTTGAACCTTGAACAAAATAACCTTTTTCAGCATTTTGAATATGATCATTAATAAATTCTGAATGCAATATTAAATCTCCATCAACTAATACTATATATTCGCCTATTGACTTAATTATCGCCTTATTTCTTGATTTTGCAGCTCGAAAACCATTATCAGACTGCCAAGAATGAATAATATTTATTTTTGACTTACTTTTATAATCTGCAATAGCATCTTTGGTTTCTTTTCCACTCCCATCATCTGCAATAATAACCTCATGAGGTAATATTGACTGCTTCTCAACACTTTTTAAAACTAGTATGAGTTTTTTTGGGGAGTTATAAGTAGTAATAATTAAACTAAGGCGCATTCTTTAAGTAATATTTTAGATAAAATGTAAGGAAATTATAAGCGATTTAAATTATATGAAAATATCTGTTTATATTATTGCGTATAACGAAGCAGAAAAAATTCGAGATTGCATTAATAGTGTTTTATGGGCTGATGAAATTATTGTTGCAGACTCAAATAGTACTGATGGTACATCAGAAATAGCTGAATCACTTGGTGCTAAAGTAGTTCATATCCCTTTTAATGGTTATGGGAATCTTCGAAATGCTGCTATAAAGCATTGTTCTTTTGACTGGATTTTTAGTTTAGATTCTGATGAGAGATGTACTATGAAAGTAAGAGATGAAATTTTAGATCTTATTAAAAATACCTCCCTTGAAATTTTTCGTGTGCCTAGAAAAAATTTTTTTATGGGTAAATGGATTAAACATTCTGGATGGTATCCAAACTTTAGACAACCTCAACTTTTTAAAAATGGAAAAATGAGTTATACAACTGAACCTGTCCATGAAGGTTATATTAGCCACAGTAGTAAAAATATTGGTGTAATTACTAATTTTATTTGGCAGTACCCTTATAAAGATACTGAACAACTTATCTATAAAGCAAATAAGTATTCAACGCTAGGTGTAGAAAAATTAATAAAAAAAAATGTTACTGGGAGTGTCTTTAAAGCCTTTATTCATGGATTTTGGTCATTTTTCAAGCACTATATCTTAAAACTGGGTTTTTTAGATGGTGGCCCAGGTTTTGTAATCGCATTTGGTAATTTTGAGGGTACTTTTTATAGATATATCAAACTTACTGAGGCTCAGAAGAACTGGCAATTGCCTAAAGTAGATCCAATTAACAGTTCAAATAAATGATAGTTCCAGTTATCTTGTCAGGTGGTAGTGGAACAAGATTATGGCCCCTCTCAAGAAAGCTTTATCCAAAGCAATTCTTAAACTTAGTTAATAATACTTCTTTATTTCAAGAAACAATTACAAGACTACCTAAAGAGGTAAGTGATCCATTAATTATTTGCAATGAAGAACATCGCTTTATTGTAGCAGAGCAACTTAGACAAATTAAATCTAAAAACAAAGGAATTATTTTAGAGCCTATTGGGAAAAATACTGCGCCTGCAATTGCTTTAGCAGCTATGAGCTTATTAAATGAAAAAGAAGACCCTACTCTCCTTATTCTATCTGCTGATCATCTTATAAAAGATAATAAAAAATTTCAATACTCAATTAAAACTGCCAGCAAAATTGCTGAGGCAGACAAAATGGTGGCCCTTGGGATAATACCCCATAAGGCAGAAACGGGCTATGGCTATATTAAAGTAGATAATTTTAAAAAAAATAAATATTACAATATTGTTTCATTTAAAGAGAAACCTAATCTTGATGATGCCAAAAAATTCTTGAATTCAGGCAATTACTACTGGAATAGTGGAATTTTTTTATTTAAGGCATCATCTTACTTACGGGAATTAAAAAAATATGAACCTGAAATCTATAATATTTGTAAAAAATCATATGATAATACTTCTAAAGATTTAGATTTTATTCGTATTGATAATGAAGAGTTTAATAGATGTCCTGATAAATCTATTGATTATGCAGTAATGGAGAAAACAAATAAAGGTGTAGTTGTCCCATTCAATGGTATTTGGAGTGATATTGGATCTTGGGATTCTTTATGGGAGGCAAAATCTAAAGATACTAATAATAATGTCAGTGAAGGTGATGTAATAATCAGTAAAGTTACAAACTCGTTTATTCATAGTACAAATCGCCTAGTAACTGTCAACAATGTTTCAGATCTGATAATTATTGACACTCAAGATGCTTTACTAGTCTCAAGTAAGAATAACTCCCAAGAAATAAAGCATATAGTACAAAAACTCAATGCAAATGATAGAAGTGAATCAAATAGTCATCGAAAAGTTTATAGGCCTTGGGGCTACTATGATTCTATAGATTCTGGAATAGGCTTCCAAGTAAAACGTATATTTGTTAATCCGGGTGCTAAATTATCCTTACAAAAACATGAAAAACGTTCTGAGCACTGGATAATTGTTAAAGGAATAGCTTTTATAACATGTGGAGATAAATCTTTTAAATTAAAAGAAAATGAATCAACTTATATTCCAAAAGGTGAGACTCATAGGCTTGAAAATCTTGAAAAAACACCGCTTGAAATTGTAGAAATACAAACTGGAACTTACCTAGGTGAAGATGATATTATTCGCTTTGAAGATTACTATAATAGAGAATAAAAAAGTACTTTTTATTGTCTTCTATCTTCATATTTTGTCAATATCTTGGCCAGAAATAAATGAGGCAATGTATGGTGATTAATTGGTATTCTTGGTAGCATATAATTATTTGACTGCGAATTTGTTCTGCCCCTGTTCATTGTAGTAGCTGAATAGTAGCCTGAATCTTTAGTCATTTTACAAATTTCTTCATTAAATCGACCAAATGGATAACAAAAGTCAGTAATTTTTACTTTATATATTTTTTCAAGCTCAATCTTACAATCACGAATTTCTTTTTGAGCATTTAATTCAGGAATAGCAGTTAAATCAGCATGTGTTTTAGTGTGGGCCCCAATATCCATTCCCAGTTTAATCCATGCTTTAATCTCATTTTCATTCATTAAAGGTCTTTGCGTAATTCCATGATCAAGGTCCCAAATATTAGAGGAACCAATACAATCACTAACTATATAACAAGTAGCACTAAAATTATATTTTTTTAATATTGGTGCTGCATTAAGCAAAATATTTTGATATCCATCATCAAATGTAATACCTACTACTTTTCCATTTTTCTCACCATCTAAATAAGGTTTTAGCTCACTAATACTCAAACCTTGATATCCTAATTTTTTTAGAAGCCACATTTGAAAGTCAAATCTCCTAGGAGGCACATGCAAACTTCTCATAGTAGTTGACTTAGGCATTGATTCAATGCTATGGTACATTAGGATAGGAATCTGTTGATTTAACATTATTTATTAAATAATCTAAGAAATCGTTGAATAAGGATTAAATAAAAAGGTCTTTTAATTTTAACCTTCTGAGCCAAGAGAATTTTTTCATCAATATTTAATGACTTATTATCTTTAAAAAATTTTGACAGTACATTTCTTGCATATTTTTTCTTTCGAGAGGTGGAGTATAGACTAACAAAATTTTTTCCCTCTACTAATTTATATTTTCTTGATAAGCTTTCAGACAATGCAAAAGGCTCAATTGTATGCGATGGCACTTCTTCAAAAAATTTAAGCATTAACTTGTCAGCCCAATCAACACTCGAACGCATACCAACCATAATACCAACCATCAAAGAGCCCCATAAAGCTGAATTTTTTGATAACTCATAACTTTCACCATCAATATCAATTATTTTACCTTCAAGATTTTCAACATAAGTAAAAAATCTTTTTCTATCATATATTAGTCCCTCATTAAGATAAAACAAAGCTTGAGAAGAATCTATTAAGTCAAAAAGTGGTAATGGAGATTTATGGAAGTATGTATCTGTATCAAAAAATAAAATTTTATCAAAATCTTTTAACTTTAACTTATCCATTGCAAAAACTAAACCTCGATTTTTTATTCGAAAATGATATGCTCCATTTAGTGACCATTCGTTTATCTGCGTTTGACTCATTAACAAAGTATTAACTGCATAATCTAAAAATTTATCTGGTTTTTCAGTCAAAACTACAATTTCAATTTGATTTTTATTATCCATCCAGTGCATAAATGTCATAAAACTAAATATAGCGCCATCGTAGTAAGTCTGGTCATCCCCGTAAACGATGTATAAGAGAACTTTTCTTTGACTTTTAGTTTCACTAGATTCTAGATTCTTAGTTAAATTTTTTGGATTTAGATACCATTCCTTAATAGGGTTAAAAATTTCTTCAGGTTTAATCATATTAGGAAAATTATCCTTTCCATGATTACTCCCACAGCCAGATAGCCCACATACCTCACAAGGAAGTGAAGATTGAAAAATTGTATTATTTCCATAAGTTTGAATTGGCATATTTATTAATGCTGATGATTCAAGTTGATTGGACCAGGGTGACCACATTATTAATTTTGTTGAGCCAAATATTGCAAAAATTCGCTTATTTTGAGAAGCTGCAATATGCATATTTAATGTATCCATTCCAATATAAGCTAATGATAAATTACTTAAAATTAAATATTCTTTTAGAGACGTTTCCCCAATAAAATTATAAATATTTTCTAATACTGGTATTTCTTTTTTAATTTTAAGATCAATTTGAGTCTTACCGCCTGTCACAATAATTGGTATATCTAATTCGTTCAGAAAATTAAGCAACTTATTTCTAAGATTTCTTGGATATACCTTATAACTGTATTGGGCTGAAGGATGAAAGATAATAAATCTTTTAATATCATTAATTTTTAACTTACTGTTAACCTCCGAATATTCATTAGTTCCTATACTCACAGATTGTTGAATATTATCATGTTCAATTTTTAAGATTCTTAAAGGCTCTAAGTTGTTCATTAATATATGTTTTGATGTATCAAAATAATAGTAGTGACTTAGAAGCATTTTTTTCCACCAAGACTTTCGATTATCTTTTTCAATTGCACTAATAGATTTTTTTCCTGCCAAAAGTGAATATATAACACTACGATCACTAGCTGTTAAATTTATACTTAAATCATATTTTTTAAATAAGGAAGTTAGAAGTATTCTTTCCTGTTTAAACCTATTCTTTTGTTTTTCAGAGTAAGAAAATTTATGTATGAAATTTATATTTGGTAGTAGCTGTGCTAATGGATATGTATCTTCATTAATAAGCAAGTCAATTTCTGGTGATTGATAATACTTATAAAGAATATTAATTAGAGAAACACTTAAAAAAACATCCCCATTTGAGCGCTGGATAATTATAAGAATTTTTTTAATTTTCATCAAAATCTTTATACAAAAATGAACCAAAAAATACAAACAATAAGCTTGTAAAATGCCCTAAGAGATATGAATCACTCAGCATTAAAACTAAAAATAGTAATGGTAAAGTCATTCCAACATTTCTACTAAGGTTGTTTTGGGACAATAAAGAAAATTTAATTTGATAATAAAAAATGCTTAACAAACTAATTAGCCCAATCAACCCAAGTTGCACTAAAACTAAAATATACATATTATGGGGATTCTCTGTATGTGGTATTTGAGGATTTTTAGTTAGATTAACCCTCTTGTAGTCGATTGGGAAATCTCCTGTACCAGTGCCAATGAAGGGGCTTTGCTTAATTAATTCCCAAGAACTAAATGCAAAGGTAATTCTCATTCCAATAGAAGACTTTTTATTTACATCATAATTTTGAAGATTGATTATTGTTTCGTTAAATCTTTGTTGAAAAATAGTGCTAGTTTGGTAGGCGGTAAAAGTCACACTAGAAATTACTATTAAAGTTACAAAAAATGCCTTAAACTTTTGAGAATTAAAATATTGAAAAATTAGAATAAATAAAATAAATAAGAAACCTACCTGACCAGCACGACCACCTGTAATAAACATGTTTATTGACATGCTAATTGCAAAAAAACTGTATAAATATATTTGAGGTTTTTTCAACTTATTATTTAAAAAAATCTCATACAATACAAGATATACTGCAAATGCTAATATTGGATTATAAGAAATATGACTCATAAATGGAGTTGGATTTCCAATAGTTGCATTTTTAAAAGGCTCAATTAAATTAAACCAAATTAAGTATGAAGTAATTTCTGATAATAAGATCGCTAATAAAAATGAAGAGATATAGTATTTAACATAATTTTTTTTTGTTAAGGTGTAAAGAATTGGATAAAGTAATAAAAAATACCACATTTTATGAATAACATGCAGCCCCCACTCTAAATCTTCAGACCATAATAATCCAACAATATGTAACAGGTAAAAAACAATTGAGGCTAATATAACTTTGCTATTAATTATCTGATAATATTTAGATTTGTAATCACCAGAAAAAACCCAGAGAATACAAATAATAACAATAATTAAATTAGCCCCAAAAACAGTTAGTGGTATTAAAAATGCCAATATAATTAATAGAAACTGAAATATCTTATCTAGAGATAAATTTTTAAACATGAAAAACCATTTGATTAACTTTATTTAATAATTGGTTTAATTATACTTACCTTAATTTATGACTATAAAAACTATTTTTCTTGATCGAGATGGCGTAATAAATAAAGAAATAAATTATTTATACAAAATTAAAGATTTTGAGTTTATTGATGGTGTTTTTGATATTTGTCAATATTTTAAAAGCCTTGGATATGAAATAATAGTAATTACAAATCAATCTGGAATTTCACGCCAAATCTATACAGAGAAAGATTACCAGATAGTCACTAATTGGATGATAAATGAATTTAATAAAAAAAATATAAATATACTTGATGTATTTCATTGTCCTCATATGCCCGTTTCAAATTGCCTTTGTAGAAAACCAAAGCCAGGAATGTTATTAGATGCAAAGTATCAATATGATATAGATATGCAAAACTCATGGATGATAGGTGATAAAGAAGTTGACATCACTGCAGCAAATAGTGCAGGCATTGTTAATACTATTCTTGTGAAAAGTGGCCATATAATTAATGCAGCTGAGTCAAATGCAAAATATATCCTTGAGTCAATTTATGAATCAAACCATGTAATTATTAAATAAGTGGTTTAAAAATACTCATTAATTTAATAAATATTTAGCAACTTTTAATATTTCCTGAATATCTATATCTTGTATCGAAAAATCATTCTTATCTATTTTGAATGGGTTTACTTCAGAATTTGATTCAATAATTTGATTGATTCTTGTTTCATAAGAATTTCTGTAACCTGGAGTAGGGCCAAATAAAGTAATTGATGGAATATTTAATGCCCATCCTATGTGCGTTGGACCTGTGTCAGGTCCTATTATAAGATCTACTTGAGAGATCAACGATATCAAAAAGTCTATAGACAACTTTTCACAAATAGTTACTCTGGGAGATAGTGCTTTTAATTTATCCGCCATTATTTTTTCTTTTTGATCTCCCCAAATAATAAGGAAATTAGCATCAAGTAAAGTAGTGAATTTAGCTAATTTAGAAACAGGGTAACATTTTGAATAATGAGATGCGCCTGGCACTAGTAAAATATTTTTTTTTGTATTGAAAAGGCTAGTACTTAAATATCTTTGGGTTGAATACAAAAATGGAAGTTTATTTTCAATCTGTTTTTTACTGATATTTGCCCCTAATGCAAACTCAATTAACGCAATATTGCGTTCAATTACATTTTGATCATATCCACAATCAAAGGTTTTATTATAGAAAATTGAAGCAATACTCTCTCTTATTGAAAACTTATTAAAACCTAA
>Ga0209482_1000136_pt1 | contig 62636 bp, 64 predicted proteins | sample CoawatmetaG10DNA_FD_187512 | JGI IMG/M metagenome (GOLD analysis project Ga0209482, IMG submission 187512) | Marine microbial communities from the West Antarctic Peninsula - Coastal water metaG104-DNA (SPAdes) (version 2) | ecosystem: Environmental > Aquatic > Marine > Coastal ...
TATTGTTTGAGTAGGTTAATGAATGAGCAAGTCTAATATCCCAAGGCATTTTATTGTTGTAAAACTTTGAATCTTCTTTTTTTGTAGTCTCATCATCTTCCTCTTCTTCATTATCAAAAGAACTGTCTGCAAAGTCATCTACTCTACCAAATAAGTCGTCGTTTCTTCCCCCACTTCTTGTATTTTCAGAGCCAGATTTTGAAGACTTGTCTTCCTTAGAGTTTTTACTTGAGAAAGAAAACCCCATATTTATATTAGCGCTTGTCATTCTAAAAAGCGCTCCATTTCCGTTAAATTTGTTGACTCTTGATCCATTTTCATTAATCGCATATGGATCAAAAGTAGCTCCTACATTTATGTTTAATTTATCATCAAATAAGGTAGTTCCGGTGGACATTCTAACAGGACTCCAATTTAAAGAATCAGCAGCTATATTGTAACTAGTAGTTAAGTTTAAATTGTTTAATAATTTAATTTTTTTAGGCTCAATTGCTGAACTATCACGATCCTTAACTTTAGCTTCTAAAACATTGCTTAATCCCAGTCCAACAGAGCTAGAAAAATTATTTCCTGGAATCCCAAAAAAACCTCCTTCAAAACGTGTATAATCATTAGTATTTCCGTCAGCATCTATAATATATTTATCATAATATTTTTCAAAGCTTGGATTAATACCATAACTTACTGAAGGTCGCATTACATGTCTGATAGATTGTATTCTCTTTCCTTCTTTAAAATTAAAAACACCATAAATTGTTGTTCCAACACTAGCATTAAAATTATACTTACTAAACCTATCGAAACCTTTTATCGTATCTTTTTTTCCTTTTGACTGCAATATTACATCATAATTATTTTTTTTAATAGTCTGACCTGTCCATACCTCTTCAAAATTTCCACTAACACTAACACTCAAATGCTTTAGAACCTTGAAATTTGTGCTAATTGGAATAGAATGTTTCATTCCAAAAGATGCGTCATTAAACATTTCTTTTTTTAAAAAAAGTGAATCAGAGGTTTGAATTCTGTTTTCTCCTCTGACAGAATATTGAAAATTTATATTTTTAAAAAAACCTTTCTTTTGGCCATTTCTTTTAACAAATGGATAGACTCTTTCCATACTGGCTTGAAGAGTTGGAAGGCTCAAATTAACTGTTTGTGTTCTTGTATTTTGTGAGTGCGAGGCAGTTAATGATAGGTTAACAGATGGATATGATCTAAAAGTTTTTGAATAAGAAACTGAGGAACTTAATGTGTTGTTTAAGAAATTAGGAGTATTTAGTTGGTTTACTGATTCTCTAAAGTAGTTACTACTTCCTAAGTTTACAGAAGCTGAAAACCTGCTGTTTGGATTTGATTTAGAATCTTGGCTATGAGACCATCTAATATTATATATATTGCTTTTAGAATAGCCAGGCAAACCTCTCTCACCATTTATAAGGTTCTCAAATCTTACACTTAATGAACCATTATATGCATATCTTTTTCTGTATTTTGATTCAGTCCTAAATCCATAACTACCATTGGTGTAGTAATCACCAAGTAAAGTCACGTCAAACAAATCACTAGGAGCGAAGTAATACCCTCCATTTTGAACAAAATATCCTCTGTCGTTATTTTGACCAATACTTGGAAAAATAAAACCAGTTCTTCTGTTTTCAGTTAGAGGAAAATAAGCAAATGGTAAAAAAATTGGAGTTGGTACATTGGCTATATACAAATTACTTAGTCCTGCTATTATTTTACTATTGGGAATAAATTTACCTTTTCTTACTCTAATATAGTAGTCTGGATCAACAGTGTTTTTGGATGTGGTTACCTTAGCTTCTTTAATAAAGTATACGGAATCATTTTCTTTCTTAGTAGCTAAGGCTGATACGTTCATTCCGTCTTGTTCGCTTCTGGAATTCCAAATAATAGCTTTCTTTGTATCAAAATTAAATCTAATTGAGTCAGGGTTTACTTCACTACCAGCTTGCTTGAAGAAGGGTGGTTGTATTAATTGTCCAGATGAATCTTTTATCCTTCCAGCAGAAACTTCATTTTTATTGTAATCTAAAACTATTATTCCTGCCTTTAGTTCAGTATCTAAATAATATAGTTCAGCATTATCATAGAGATAAAGCTTTCCTTTAGATTTGTCAATTTTAATATAACCTTTTGCATTTCTAGTTATTTTACCAAGTAAAAGTGCAGGTTTGTTTATGGTATCATTAGTAACAATAGAATCATTTACTTTAATATCTTGTGAATAATTAATTTTTATATTAAACAATAGTGTGTAAATAAAAATTAATTTAACTAATATAGATATGTGTGATTTTTTTGTTTGCAAGAACAATTTAATTTTATAGTAAAATTACATATATTTTTGGAGTCATAATTTTATATGAATAATATAGTTAAATATCTTTTCAAAATTCTATTGATAGCTTCATTTGTTTTTTGTAGTTCTAATAGTTTATGCCAGGAAAACAGAGAACAGTTTACAGTTGTTTTGGATGCTGGTCATGGAGGAAGGGACCCTGGTAATAGGGGAAACGGATATTATGAAAAAAAAATTGCACTAAATATTGCTCTTAAAATAGGAAAAATACTGAGCGATGATCCTTCGTTTAAAGTGGTATTCACTCGTAAAAAAGATGTTTATGTTGATTTAATTGTAAGAGCAGATATAGCTAATAAAGCTAAGGCCAATCTGTTTATATCTATTCATTGTGATTCTCATAATTCAAAGGCTTATGGCGCAGGAACATTTGTTTTGGGCTTACATGCTAATCAAAGGAATTTTGAAATTGCCAAAAAGGAAAATTCAGTAATTTTTTTAGAAGAGAATTATGAACAAAAATATGAGGGATTTGACCCGAACTCACCTGAATCGGTTATAAGCTTAGTCCTTATGCAGGAAGACTACCTTGATCAAAGTATTGTTATTGCAGATTTAATTCAAAAGATTTTTGTTTCTGATTTGAAAAGAAAAAACAGAACTGTAAAACAAGCTGGTTTTGTAGTCTTAAAATATACTTATATGCCAAGTGTATTAGTTGAAACAGGTTTTTTAACCAACAAAAAAGAGGGAGCTTATTTAAATTCAAAAAGTGGTCAAAAAGAAATGGCACAATCAATAGCTAAAGGAATATTTAAATATAAAGAACTCTTTAATAATGAAATTGGGGCTAGTTCGAGTGATTCATTTGAGAGAAACATAGTTTCTAATTCCAATGACTATTTTGAATTGAAAATTCAAATTGCTTCTAGTAAAAAAAACCTTCCTTTAAAGTCATATAATTTTAAAGGACTTTCAGTTTTGAGTGTAGATAAAATTGACAACATTTATAAGTACTATTTTGGAAAAACAAGTGATTATAGTTCTGCAAATAAACTTTTATCAAAGGCACAGAAAACTGGCTTTAAAGATTCTAAAATTGTTGCATTTAAAAATGGAGTTAGAATTTCTTTAGATGAATTTTTAAGCTCTAATTAATTAATTTTTTGAAGAATTTATTCATAACTTTATAAAGATATATATACTTACATTGAAAAATAAAAACGAAATAAAGACAGGTGTTTTAGTATTACTAGGAATTGGTTTGTTTGTTTTTGGATTCAGTTACTTGAAATCTAATGACATTTTTGTTAGTGATAGAACTTTTTATGCAGTTTACGATGATGTAGAAGGAGTTGTAAATGGCACACCAGTTACCGTTAATGGTTTTCCAGTAGGTAGTATACAAAATATTTCCTTTTTTAAGAACAATAGTCTTTTGGTTAAGTTTAGAGTAGAAAATGACATAAAGTTTTCAATTAATAGTATTGCTCAAATTTATGAAACAGGTTTAATTGGGGGGAAGGCGTTGGGTATAATTCCTGCAAATGATAACTCTAGAACAGCGGTTTATAATGATACTTTAGCTTCATCTGTAGCTCCTGGACTAACTGAGCTTGTAAATGAAAAACTAACTCCATTACAAGAGAATATTGAGTCCATGATAGTGAGTGCAAATAATGTGCTTGATAAAGTAAATTCTATCTTTGATGATCCTACAAGAGCTAACTTAAGAACCAGTGTTTCTGATTTTAGTGAAACTATCAAAGATTTAAAAGAAACTTCAAAGATGATCAAATCTGTTGTGAAGTCTAACAAGTTAAGTATTGATCAAACGATTACTAATGTTTTAGATATTTCAACAGATCTTTCAGAAATTTCAAAAACTATAAATCAATCAGAATTAAATACCACTATGAAGAACTTTAAAAACTCTTCCGAAGGCTTGAGTCGTGTTTTAAACAATATTAATGAAGGAAATGGTACCATTTCTAAACTTATTGATAATGACTCTTTATTTCGAAATTTGAATGATGCTTCGAAATCTATTGATTTACTAATTGAAGATATTAGACTTAATCCTAAAAGATATATTCATTTTTCAGTTTTTGGAAAAAAAAACAAACCAGTTCAAGCAAAAACTAAATAACTTTTGATTTCAATTTTACCGAACATATTATTTACTATTATTTTTGTTTTTGCAATTTTACATTTTTCTAAAAATGTAAAAAAAATCTATAGAAATATAAACTTAGGTATTAAGGAAGATCGCTCAGATAACAAAAAACAAAGATGGACTCAAATGTTAAGAATCGCATTTGGACAATCAAAAATGATTGACAAGCCAGTTGTAGGAATATTACATATTGTAGTCTATGTAGGATTTTTAGTTATTAATATTGAGCTTCTAGAAATAGTAGCTGATGGAGTTTTAGGGACTCATAGAGTCTTTGCGCCGTTTCTGGGCTCTTTTTATAATTTTCTAATATCCTTCTTTGAGATTTTTGCTCTTTTAGTTATTATCGCTATAATTTTTTTCTGGTCTCGAAGAAATATTTTAAAAATTAATAGGTTTTGGAAAAATGAAATGAAAGGATGGCCTAAAAATGATGCTAATTATATCCTTTACATAGAAGTTATACTAATGATGCTTTTTTTAACAATGAATGGTGCTGACTTATGGCTTCAAAACAATGCAAATGATTTAAATTATTTAAAAGCAGGAGCATTTCCTGTTAGTCAATTTTTGATTCCTTTATTTGATAATCTTTCAGTTAATTCTGTATTTATAATAGAAAGAACAGCTTGGTGGCTACATATTTTAGGAATACTTAGTTTCTTGAATTATTTATATTATTCAAAGCATTTACATATTTTATTAGCTTTTCCTAACACCTATTTTGCTAATTTAAATTCAAAAGGAAGATTTTCAAATTTAAAATCCGTCACTAATGAGGTTAAAATGATGATGGATCCGTCAATAGACCCTTTTTCTGCACCTGCCAGTGACGAAGTTTCAAAGTTTGGTGCATCTGATGTTTTTGACCTTTCTTGGATTCAACTTTTGAATGCCTATACCTGCACTGAATGTGGAAGGTGCACTAGTGAATGTCCAGCTAATCAAACAGGTAAAAAGCTATCTCCTAGGAAAATAATGATGGATACTAGAGATAGATTAGAGGAAGTAAGTGTTAATCTTGATAAAAATAATGGTGAATTTAAATCTGATGGAAAGCAATTGTTAGACAATTACATATCAAACGAAGAATTATGGGCTTGTACGTCATGTAATGCATGCGTAGAGGCTTGTCCGATCGGAATAGATCCACTTTCAATTATAATAGACATGAGAAGGTATTTAGTTATGGAAAAGTCTGCTGCACCATCTGAGTTAAATAACATGATGACAAACATTGAAAATAATGGTGCTCCATGGCCTTTCAATCAAATGGATAAGTTGAACTGGAAAAATGAACTTTAAATAATATATATTTTATGAAAAAAGAGGAGGTAGATAAACTTTTAAGTGAGAAAATGGAAGGTGGCGAGCACATCAGTCCAATTTTACCAGAAGGAATAAAGAATTATCTAATAGATATTGATGGAACTATTTGTGATGATATCCCTAACGAAGAGCCTGAAAGAATGGCAACCGCCAATGTTTATCCTGATGCACTAATAACTTTAAATAAATGGTATGATCAAGGTCATATAATATGTTTTTTTACCTCTAGAATTGAGGAACATAGAGAGGTTACTGAAGAGTGGTTAAATAAACACGGATTCAAATTTCATGGAATGGTAATGGGTAAGCCAAGAGGAGGAAACTACCACTGGGTAGATAATCACCTTGTCAAAGCAACTCGTTATAATGGAAAATTCACTGATTTAGTAGATAAAGAGGTGACAATCCAAGTCTTTGATGACGGACAATATGATTAATTATGAAAAAAATAGAAATTCATACTTTTTCGGAATTAATAGCACAAGGTAAAACACCAGAAATTTTATTTTGGGTGGGTTGTGCAGGAAGTTTTGATGAAAGAGCAAAAAAGATAACTAAAGCTTTTGCCAATATTTTAAATCAAGCAAACGTTTCATTTGCAGTTTTGGGAAGTGAAGAAGGTTGTACTGGAGATCCTGCAAAAAGAGCAGGAAATGAATTTTTGTTTCAAATGCAAGCTTTATCAAATATTGAAGTTTTGAACGGCTATAACGTAAAGAAAATTGTTACTACCTGTCCACATTGTTTTAACACATTAAAGAATGAATATCCTGAGTTAGGTGGGGACTATCAAGTTATGCACCACACACAGTTTTTAAAATCTCTTTTAAATGAAGGAAGACTGACAGTAAGTGGAGGGGCGTTTAAGGGTAAAAGAATTACTTTCCATGATCCTTGCTATTTGGGTAGAGCTAATAATGTTTATGAAGCTCCAAGGCAAGTTCTTGAAAAGTTAGATGTAGAGCTATCAGAGATGAAAAGCTGTAAACAAAAAGGTTTATGCTGTGGGGCAGGGGGAGCTCAGATGTTCAAGGATGCGGAGCCTGGTGACAAAGAAATAAATATAAAACGTACAGAAGAAGCTCTAGATACAAACCCTGATATAATTGCATCAGGTTGTCCTTTTTGTAATACTATGCTTACAGACGGTATAAAAAACAAAAAGAAAGAAAACAACGTACAGGTTCTAGATATTGCAGAACTAATAAACCAAGCATCTGATTTATGATAACATCTTTTTCAGAAATGTCGAAAGATTCACGAATCTGGATTTACCAATCTAACAGAAAATTTATTCCATCAGAAATAGAAGAGATAAATAGTAAAACTGTAGCTTTCTTAAATTCTTGGGCTTCACATGGAACAGAAATGTTGTGTAGTTATCAAATCAAATACGAACGGTTTATTATTATTGCTTTGGATGAATCTAAAACCTCAGCAAGTGGATGTTCTATTGATTCATGTGTTCATTTTGTTCAAGAATTAGAAAAAATATTTGAAGTAATTCTTTTAGATAAAATGAATGTAGCTTTTAAACAGGGAGATTATATAACATATAAGTCTATACAAGATTTTAAAAAATTAGTATCAAAGAAGTCTGTTTCGAAAAAGACAATAGTTTATAATAATTTAGTTGTCGATATTGATGATTTTAATTCAAACTGGGAAGTTCCAGCCAGCGACAGTTGGCATTCTAGGTTCTTTTAATAGTTTTAAAAAAGCGTTTAATCTAAAATCTTAATAATTTGGTAAACTTTTTAATAATTTAGAAAAAAATTTTCTTGTGAGACATTATTTTGTTCTATTTTTTGTGATGATTTTTTCATCTTTTTTATTTTCTCAAAACCCACTTTTAACAAAAGATGTTGAGAATCAAAAAAAATGGGTAGATAGCACTTATAATAATTTATCCATAGACCAGAAAATCGGTCAATTATTCACTATCTGGGTCGCTACAAAACAAGGCTCTGAAAAAATGAAAGAGGTTTTGTCGATTATTGAAAAAAATCATTTAGGTGGATTGATTTTTTCGTTAGGCAATATTAGTGACCAAGCTAAAGCAACCAATAAATTTCAGGCTATTTCAAAAGTTCCTTTATTAATTGGAATGGATGCTGAATATGGCATAGGAATGAGACTTGATGATGGTTTTTCATTTCCGTTTAATATGACTCTTGGAGCTATTGAAGATAATTCATTAATTTATAAAGTTGGTAAAAGAATAGGAGTTCACGCTAAACGACTAGGTGTCCATATTAATTTTGCTCCTGTGACTGATATAAATACAAATCCGAATAATCCAATTATAGGCAGCAGGTCTTTTGGAGAGGACAAAAAAAATGTCACTTTAAAATCTTTAGCCTATTTAAAAGGAATGCAGTCTGAGGGTATTATGGGATCTGCCAAGCATTTTCCAGGACACGGAGATACTTCAACAGACTCACATAAAACTCTTCCTATTATTGATTTTTCTGCTAAAAGAATTAATAATGTAGAATTATATCCTTATAAAGAATTAATAAAAAATCAATTGTCAGGTGTTATGGTTGCTCACATGGAAGTACCTTCTCTTGAAAAAACTCCTAAACTTCCTTCGACTTTATCAAAAAACATTATCACCAATTTATTAAAAAAGAAATTAAAATTCGAAGGTCTAATAATAACAGACGCCATGGACATGAAAGGTGTTGTAGATTTTAATAAAGATGAATCAGCTGATGTTAATGCTTTATTAGCAGGAAATGATGTCTTGTTAATGCCTGACGATTTAGATGAGAGTACTAGAAGCATAAAAAAAGCATTAAAACAGGGAGTTATTAGCGAAAAGAGACTTAGCTATTCGGTAAAGAAAATATTATTGGCTAAATATAAAGCTGGATTACATAAAGTAAGTCAAATTTCTCTTGACAATATTTCCAAAGATTTAAATACAGAAGAAGATAAGGCATTGTTTGAAGAGCTTACCGAAAAATCTATAACTCTTATAAAAAATAATAATGAAAACTTACCTATAAAAAATCTATCATCTAAAGTTGCTTATTTAAAAATGGGTGATTCAGATTCTGAAGAATTTTTTAAAATGCTCAACCATTATACTAAAGTTGATAAAATAGAATATGATAACAAATCAGGTAGTTATAATAATGAATTACTAAAATTATTAAAACCTTATGATCATGTAGTTGTAGGTTTTCATAAATCAGACAAGAGTCCTTTCGGTTCCTATAAATTTTCATCAAATGAGATAGAAACCTTAGATTTGATATCAAAATCTAGCAATGTAATTTTAAATGTTTTTGCAAAGCCTTACGCTTTAATGGATGTTGACTTAAATAATATTTCTTCAGTAATGGTTTCTTATCAAAATAACATTACTGCTCAACAAAAATCAGCACAAATAATTTTTGGAGCGATAGCTTCTCAAGGAGTGTTACCAGTGAGTATTAATAAAAAATTCCCTTTACACACCTCTTTAAAAACTAAAGTTTTAAAGAGACTTAGTTATGGTATTCCATTAAATCAGGGAGTTGATATAAACAAATTAAAAGAAATTGATTCAATAGTAAAGTTTGCAATTAATATGAAAATGACACCTGGTGCTCAGGTTTTAGTTGCTAAAAATGGTCAGGTGATCTATAACAAATCTTTTGGAAAAAAAACTTATGATTCTTCTGAAAATTTAAAATGGAATGATTTATATGATTTAGCCTCTTTAACTAAAGTCTTGTCTACTTTGCCCTTACTAATGAATGAGTATGAGTTAAATAAAATCAATAATCAGACTACGCTATTAGATTTATTTCCTAAAGCTTTATTAAAAGATAAAGGTAATCTGACAATACTGGATATGTTAACTCATAATTCAGGTTTACATCCATGGATACCTTTTTATAAACAAACTATAGACAGTGTGACTAGTTTGCCTTTAGATAGTTGGTATAGTAAAAAAAAAACTCAAACTTCAATATTCGTGTAGCTGAGAATCTTTATTTAAAAAACTCTTTTTTAGATACTATTAATCTTAAAATAATAGAAAGTGATCTCTCTGAAAAAAAGTCTTATTTGTACAGTGACCTCCCTTATTATTTTATTAAAGATTATTTAGAAAATCAGTATAATAAATCTTTAGATTTTCAAATTAAAAAAAAACTTTTATTTGATTTAGGAGCAAATCATACTACTTATAATCCACTTGATTACTATTCTAAAAAAAACATAGTGCCTTCAGAAATAGATCATTATTTCAGAAACGATACTCTAAGGGGTGTTGTTCATGATATGGGCGCTGCTATGCAAGGAGGGATCGGTGGACATGCTGGACTTTTTTCTAATTCTAACGATGTGGCAAAAATAATGCAAATGTACTTGCAAGGAGGTTATTATGGTGGTAAAAGATTTTTTTCTAGCTCAACTATCGATAACTTTAACACTTGTTATTATTGTGATAACGGCAATAGAAGAGGGCTTGGTTTTGACAAACCTCAATTAGATGATAGTTCACCCACTTGTGGATGTGTTCCAATGTCTAGTTTTGGGCATTCTGGATTTACTGGAACCTACGTGTGGGCTGACCCTGAAAATAAAATAGTTTATGTGTTTTTGTCAAATCGAACATTTCCAACAATGGAAAATAAGATGTTGTCAACATATAATATTAGAACAGAAATTCAAAGAGTGATTTATGAATCATTTAAATAAAAATATAGAATGAAAATTGCGATAGTTTGTTATCCTACTTTTGGTGGGAGTGGAGTTCTTGCTACTGAACTAGGAATCTCATTGGCGGAACATGGACATGAGGTTCATTTTATAGCTTACAAAAAACCTGTTAGGTTAAACAATTTAAACGATGGGTTATTTTTTCATAAGGTAGAAGTTCCTGATTACCCACTTTTTAATTTCGCTCCATATGAACTAGCCCTTTCTACTAAATTAGTTGAAGTGGTTAAAAACAATTCTATTGACTTAATGCATGTTCATTATGCTATTCCTCATGCCTATGCTGCTTATATGGCAAAGAAGATGTTAAAAGATCAATCTATTAATGTGCCTATTGTAACCACATTGCATGGAACGGACATCACTTTAGTTGGAAACCACCCATCTTATAAGACGGCAGTAACCTTTAGTATTAATAAATCAGATATTGTGACTTGTGTTTCAGAAAGTCTTAAAAATGATACTTTAGATCAATTCGAAATTACTAGAGATATCCATGTGATTCCAAATTTTATTGATATAAATAAATACAACCTTCAACAGATAAAATGTCTCGAGGAAAACCCTAAGGTTTCAGATGAGTTTATAATAACTCATGTTAGTAATTTTAGACCGGTTAAAAATATTAAACATGTTATAAATGTGTTTAATAACATTCAAAAAGAAATCAATTCCAAGCTAGTGATGATAGGTGAGGGGCCAGAAAAAGAAATGGCGGAACAGCTTTGTGTGGAATTAGGAATTTCTGAAAAAGTAGAGTTTCTAGGAAATACAAATCAGGTAGAAAAAAAGTTATGTCATTCAGATCTTTTTTTATTACCCTCTAGAACAGAAAGTTTTGGTTTAGCTGCTCTTGAAGCAATGGCATCAAAAGTTCCGGTAATTTCCTCAAACGCTGGAGGATTATCTGAAATTAATATTCACGGAGAAACAGGTTATTTAATAAATACAGATGATGTTGACTCTATGTCTAATCATGCGATATCGATATTAAAAGATTCAAAAAGTTTGGAACAATTCAAAATAAGAGCTTATAAGAAGGCTCAGGAGTTTGATATTAAAAATATCGTTCCACTTTATGAAGAAGTATACTTAAAGGCTTTAAAATCTCTTAAATAGGCTCAGTAGATGAGTCGTAAACTTGAACTTTTTTCCAAAGGTGCTTAGCTTTATCAATAAAAATCAAATGACTTGGATGATCTTGATATATTCTTTGATTCTTTAGTGATGGGAATGTAAAAATCATACAATAATTGTAAGAATCATCAACGACTCCTCTTTTAGTGGTACTAGCGGGTTTGCCTAAATGCATTTTTACTGCTAAATCATTTGTATTCATTAGCTTTTTTATTTCTTTTTCAAATAAGGCCACTTCCTCTAAATTATCTGGATTATTTAACCAAAAATATACTGTATGAAATATCTCACCTTCAATTATTTTAGAATTTTCTTTTTTAACAGAACTACAACTTGTTATAAAAAACATAGTAATAGCAACTAAAAGTATCTTGGATTTCATAATTTACTTTGGATTATATATTTTTTTAGAATTTTTATAAATTTCTTCTTTGTTAAAAGTCATTTTCTTTGTTTCAAATTTAGAATACATTTCCATTTGATCATTGTAATGTGGGGAATCTTCGTGATCACTAGACCCGTAAGAAATAACAGATTCAATTTCTACCTTTCCATTTACAAACTTCACTAGTTCAATATAGGATTCACCATGAGTAATTTTTATTTTACCATCCTTATAATCAACTCCTCTCATAGCTGTTATTACGTCTGGCATTCCAAAGATAGAAATTTCTTTATTTCCTCTTACTAATTTTTGATAGTCTCCTAATCTAACATTAATAGTTCCAAAGGATTTGATCATTTTTAACTTAACTTCTGTAAGACATTCTTCTAAGATTTCTTTACTTACAATCTTATCTTCTTTAAGTTTAGTATAGTATTTTCCTAAATTATAATAGACCATTGCATAGGCTCCAGCTCCAATTGATTCTACGCTAGCTTCTCTATCCCAGTTTTGAATTACTTGAATTAAGTCTGAAATTTCTGGGTAATCATTAGGATTCATTTCAAATAACTCATTAATATTAACGTAGTTGTAATTTAATGGATTGGGTAGGGTTTTATCATATTTTATTTTTTTAAAATCTTGGTAATCAATTTTATCATATGAGTTAATTAAGTCGTAAAGTCTAGTACTTCTGTTATTGTCATACAATTCATAGCCCATGTTTTTATCGAAATTTTCAGCAAGTGGGTTTTCTTCTTTTGAAGTAGATTTAAAAGGGCTGTGATTCGCATTGTATATATAACCAGATTTTGGATTTAGTACTTGGGGAAGTTCCTCAGTCTTATAGTAACTATCCCAAAGTGTTTTTTTAGTATTTCCTGGAACTACTTTTCTCCAATCATATTGTTCATTTCTTTTTGGTATAATTCCATTTGAAATATAAAAAATAGTATCGTTTTTATCTGCATAGCCAATATTATATCCAGGGAGATCATTCTTTTTAAGAATATTATAAAACTCAGTAAATGAATTGGCTTTATTTAGTCTCCACCATTGTTCTAAGGACTTTATAGTGAATAAACTAGGAGTTCTTATTGAATAAAAACCACTTTTGTTTTTTAACGTAGGTCCGTATATACTAGTAAAGTATTTTTTATTAATCTTAAATCTAATCCCTAAAAATTTAATAAACAGTTTAGCTTGTTTTTTTTCTAGTTTATAAATTTTTCCATCGACAAGGTAATGCTGTTTCTTAGTTGGATGCATTTCTAATTCAAAAACATCTGCTTTGTCAGGATAGTTAACAGTATGAGCCCATGCTAAATTTTGATTAGCTCCTATTAAAAGTGTAGGAGCTCCTGCAAAAGTAGCCCCAATAATATTAGTTCCTTCTTCACTAATTAAATGCGCTTCATACCAAGATGTAGGTCCGTCAAGAGGTTGGTGCGTGTTTATGGCTAGGTAAGTTTCTTTTTTACCAGTTTTAATAGAATTAAAAGCAAAGGTATTAGAACCATTCATTTCCGCCTTAATAGGGTTTGGTTTAGGAACATTATTTGAAACTATAGAGCTAACCAGACCACCAGCTTCATTTGAAATAAACAACTGTAAAAACGAGTAGCGTAGCATCTTTTTTACTGTGACTGGAAATAAAGATTTTTCTAAAATCTCTTTAGGGTGTAATTCAGCATATTTATTGATTCCTTGAGCATATGCTTGTGCTACTTTTAGAAAGTCTGGACCAAGAGTATTAAAAAGCCTATCAACGGTTTCTTTAGATTCAATTAACTGAGTTAAAAAATCTGCTCCTGCCCCTTTAATTCCTATGTGTTTACTTAGTAGTCCATTCCCAGCAAGATAGCCTTGTTGAATTGTTTTAAAATCATCTTCAGAGTGTGACCAGGCAAGTCCGTAGGCAACCTCTGCATCTGTTTTACCATAAATGTGAGGAACTCCATAATTATCACGAACAATTTCAATATTGTTAGGGTTGATTTGAGAAAAATTAAAGTTTATAACTAACAATAAAGTAATCAAGACAAAAGTCTGTTTTTTCATGATAAGTTATATTCAATAATCATACCAGTAAGTTTATTTACTAGCTATATTATTATGCTTCTGAGGTATTAAAATTAATTATATATTAGTAATAGATAAATATATATGATAAAATTTATTTCAGGAAGAACAAAAGCTATTTATTATTCTGTAAAAGGAGCTGTATATTTAATTAAAACTGAGCACTCTATTCAGGCTCAGTTATTTATAGCTTTTTTATGTGTTATAGCAGGCAGTTACCTTGATCTATCTAATACGGAATGGTTGTTTGTTTTATTAGCAATTAGTTTAGTTTTAACTGCAGAATCTTTGAATTCTGCTATTGAAAAAGTAGCAGATTTTATACACCCTAAGTACAATAAAAAAATAGGATTAATAAAAGATGTTTCTGCTGGCGCTGTTTTCTTTGCAGTTTTATTTGCTTTAGCTGTATTGTGTCTAGTTTATATCCCTAAACTTTATTAAACTCAAGTATTTTTTGATCTATTTTCTTTGCTAGAATAAAATCTAAAGAAGTTAAGGTTTGTTTATCATGGGTCCACAAGACTATTTCTAATTTGTTATAGTTGTTAGTCCATTGGGGGTGATGCTTTATTTCCTCACTGACTTTTGCTATTTCACTCATAAAATTAAAAGTTGTAAGAAAATCAGAAAATTCAATTTTGATACGTAGTTTGTTTTCAAAAAGTTCCCAACTTTTATTTATTAACTTTAGGTTATTATCTATTTCTTTTTGATTCATTTAGAGAGTTTTATATTATTAAAATAAAAAAAAACCCGCAATTAAGCGGGTTTTTTCAGTATATATCTTGGTTAGTTTAAGATATTAGTATCCGTAGTTTTCTTTCATATTAGGATTAGCATTTATTTCGCCTGTTCCAATTGGATAAGCAGTTCTATAATTTCCATATTCAGGAGGTGTTCCTGTTTGGTCATCGTTTAACTGTTTAAAACCATCAACAAGTGGCATACCTTTTTGAGTTCTTAATAAGTCATCATAACGTAATCCTTCAAAATAAAATTCTTTTTGTCTTTCCAAAAGAATATTATCTAAAGAAGCAGCAGTATAGTGACCAGCTCCTAATCCTCTAATTGCAGGAATATTATTAAGATACGTTAAAGCCGTTGCAGCATCTCCTCCCCATAACATTGCTTCTGCATATATTAAATGCATCTCTTCCACTCTAAACAAGGTGATATTATCAGAACCGTTCATAGTAGGGTATTTACCTAGTACAGTAGGGTAACCTTGTGCAATACCAACCATTTCTGCTGCTCCTCTTATATCTGCAGGGAATAATTCAAATTTGTCCATCAAGTCAAGAACACTACCTATCTTGTTGCTAGATTTCCAATAATTAGGATCCCCACTTAAAAGTTTCGTGTCAGGATCTATTCTTCTAGTTAATATTCTAACATCACCATAAGAAGTTCCTCTTAAGATATAAGCACATCCATTGATTCCATTTGAGTCAGTTCCTGATTGAGCAAGTTCAAATATTGAATTAATTGCATTGTCAGTAGAATATGTTGCAGCAAAACCTGCAGCAGTTACCGGACTCATTCCATCTATAACCGCCTTAGCATGTGTTGCAGCACCCGAGTAGTCTCCAGTAAGTGCTCCTACATATAAAAACGCTCTAGCTGCAATTGCATGTGCACCCATTACAGTCATATAACTTGTAGAGCCATCTAAAGCCGGTTTCATCATTGTTAACGCACTTGTTAAATCTGCAACAATATCTGCTACATTTGAAGATACAGTTGCTCTAGCAGGAGTTAAGTTTGCAGGATCTTTATATGTTTTAACATAAGGAATTCCCATAGATGCAAGACCACTACCACCTTCAGCTCCAGTAACAAAATGCTGACCATATGATTTAAGTAAATCAAAGTGAGCTAAAGCTCTTAAAGCATGTGCTTGACCTTGTGTGTGCATTATAGCGTCTTGACTTCCAGTTAAACCAGTCGCATCAGCACCAATTACAATATTAGTAATTGCAATTACACTATAAATAGCACCCCATGGACCCGCTCCTTGAGAAGTATAGTTCATTCCTGAACTGGCAAACCTTCCAGAGTTCATATTTGAATAAGCGTTGTCAGTTCTGACATCACCATCTAAAATGAAGTTTCTACCATAATAGGACGAACTGGTCATTCTATCATAGGCACTGTTTAAAACAGAGGCTAAATCACCAGCTGAAGCAATTCCAGAGGATAAATCTTTATCTAAAGATAATGTTGGCTCTAGATCTTCTTCGCTACATGAAACAATTACTGTAACTGCAACAAATAACATTAAGTATTTATATATATTTTTCATATTCTTAAAATTTTAAGTTTAAACCTACAGAAATAGACTTCAGTGGTGGTGTGAATATTTCATACGCACCAGTGTTTCTAGTCTCAGGGTCAACAGTTAAATCAGGATCTTTCACCCAAGTAAATAAGTTAAGTCCTCTAACGCTAAACCCAACGTCATCTAAACCTAATCTGTTAGCAACATTCTTAGGAAGATTGTATCCCATAACGACATCTCTTAACCTAACAAAATCACCATCGTGTAAGAATCTAGTTGTTGTTCCAGATCCAGTTCCAGACGTACTTGTGCTCCATCTCATTCTTGGAACATCAGTGATATCACCTGGCTTTTGCCATCTTTCCATTAATTTTTGAGCACCTTGATAGTATCTAGTTGAAAGTAGGTTAGTTGATTCAGAATACCAGCTCCATCTTTCAAAAATCTTATGTCCACCTTGGAAGTAAAAGTTACCATCTAGGTAAAAATTCTTAAAATTTAATCTAGTACCTATACCTCCAGAGTAAGTAGGGATTCTACTTCCTTGCACAGCTTGTGAAGCTTCTCCGTAGGAGTTTACAACCTCCATACTTGGATCAGTAGCACCACCTTTATAGTAACGAGGGTTTCCTGTTGCAGGATCTACACCAGCCCAACCTCTTATGTACCAAACGCCAATTCCTTCTCCAGCTCTTGTTCTGTTATAACCTCCATCTAAGTTAAGATCGTTTCCTTGAGAATCTTTTGCTAAAGCTAAAACCTTATTATCATTAGTTGCATAATTTCCATAAACATTCCAAGAGAAGGCTCCTAGTCTAAGGATATCAGCCGCTAATTCGATCTCTAAACCTTTATTTTCAACTTCACCTACATTTTGTGTTTGTGAACTATGACCTGATGTAGTTGAAAGAGGAACACTTTGAAGTAAGTCATTTGTGTTTTTATTATAATAACCAACAGAACCTGTGATTCTATTATTAAATAAACCAAAATCAAGACCTATATCATAAAGTGTTTGTTTCTCCCATGATAAAAGTAAATTTCCAAAAGAAGAAGGGTATACTGCCCCTTGATCATTATAACTAGCACCGTATCCAAATAGGGATTGGTACGCGTTTAATCCAACACTGTTACTTCCTGTTTCTCCAATTGAAGCTCTAAACTTTAAGTTGCTAACAACTGTATTGTTTTCTAGAAAGCTTTCATTTGTTACATTCCAAGCAAGTCCTGCAGACCAGAAGTTACCGAATCTGTATCCTAAAGCAAATCTAGAAGAACCTTCATTTTTAAAAGAAAAGTCAGCGACATATTTATCCATGTAAGAGTAATTTAATAATCCTAAGTAAGATAGTTGTTTCCAATCGCTAAATCCACCATAAGCACTTTGGTCTGTTCCAAAACTACCTACATAGAAAAGTCCTTCAGCAGCAACACCTTCACCAGAAGATGAGTTTGTTGTGCTTTTGTTCTTTTGCCATTCCATTTGAGCTAAAGCAGAAATAAAGTGAACATCATTAAAAGTCTTATCATAAGATAAGGTATTAGTTAATGCTAATGTTTGTGTTCTAGTAGTACCTTGATAAGAATATCCATTTGACCCAGCTGCATCTCCGTGAAATTGATTTCTGTATTCGTGAGAAGCACCTAAAACATAGTCAAGAGCAACTCTTGTACTAAATTTAAGATCATCAGTAAATTTATAATTTACTGTAGTATTAGAAAGCATTCTAGTACCATCATTTTGTTGAATATTTTTTTCAGCTAAATAAAGCGTATTAAATACACTAGTTGAAAGATTGATATTCCATGTACCATCAGCATTTTTTGGTTGTTGAAATGGACTCATAAATATTCTATTAGCCTGAGGAGCTCCAAAATAAGATCCTCCTTCATGAATACCATTTTGAACTGAGTTTGTTACCCTGTTACTTGAAATAATATCAACTTTTCCAGATTTTCTTCTATAAGTAAAAGATCCACTTATACTTTCAAAATCAGTACCAACTGATGTACCGACAGTGTTTTTATATCCTACAGACATTCTAAAGTTTTCTTCAGCAGAACCTCCAGAAGCAGATAAATCGTAAGATTGGTAAGGAGCATCTTTTACTTTAATAAGATCTTCCCAGTTACCGTCAACTCTTCCACCAGCATCCCATGCAGCAGCACCAGCAAAATTTGCTAGAGCGTAGTCAGTAGCAGCTGTTTTAGTAAAACCATAATCATTTATCAGAGTTTCAGCACCTAGTTCAAGTCTCATATCACCAGTTAACATTTTACGCTCATCTCGTGCATAGTTTTGAAAACCATAAGAAGTGTTTAAGTTATATTTAACTTCACCAGCTGTACCAGATTTTGTAGTAATTACAATAACACCATTAGACCCTCTTGCACCATAAGGAGCAGTTGCAGAAGCATCTTTAAGAACTGTAATACTTTCTATATCAGAAGCATTAATCATAGATAAAATACCCATGTCAGTTAATAAAGGACTAATAGTACTGTTATTCACTGGAACACCGTCAATTACAAATAAAGGTTCATTTGATCCAGATATTGAACCTTCCCCTCTAATTCTGATTTGTTGTGGCGCACCAGGTGTACCTGATGTAGTAGCTACTCTTAAACCAGCTACACGACCTTGAAGTGCTTGATCAGGTGAGCTAAGTGCTATACCTTCAATAAGCTCAGATGTAACAACAACAGAGCTACTAGTTAATCTTTTACGATCTCTACTAGTAATACCTGTTACCACTACTTCCTCAAGTTCATTGCTTGAATTTAGTTGTACATTAATTTTTAAGGAATTACCAACAGTTACGGATGAAGTCTCAAATCCAACAAAGCTAAAGACTAAAACGTCTCCAACACTTGCAGAAATAGAATAATTTCCGTCAAAGTCAGAAGTAACACCATTTGATGTCCCTTCAACTATCACTGTTGCTCCCGGAAGAGCAAGACCTGTATCATCAGAAACATTTCCTGATATCACAACATCTTGTGCGAAACCCCAAACAGACACCATCATTAGGGATAATGTCACTAAAAAGTTTAGTTTTTTCATATATTAATTTTTGATTATACACAAATATGTTAAAATTTAGTTAATATTAAAAGCTTTTTAACAAAATAATTTACTTTTTTTTCTCAGTATTATTAGCTTTATATTAACATACTCATTATAATGCTTATCAAATCATGATAATATGTTAAAGAATTATTTATAATATTGATTAAAATTAAATTTATTAAAACAGCAAGTTTCAACATATTAAAGAAGGAAGATTTGGAAGGGGCGATTTCTATTGCCTTATTTGCATCAAATTTCAGTGAGGTTAAATTTGAGTATAAAGCTTTAGCTCCAAATTGGAAAATTCAGGATAAGTTTAAAAAAAAAATTTTATCTGAAAAAAAGTTTATTATAGCTTACAAAGAGCAATTAGATGAATTAAATCCTGCCATTGTGGCTGAACACTTGAATTTACTTACAGCAGGAGAAGAACCTATTCTAATGTGTCATTGTTCTAAAACTGAGTTCTGTCACAGACATTTAACAGCAGATTGGTTACAAAATAAATTAGGGGTTTATATTGAAGAGTTTGGTTCTTCAGAGTATATAAGAAAAGATGGGTATTTAATTAAAAAAGAGGAACCTTCCTTATTTGAAAAAAAGAATTAAGATTAAAAAGTAATAATTAACAGCTTCTCAAATAATTAATTCTTTTATTAACGAAATCCATAAAGCTCATTAGTTACTTATTCCAAAGTTTTTTAATGTCTTCTTTGTAAATTTTTTATGCTAATTCAGAAGTTTTTTTGTTCAAGCTAATTAATTGTTTTTAAAACTACATTAAATAAATAATTTTCAAAATTAGATTTGTTTTCGATATTAGGCAGGTGTCCAGAATTAGGAACAAAATATTCAAACCTATTTGGGAGAACATTATTTAAATTTTCTTTAAAATCATTATACAATACAGCTAGGTCACTATCTCCCCATATTGTGTAAACTGGGAGATTAATCTCACTAATCAATAAATTTTCCGTATTTAAATTAACGTGATTTTTTCTTGTAGAGATTAAAGCCCTTGCAAATCCTTTATAGTTTAAGAGCTCCTTGTACTTATTCTCCCAATTTGGATACTTTTCAGGATATTTGAAGTCAAGTAATTGACCCTTTGATATGGTAGGGTAGTTTGTGGTTATGAAATCTTGAACTTCTTTATTATTAACAATATTGCTAGAAATATCGGGACTATCATAAAAACTTGATGCTGAAACATAAATTAATTTTTCAACTAAGTTTGGTTTTATAGAAGCTAGTTTAGAAATAACTCTTCCTCCATTAGAAAGTCCTAAGAACGTGGCTTTGTTGATTTTTAAATGATTTAACAGTTCAATAACCTGATTAGCAAATAAATCATCAGTATAATCAGTATTTGGATTATCTGAATAGCCTCTTCCAAATAAATCCAACCTAATTACTTTAAATCCTTTACTTTTTGCAGCATTAAAAGTTTCGTCCCATATGTAAGAAGGAACAGAAAATCCATGTATAAAAACTAACGTCTTTTTTTTGTTGTCATTAGCTAACTCATAGTAGGTGTAGCCTTTACTTAGTTCTACAAAGTTTCCAGAACTTATAGTAGATCTAAAATCCTCATCTTTTACAACCGTCTCATAGTCAATTTTTTGACATGATATAAACAGTAATAACAGGGGAATAGCTAATAAAAATATTTTTTTCATGAATTAAGAATATTGTGTGTTAATTAGATTAAATTTATACGAGATTTATTATTCAAAAATAACAAAATTTGAACAAAAGAAATTTAGGTTTTTTAGCAGCATTTGGGGCAACTCTTATTTATGGTTTTAATCATACTATTGCCAAAAATGTTATGCCTACTTACATAGAACCATTTGGTTTTATTTTGTTAAGAGTATTAGGTGCCTCGTTATTGTTTTGGACTTTAAGCTTATTTTTTAAGGGAAAATCGATTGAAAAAAAAGATTGGCCTAGGCTAGTTTTATGTTCTTTTCTTGGGATGGTCATAAACATGCTTGCTTTTTTTAAAGGATTAGAATTATCAACCCCAGTTAATAGTTCGGTTTTAATTACTCTTGCTCCAATTTTAGTTTTTATTTTTTCAGCTTTAATTTTAAAAGAAAAAATTAGGGTAATGAAAGCTGTTGGAATTTTAGCTGGTTTTATTGGAGCTTTAATTTTGATTCTTTACACAGCAAAATCTGGAATGAATGCTCCAAACATTCCCCTAGGAAATTCTTTGTTCATTTTAAATTCTGCTTCTTATGGGTTATACTTAGTTTTAATCAAGCCAATGATTGAGAAATATGATATTATTACTCTTTTGAAATGGCTATTTACAATAGGGTTTCTATTAAACCTGCCAATAACTTATAACGATTTCACTAATATTAATTTCACTACTCTTCCTTTGTATGAAGCTATTCTTCCAATAGTATATGTAGTTGTTGGAACTACTTTTTTCACCTACTTGTTAAATGCATATGCATTAAAGAACCTAACAGCATCCTCAGTAAGTTCATTTATTTACTTACAACCTATAGTAGGAATTGTTTACGCTGTTGGAACAAAAAGTGATACGCTATCATTAGTAAACGTTTTTGGAATGCTATTGATTTTTCTAGGGATTTATCTAGTAACCAAAAAAGTAGAAACTATTTAAGCTAACTGCCCCCTATTTAAAATAAAGGACAAAAAAAAACGACTATTTCCGTTTTACATGAAATAGTCGTGTGCTTTTTATTATTTAAATCTCTTGAGTTAAATAACTAAACCGGTGCTTCTTAAAAAAATTAGTCTATTTTCTTAACGTTGATAGCACTTAATCCTTTTGGACCTTCTTCTAGTTCAAATTCAACTTTATCGTTTTCATCGATTCTGTCAATTAGCCCTGAAACGTGAACAAAATGATCTTTTTCAATACCGTCTTCTTTGATAAAACCATAACCTTTTGATCCGTTGAAGAATTTTACAATTCCATTTTTCATATTATATTATTTATTAAATTTCCAGCGAATTTAAGTTAAATTATGCGATATATCTGTTTTTTTATTCATAATTTTAATAATTATGGAAAATAAAATCAAACTTCATTGGGAAAACGTGTATAATAAAAAGAATGAAAATGAGGTGAGTTGGTATCAAAAAGTTCCAAATATTTCATTAGATATTATTAAATCATTGAATTTGAATTTAAATTCCAAAATCATTGATATTGGAGCTGGAGAAAGTAGACTAGTAGATAATTTACTGGATTTAGGTTTCAACAATATCGATGTGTTAGATATTTCTAAAAAATCTATAGAAAAAACACAGAAAAGATTAGGTTTAAAATCAGAAAAAATTAATTGGATTATATCTGATATTAATGATTTTAAAACAGAAAAAAAGTATGATTTATGGCATGATAGAGCAGCATTTCATTTTTTAAAAGACCCTGTTCAAATAAATAACTATGTAGATTTAGCTAATTCATCTTTAAATAACAATGGTAAAATAGTTTTAGGTACATTTTCAACAGATGGCCCTTTAAAATGCAGTGGACTTGAAGTGTCTAGATATAACCAGAAGTCTGTAAATGATGTTTTTAGTAAGTTCTTCAATTTATTAAATTATCAACTTTTAAATCACCCAACTCCCTTTAATACTACTCAGGAATTTTTATTTTCTGTTTTATCTAAAAAATAAAATTATTGAGAAACTGGAACTAGACGAGAACTTAAATCAGGCTCTTCAATAAAATCGTCAAGAGGAAACATAGGCCTTTTAATTCTCTTATAACCTAGTCTACTAAGATCTTGGTCAACGCCACCAGGTGTTAGTGCCATAATCCATCCTTTATTAATGTTATATAGTTCAGGAACTAAATATCCTATTTTTACAACTAAAATATCTGATGAACTTGGATCTAAATCTAAATCTGTGAAATCTTTTACATAATGATATGGCTTTCTTTTTTTAGTGACAATAACTGAAATACTTCCAGTTTTAACAACTATTTCTGTTTCTGCATATTTGTCGCCCTGTTTTATTGATTGTATAATTCCTTTTAGATTTATTGGCTCAGCGTAACGATTGTCAACTTCGGCTCCTACATAAGCTTCAATATAAGATCCAACCTTAAGCCCAGCCGCTTTCTTTATTAATTTTGGACCAGGTATTGAAGCGTAAATTAAAGATGGACCATCAGGGTTCTTAAATTCTTCTCTTTTTAATAGCTCTTTCAAAGTCCATGTTACATCTCCTGCGCCACCTGCAGTAGGGTTATCTCCCATGTCACTTATTATAAAAGGCTTTGAAGTACTGTTTATAGCTAAGTTTAAGCTTTCACTTAAACTTCCAACAGGCGCAACAAACTCAAATTGATTTCTTACCTCCCAAAAACTTTTGGCTAAGTACTCAGCAGATTTATTAACGGATTCTTTATCATCCCCAGTGACAATTACAACTCCATGATTTCTAAGTTCATCAGCCCAAGCATATCCGATCCATATTGCCGCATCAATAACTCCATTATTTCTAGATGTAGGTTCAACCTTCGCATAAAGACTTTTTCCTGGTTCAATTCTAGTACTAGTTTTTTCACCAGGTAATAGTATAGGAACTTCAATTCTAGCTTTATAAAGTGGTTTCCCTTTTCCGTTTTCTAGTCTTTCAAGCAAGTTTTCAACTGCTCTTTTTTTAGATTCTATTGCATCTTCATGAGGAGCCATACGATAACAGGTGATTAAATCTGTTTCTTTTGTTAAGTCGTAGGATACATTTCCGTGTAGATCCATTGAAGTTGAAATTAAGGTGTTATAACCAATAACACTTCTTATTCTTTTAATAAAATCTCCCTCAGGATCATCAAGTCCTACTACGCTCATAGCTCCATGAATATCAAAAAATAAGCCATCGTAAGGTAAATTCTCTTCTAACATTTTTAATGTTTTTTGAACTAAAGCTTCATAAGCTTCTCTAGTCACTATTCCACCAGGAAGAGCATGACCTCTTAAAGTAGGAATCCAATTGGCACGAGCTCTATTTATAGAGTCTTTTTGCAAAAATGGATAATACGAAAAAACATCTTCTCCAACTCTAGATTTAAAATCTTGTTCATTAGTAAAAGCAGGAGAGAATGTACTAGACTCAATAGCTAGACCAGCTATGGCAATTCTAGGTTTTACTGCGTCATTAGAACAAGAATAAAAGAATATTATGGAAATAAATGTGAGAATTGTTTTTTTCATATTAATTAGTGTTATTTTTTTACAAACTCTGTTTTAAGAACAATACTCATTTTGTTTACTCTACAATCAATTTCGTTTTCGTTGTCTGTAAGTCTTATGTTTTTAACTGTTGTTCCTCTTTTAATTATAGTGGAGGTGCCTTTTAGTTTCAAATCTTTAATAAGCTTTACAGTATCTCCATCTTTCAACTCGTTATTGTTTGCGTCTTTTACCATCATTATTGTCTTTTAAATTAAATATAACTTTAATTGTTATAAATTTAATTATACAATTTTAATATTTATGTTTTATAAACCACTTCTTTTTAAACTCGTTTTTTTAACCAGTCTAATTATTTTATTAATTAGTTGTAACAATTCTAGTTTAAATAAAACTAAGCCTTTTAGTAGTTTAGAAATTAATCATATTCTTCTTGACTCAACAATAAATATAAGAGCAATTGAAATCAAAAACAATAAGGTCTATAATGCTAGTTCAACAGGATCGATATATTCATTTGACATTAATTCTCCTAAATTAATAAAGCAAGAACAATACAGCTCTAATGAGGATTCAATCGAATATCCTAATTTTAGATCTCTTGCAATTACTAAGGATCATGTATTTACAATCTCTATTGCAAACCCAGCTCTTCTTTTTAAAGATGGTATAGTAGTTTATAGAGAAGTTCATGAAAAAGTTTTTTATGATTCAATGCATTTTTGGAATGATAATGAAGGAATCGTTGTTGGTGATTTTACTGAAAAATGCATTAATATTTTAATAACAAGAGATGGTGGTGATTCTTGGGTTAAGGAGGATTGTAGTAAGTTTTTAGATATACAAGAGGGCGAAGGTTTTTTTGCGGCTAGCGATACAAATATCTCTGTTAAAGGGGATAATATTTGGCTAGCATCTGGTGGGATTAACAGTAGGGTTTATTATTCAAATAATAAAGGTAAAGATTGGAAAGTCATCGAAACTCCAATTATTCAAGGGGAATCAACTACTGGTATTTTTAGTATTGATTTTTATGATCAAAAAAATGGATTTGCTATTGGAGGAGATTACACAAAACCCCTTATTAACTCTAATAATAAAATAAGAACCACTGATGGAGGGTTGACTTGGACTGTTGTTGCCGAAAATGAGAATCCAGGTTATAGAAGTTGTGTCCAATATGTGCCTAATTCAAAGGGATTAGGACTTGTTTCATTAGGCTTTAATGGTATTGATTATTCAAGCGATGCAGGTGACTCATGGATAAACCTAAGCAGTGATGGTTACTATTCATTTAGGTTTTATAATGACTCAATTGCTTATGCAGCTGGAAATGGAAAAATATCTAAATTTCTTTTCAAATAAATTTCATATTTTCGTTAGTATGAAAAATATTTTTTTAATTTCAATCTGTTTATTTCTTTTTTCTTGTGGAGGCTCTTCAGATGAAGAACAAGAAGTTATCGATCCCAATGATAACTGGGGTAAAGTAACATCTGAACCAGCGACTTATTTTCCTGCAAGCGATGTTTCGACTTCTCATTTAGACATTGTCAAAACCTATCAATTATTGGGTTCATCTACTTGGGGAAACTATGGTCCATTAGAATATTGGGTAGTAGGATCTAGTCAATCTGCAGCAGCGGAACTTGACAAAACTTATTGTAATAGAAGAAATGAATTAAATGGAATAACAAATGGAAATATTAATTCATGTATAAATAGAGATTATAATTTTGTTGAGTATGCTAGAGATGGAAACGCTGGTCTTAATACAAGAAGAGATCAAGGAGAAAAATGGTCTGGTTTTATTATAACTATGGCCTCCAAAAGACCATCTCCTGATGAGGATGATTATAAACAGGTTATATTACATGAATATTTCCATGTTTACCAAAACTCTCATGTTTTTAGTAAAAATAGATCTGAAAGAGAGAGTAGGATGCAAAAAAATCCTTGGTGGGGAGAAGGAGGTGCAGAATATATGTCCCAACTTCTTTTTTCAAAACAACCTGGTATTACTAGTGAATATTTAAAAGAAAGAATGACATGGAAAATGGATTCAAAAGCTCAACTTAAAACAGGAGAAAAAATCAATCAAATTCCTTATGGAGATAGGGGTAATATTGCATATGATTTAGGTAGCTGGTTTGTCGCCTATCTCATCAATAAAACTAGCGAAGAAACTTATAGAACTAGTTTTTATAAAGATCTAAATGACTTGGGTTTTGAAGGCTCTTTTTCAAAGCATTTTGGAAGTTCTTCATCAGAACTATTAGTAGATTTTCATGATAATTTTTTGAATTTAACAATTGAAGATCAGTTAAAAATTATTCCTTGATTTAACTACAAAAAAAACCCCTCAAAAAAGGGTTTTTTTAAAATATATAATAACTCTTAAAATATAAAACTTTAAAAACTAATCAATTTGCATCATTTTTACTTGCGCTGGAATTAATGCTATTTCTTGAATCATTAATGCAGGATCAAATAAATGTACTTCTTCAACTATCTCGCCATTTTCCCATCTGAAACTTAAGTTAGCAGGAAGTTCAATTAATTTTCCACTTGATTTACCAACTGCTGACCATCTAAACCATGTATTAGTCCATGTTTCACCAGTAGGATATGATTTAGTCTCAACAAATATAGGGTTGTCTCCACCCTTAGGATTCAGCATTTGAATATTATCAAAAGCAACATGTTGAGCTCCAATTAAATCAATTAGTTCTGATAAAGGAGAGGTTTCAACACTTCCAAGCCATAAAGTAATTTTATCATCATCGGCCCAAAGCTTTTTCAAACCATCGATATCATTATTCAAATAATATTGAAAATGCCCTCTTATAGCATTAGACTTTTCATCATCAAACTCAACAATAGTAGCATTGTTGTTACAACTAATTGTTGTTATTGTAATTAATAGTAATAGTATTTTTTTCATATTAAGTCTAATTTACTCTTTAACCTCTTCATTTTTTGGTAATTCTCTTTTTGCAGAACTCCAGTTAATTAATTTACCTTCAACAAATTGGTACCATTCCTCGTATACAGCTCCGTCTGCTGAAGTAAATCTAGCATTTACCCATTCACCTTTCGTATTAGTATTTTCAGGATCATCAGAAGCACTTGGTTTTACTGAGTATGCAAAATTAGTTGTCCATCCCCAATCTTCTCCGGTTTCCAAAGATGATTGGTAGCTACTATCAATTTTTGCTACAAATTCTTCACCATTAGTTGAGATTGTTCCGTCGTCATGAATAAAAGAACCAGAACCGATATGAGCTTTTAATGTTTCATAATCTCTCTCTGCCCAAGCAGCATCAAATTTTTTAAACACTTCAACTGTAGCTTGGCTACCCATCATAATAGTTTGATCTGAACCTGTAATAAAGCCGTTAGTTTGAACCTCACATGTGTGGTCATTATCAGCACAGGAAACAAATAGTCCAATGAGACTAAATAATAAAATAAAATTTTTCATAAATATGTTTTTTAATTAAGCATTGAATATAATCATTTTTCTCAACCTACTGTGTAGAATGTTTGTTATTGATGATTATAAAAAATTTTTAATTTTCAATTAATTCAAATTTAATTTCATTATTCATGTATTTTTGAGACAGTTTGTTTATTGCACTTTCGTTAAGCTGTAATACTCTAGGGTATCCTCCGCATGTTTGATTGTCTCTCATTAATATTATTAATTTTCCAGAAGGTGTTAATTGAACTGTTCCTTGCATTACCAGTGAAGTGATTATAGGTTTTAATTGATTTATAAAAGGTTCTTTTAACTGGAATGCCATTCTGTTATTATCATTTGAAATAGTAAAAATATTTTTAAAAATATTAATTTTTTGTAGCTCAGATAATTTATCAAATTCAGGTCCTTTAAATACTTTTATTTTATTGGTTTTAAAATGTTCTAAATAATCAATTTGAGTTATTTCAGGGTCAATATTTATTTTATTTAATGCTTTTATTTTTAAAAAATCTCCGTTGGCTATTCTAAAAGATTTTGTAATGTTATGATACATACTTTTACTACCCATAACCTTTTTTGTTAAAAAACCACCTGAAACACCTAAGTAACAACGTATTCCGTATTTAAGTTTTCCAAATGAAAGTAAATCTCCTTTATTAATATTATAAACTGTATTTAGTTTTACAGGATTGTTATTTATAGAGGGACTAATGTCAGCTCCTGTAATACTTATTTTTGTTTTTTCTAAGAATTTTAAAACTGGTCCAGTCATTGTAATTTCCATTACAGCGTCTTGGTCTTTATTACCTAATAATTTATTAGAAATAATTGAAGAAAATTGATCCATTGATCCAGAAATAGGGATGCCATAATTTTCAAAACCAAACCTACCAAGATCTTGTATTGATGAGTATAAACCAGATTTAATAACTTCAATCATCAGTTAAAGTTTTGTTTAGTTTATAAATATTTGATTCTACCTGAACAGAGATTAGTTGGTATTGCTTCAAAGAAATAGAAATAAATTTTACTTTGTCTCCAGAACTAATTAAGCATGGAGATGCTTTTTTAATATCAAATAAATTTATTGGGGTTTTTCCTATAATATGCCATCCTCCAGGACTTTTATTTGGATATATTCCAGTTTGAGAACCTCCGATTCCAACGGCTCCTTTTTCAACATTTAAACTTGGTTTTTCTTTACGTGGATGGTGTATTTTACTATCCATTCCGCCCAAATATAAAAACCCAGGAAGAAAACCTATGTTATAAACCCTATACTCTTTAGAATTATGTAAAGAAATTATTTCTTTCTTTTTAATTGAAAGGCTTTTTTCTAAAAAAACTAAATCTTTTCCAAAACTAATGTCATAACATACTGGTATCAACCATTTATTAAAAACTTGTTTTTTAATGGATTTAACGCTTTTATATATTTTTTTTAATTCACTTAATATACTTGAATCAACTGATTTTTTTGAATAAGTAACTAATAAAGAGTTGTAAGATGTTTTGACATATATGTTAATATCAAGATGAGCTTTTACAATTTCTGATTTAAATAATAATATATTTTTTAAAATATTTTCATCAATTATTGATGGCCATTCTATTAAAATAGAATTCTCTCCAAATTTTTTATATTTTAAGACATATAACTCCAAAGTTTATAGAACTTTTATTCCAATATTATTTAATTTATTATGTAAATCTTTTATCAAATTAATTACGTTTTTGCTATCTCCATGAATACATAAAGTATCAAATTCAACAGCTATTTTTTTATGGTCTAATGCAGTTATAGTTTTATCATTAATAATACCGTTAACATGCTGAAAAATACTTTCTGAGTCCTTTATCATAGCATTTGGATGGTCTCTAGAAACCAAAGTAAAATCAGAGTTATAGTTTCTGTCTATAAATAGTTCATTGCAAATATCAATTCCTTGTTTTTTTGCAATTTTAGCAATTAATGAATTATAGGGAACGTATAATTTTACATTAATTTCTTTTACTAAATCAATTATAATTTTCGCTGTTTTTCTATCATTTGCCGCAAGATTATAAAGTGCTCCATGAGGTTTGATATGATTTAATTTTATATTTTCTTGATTTAGTATATTTTGTAATGATTCTATTTGGTTTTTTAAAGATTTAAACAAACTTTTTCTATTTATTGTTAATATTTTTCTTCCAAAATTAATTTTATCAGGAAATGAAGGATGTGCGCCAATTTTTATATTATTTTTTTTAGCTAATCTGACAGTGGACAGCATGCTTTGTTTATCTCCAGCATGTCCTCCACAAGCTATGTTACATGAAGAAATCATTGGAAACAGTTCACTTTCGTTTCCGATCCCTTCACCAACATCAGCATTAATGTCTATTATATGTTCTTTCATTATAATATTTCAAAAACTTTTAGAATACTTTTTAAACCAAGAAAAATTGTAATAACTAGAATGACTATGCCAATTGAATTTTGGATCTTAGAGTTTTTATATTTCCCTAAAATAGATTCCTTGTTAACTACCCATATTAAGAATCCTGCAATAACTGGAAGTAAAATCCCATTTGCAACTTGAGCAAATTTTATAATTTCTATTGATTTAAAGCCTGAAGAAGAAGATAACACTCCAATTAATAAAATAAACATCCAAACAGCTCTGAACTTAAAACTTTTCATTTTCAAAGTCCACCCCAAGCATCCTGCCGCTACATAAGAAGCTGCTAATGGAGCTGTTATAGCACTAGTTATTCCAGCTGAAAATAATCCAACAGCTAATATATATTTAGAATTGACTCCGTAAAGAGGCTCAATTCCTCTTGCTAAATCAGATGCATTATTAATGCTCCCAATATTTAATGATGCACTTGAAATTACTATGCACATAGAAACTATCCCACCTAGTACTATTGCTAAGACTGTATCATTTCTAGCTAACTTTAAGTCACTAACGTTTTTCCATTTTTCTTTAACTAAAGAAGCATGTAGAAAAAGATTATAAGGAACAACTGTTGTTCCAATCAATCCTATGATAATTAATAAACTTCCCTTTGGGAATTTAGGAATAAATAAACCTTGTATTAATTTACCTAAATCAGGTTTTGTAATTATGGCTGTTATTATAAATGAAACACTCATAATAATTACTAGAAATATTAAAGATTTTTCTAAAATTTTATAGTTTCCTATAAACAGTAAAACAAAAGCTATAATTCCTAAAAGAACGCTGTATAAATTAATATTAACGTCTAATATGTTTAAATTTTTTTCTCCAAAAACAGCTTCTAACCCTATAACTCCTCCACTAATATTACCCGCTTCATAGGCTGCATTTCCAATAACAATAGCTAATAAAATTAATGTTATTACAATTTTTTTAAGAATAGGATTTTCTATCTCATCTCTAATCACTTGTGAAAGATCTTTTTTAGAAATAATCCCTAGTCTAGCAGACATTTCTTGAAGAACTATGGTTGCTATTATTGAAAGAACTAGAGTCCAAAGAAGAGAAAAACCAAAATCAAGTCCAGCAATACTGCATAAAGTAACTGTTCCTGGTCCAATAAAAGCAGCCGCTATTAATGGACCAGGTCCTATATTGTTTGTCCATTTTTTCATTCACAACCAATTTAATAACTTTATTAATCTTTTCATAGTTTTTTAAATGACAAAAAAATACATTTTAACATTATCATTTTTATTTATTTTCTCATGTATAGAAGATGAAAATGATGGAGAGAAGTATAAAGGTCCACGTGAAATTGTAATGATTGATAAAGGAATTTACAAGGTTTCTTACAATGAAATATACGAACAACCAAATTGGATTGAATACACTGTTTCCAATCGTGCCAAGAATGTGGATAGAGGCAGTAAAAATTTTTATTTAGAAACAGGAGTTAAAACATCTGATAACGATGATTACTACAAAAACGAATGGGATAAGGGTCATCTTGCTCCAGCTGCTACTTTTAGTGATTCTGAAGAGAATTTAAGCAAGACTTTCTCATTTGTTAATTGTGCTATGCAAATTGATAATTTAAATAGGGGAGAGTGGGCTCAGTTAGAGCAACAGGCAAGAGATTGGTCTGAATCTCAGGGGAATATTAGTGTTAGAATAGATTTAGTTTTTGCACAAAACCATATCATTAGATCAACAGGTGTTCATATTCCTACTGGATTTTGGAAAAACCTTACATTTTCAAATGGTAATCAAACTTGTTACTATTTTCCAAATACTTCAACAGATAAAAACTGGGATAAATACCAATCAAACTGTAATTAGTCTTTTTATGAAATATATATATTTATTACTGTTTCTTTTTATTATTTCTTGTACTGATGGCGAAGAAGTTTTAGGAGATTGTTATGTTTCTCCTAATCCAGATACTATATGTATTGAAGTTTATGAGCCAGTATGTGCCTGTAACGATGTAGTTTACTCTAACTCTTGTAAGGCTGAAAAGGCAGGTAATTTAAAATGGAAATCAACAAGCATAGAACAAGGAAAACCTTGTAGCTATTAGTATTAAAACCTTTTTCCTAGCGTGACACCTGCTCTAACTCTTCCAGCAGTTCTGCCACTAGAATTTTCATCATCTGAAGATGTAATATTTCTACCAACTCCAAATAATAGTTCAAACGTAAATCCTTTTCTATTGATCCATTTTCTACCAACAGCTAAGCCTGGTGCAATATCGAAATAGTTTGTTATTTTACTTGAACCTTCTAGACCGTTATAGGCTCTATATTCTCCAGACGAAAATCTAGTAAATATTTCTGCAAATATCCCGTAACCACCAAAATCTTCAGATTGTAAAAAATAGAATCTATAATATGGTGTTAAAGCAAATTTGTCACTAAACACATCTCCTGTAGTGTCCTTGCCACCTAGATTTAAAAAAAGAGTTGTTCCGAACCCAGAAGAAGAGTTGTTTATTTTTTCATAACCAATGGTTAGAGCTGGAAATATTAAAAAATCTAAAAAATCAATTTTTAATTCATTTTCTCCTAACGAACTTGTAAAGTTTTCTATTTGTTGATCTGATTTTATAACAGTTACTTTTTTAGGTGGCTCTTGAGCCATCATAATTGATGGAAGAATAAGAAGAATTAAAATAATTTTTTTCATATTTTTTTTTACAATTTAATAAAGTTTGAAAGAGCAGTAATTTGACTTATTTGTTTCTGTTTTTTTGACCAAAACTTAGAATTGCAATAATAATAAATTAATAATTATTTTTTTCATAGGATTTGAAATTCTAATATTATGACAGATTATATATTGATATAAATATACATAAGGTTTATAATTATAAACAATCAAAATAAATATGATGATTTTATTGGAACTATATAGTAATACTTCCAAACATTACTATAATAATAAATAACACTACAATGCCTATACATTTTCAATTAACGAATCCTTTAGTGTTTGTATCTACTCTTAATATTTATTTTAATTGGTTTTGCACAGTTTATTTATTGATTAGTAAAATTAATTTTTTGTAATATGTATTTGATTAATAAACAAAATTAAAATGAAAAAAATATTTTTATTCATTGCTATAATATCAATGAGTTCATGTTCTAAAGACCTAGTTACACACACATTGTTTACATCTTCTAATCCGATAAACGGTGGATCTGTAAGTCCTTCTAAGGCAGAATTCAGTAATGGAGAATCAGCTGAAATTACAGCATTAGCTTCATCAGAATATGTTTTTAAAAATTGGACAGGAGCTACGGGAATTGATTCTGAAACTAGTATTTTAATGGATATGGATAAGTTAGTTACAGCAAATTTTATTAAAAAAAAATACATATTAAATACTGAAACCCAAGGTGAAGGTTCAATAAAAGAAACGTTAATTAAATCAGGTATGATAACAAATTATAATAGTGGAACTATTATTGAACTAGAAGCTATTCCATCTGATGGATGGAAGTTTGTTGAATGGAAAGGTGATATTTCTGGGGATAAAAACCCTTATATAATTACTTTAAATTCAAATAAGCTTGTGAAATCAATTTTCAAAAAAGAAGATTCTGGTGGAGGTGGAGCAGTCTCTAATAGTCCAATTGATTTTGAAACTGGAGGATACGGAGCTGATTGGACTTGGACGGTCTTTGAAAATGATTCCAATCCTCCCTTAAAAATTGTTTCTAATCCAAATTCTTCAGGGTTAAACACTTCTTTAAAAGTTGCTAAAATTACAGCTTTAAAGGCAGGTGCCCCTTATGTAGGTTGTGAGTCAAAACATGGATCTGACCTAGGTACTTTTAAGTTTGATTCAAGTAATAGTATTGTCAAAATAATGGTATACAAATCTGTAATTAGCGATGTTGGTTTGAAGTTTGCTGAAGTTAATGGAGAAGCGCAGTCTGAAATAAAAGTATCTAATACAAAGATTAATGAATGGGAGGAATTGACCTTTGATTTATCTGGCAGTATAGGAAAAGGTATTACTGGCAATATTGATCAGATAATTATTTTCCCTGATTTTAACGCAAGAACAACTGATAATATAATTTACTTTGACAACATTACATTTGGAAGCAATTAAGACTGGAGTATTAATAAATTCTATAAAAGAATACCGGCAAAAGAAAGGTCTGACTCAACAAGAATTAGCAGAAAAAGCAGGGGGAAGTAGACAAACCATAATTTTTATAGAAAGATATCGTTATAAACCAAGCTTAGAGCTTGGTATGAAAACAGCAATTTCACTCGACGTTAAATTGATATTTTGTTTTAAATAAAATTAATTCAGAGAGATAAATATTAGAATAAGTAATACAATTTTTTTTAATAAACTCAATAAAACTAAAAGTTTAAAATTTTTATTTGTAATTAAATCACCAAACAACTTTTTCATAAAATGAATTTATGTAATTTTTAATTTCCTTCCCAACTATCTTGAAAAAAGATACCAACTCCAAGCTCTACCCAGAAATACAAAATAATTAAAATTATTAAAACTATTATTATTAGGTTTCACAAATCTAAATATACAAACTGCATAATAAAAAATCAATTTATCATTTAAGAAACTCCATTATAAATCTTAAATATATAATCAAGCATATATTAAGTAGTGTGTTAAGAATGTTTAATTTTACAATGTAATAAAACACATAATTATTTTTTTATGACAACAGATTATGACGAAATTTTAAAACAAATTGATTTAATAAACCCTGTAAATTACTCAAGAAATAGAAACTTTATAGATGGATCAGTAAGTAAATTATCTCCCTATATTTCAAGGGGAGTTATTTCAACAAAGATTGTTTTTGAACATTTGATTAATAAAGGTTATGAGTTTTTGAAAATAGAAAAATTTATACAAGAACTTTGCTGGAGAGATTATTGGCAGTTAATTTGGGTTGAAAAGCAAAATCTAATAAACCAAGATTTAAAAAGAAAACAACTAGATGTTAAAAACCACTTTCTCTCGAGTTCTATTTATAATGCTAAGACTGGCATTAAAGCCATTGACCATGCTATAAGAGAGTTGCATGAATCTGGATACATGCACAATCATTTACGTATGTATGTTTCATCAATAGCTTGTAATGTCGCTAAAAGTCACTGGAATATTCCTGCTAAATGGATGTATTACTATCTTCTAGATGCTGACTGGGGGAGTAATGCCTTAAGTTGGCAGTGGGTATCTGGAGCTAACAGTAACAAGAAATATTTTGCCAATCAGGAAAATATAAATAAATATTGTTATACAAATCAAAAAAATACATTTCTCGATATTGACTATTCTCAGTTTGAATCTCTAGAAACTCCAGCAGTACTCAAAGATACATTAGACCCTGTCTTAAAAACTAAACTTCCAGAAACTAATGATTTGAAAATTGATGGAGCATTACCCACCTTATTATATAATTTTTATAATCTAGATTCCTTATGGAGGAAAGAGGAGTTTTGTAATAGGGTTTTATTGTTAGAACCAGAAATATTCAATAATTATCCAATTTCAGAAAAATCTATTGATTTTATGCTAGGTCTATCAAACAACATAATTGGATTACAGGTTTATGTTGGTTCCTTTAATGATTTAATTAAGAACTATAATTTGAAATCAGTTATTTTTAAAGAGCATCCTTTAAACTCTCACTACAAAGGAATTGAAGACAATAGAGATTGGATGTTTGAAAATAAAAATAATTTAAATTCATTTTTTAGTTATTGGAAAAAATCTAAAAAAATATACTTTAAATCATTGAATAGTTAAACCTAATTATTGTCCTATAGGAATTACAGAAAACGATTGTAATGTGTTGTCTTGAACCATTAAATCAAATTCAAGTGGATTACAGCAAACTTCACAGTCTTCAATAAAATTTTGAGTATTAATAGATGAATCAATCATTTTTAATTGATTTTCCCAACAATGAGGACATTCAAAATAATGTTCAAGCATATAATTTTAGTGTTATTAACAACAAATATAAAAGTTATGCTTTAATTAAAGGAAGAAAATACACTATGATTTAGTATTTATATAATAGAAAAGTATTGTAGACTAATTATTTTTTTTAAGAATTTAGATGATATTTAAATAGTTTTTACAATTAATAAGATTTAACCTTTTTATAAAGAGTCATTTATTTTTTGTAAATTATGTAAAATGGGAATTAAAAATTTTAGGGGACCTGTAATAACAGAGTCTAAAAAAATCGTACAAAATATACTTGTAAAAGATTATATGAGTAAAAATGTAATTACTTTTATGAAATCTGACTGCATCTATGATGTTATGCGTGAGTTTATAGAAAACAAAATTTCAGGAGCTCCAGTGCTAAATAAATCTGGAAAATTAGTTGGAATAATCTCCGAAAGTGATATAATGAAAAAAATAGTTGAAAGTCAATACTATAATATGCCAATTGTAAAAACTAATATTTCTAAGTATATGACGAAATCTGTTGATTATATCTCTCCAGATGTAACAATTTTTGAAGCAGCTTCAGAATTTTTAAAACTAAAAAGAAAAAGATTCCCAGTCATGTTTTCTGGAAAGATTATAGGTATTATTAGTCGTATAGACTTAATATCAGCCTCATTACATACAAGAAGTCAAATGTGGAAAAAATAAACTTAATAGTACTTTGTATTTAGATTATTTGAATATTTTTATATTGAAAAAAACTCACCTTCCTTCCAAAATATGTCCAATATGTAAGAGATCTTTTAATTGGAGAAAAAAATGGGAAAGAAACTGGGAAAGTGTAATTTATTGTAGTAATAAATGCAGGTTAAACAAAACTAAAATTTAACAGTTTTAATTAGCAAACTCTTTCTCAATAGCATTATATATTAATAATATTATTAAGCCAAAAACTATTCCAGAAATTATTAAAAGTATACTTGTTACTCCTGTTGCAGCAAAAGAGAGTCTTAAAAGAATTGTTGAAATTATAAAGCCTGTATTTCGAATTAGCTGACTATATCTTTCAGTATATTGAAATGATAATAATAAAATAAAAACATCTGCTAAAATTAGAATAGTAAAGAACTCATTAAAGAAAAGATAGTTTATGTTTTGATCAAATAAATCATTTATAAACACCCCATTAATCCAATTAGTAAAGCTTATTATAGAGACCGTTAACAGAACAGGAAGTAGAATGATACTTACAAGTTTTTTTGAGGCGATGAAACGATCTAGTTTTTCAGAAACGGATTTAATTGGAAGATTTTCTTTAGTTTTTTTGAATAAATAAATCAAGAAAAAAATCATTAATACGCCAAGAAGATCAAAAATTAGCTGTAAATTATTAATGTTATCAATCCAATTAGCATTTAAATCTACTAATGGAATATCCTTGAATATTTTTCTTATAACTATTAATGATATTATTTCATATTGTTTTCCTACAGCTGTTGTAAATGATCTTGGGATATAATAAATTAATAAAAAGGCTTCATATATTAAAATAAATGAAAAAGGTGTGTATAAAGCTGAAATAGGATTTGAAAATAAATTTGTTTCAATAAATGATAATTCTATTAAATTATAACTATTTAAAAGGATTATTGATAAGTGAATTACAAAACCAAATGAAGCTAAATAAAGTATATATTTTTCAAATTTTTTAATATTATTCTCTGAGTAAATAACTGAAAATAATTTTTCGATCTTTTGTTGAATTTTCATAAAAGAATAATTATCAATATAATATTTTAAATATAACAATCCAATGCAAACTATAATTATTAGTTATAATAAGACTTCGATGTTTACAATGAGTACATTAAATATAATTTTAATTATTTTCTAAAAGCGTTATACTGGCATGTCTTTTAAACTCTTTACAAACATTTGCATTATTTTTCTTTGTAGTTAGTATTTCAAAAACACAATCAGTATCCATTTCTTGATTTTCAATTTCAAGATGATTTTCTTTTACAATACGCATAACCATATTCATTTGCGTATAATCGAATTTAACTTGAATTGGAATAATAATTTCTTTTATAATAATTTTATTTTCTTCTATAGTCAGTTTAGCACATTCTTTATAAGCAGAAACCAATCCGCTAACACCTAATTTTGTTCCTCCAAAATAACGAACTACAACAATTAGAATATTAGTAAGTTTAAAGGACTGTATCTGCCCATATATTGGGATTCCAGCACTATTTCTAGGTTCACCATCATCATTTGATCGATAGATTATCTCATTTATCCCAATTTGGTAGGCATAGCAAAAGTGTCTTGCTGAATGATGTATCTTTTTTAAATCATCTATATGTTTTTTTATGATTTTAACATCTAGTACTGGAAATGCATATCCGCAAAACTTACTTTGTTTTTCTTTTAAGAAATACATTGAATTTACGTTAATAGTATTATACGTATTTGCCATATATTAAGATTACGGAATATTCTTATTTTGGACTATTCAATAATATTTTTTTATAATTTTTCACTTCCCAATATCCTAAGTTTAAATCATTTTTTCTTTTAAATACTTAGCTTAATATAAAAAGCCATAGTTTTTTCCATATTAAGTATAATAGATGTCCTGAAATAAGACCTATAGCTAGTATTCGCTGATTTTTATATCCTCCTCCAAAAAGGCTGAATTTTCTTACAAGTAAATAAGATAATCCAAGACTTATTAAAATCCATAAACCAAAAGCAGAGTAATCAACTAATGTGAATACTTTCATAATTAATGTTTTATAATATAAATATAAGACTTATCTAAAACCTTAATAAAAACCCTCAAATTAAAGAGGGTTTAATTTAGAATGTGTTGAAAAGCGATATTTGTTTTTAAATAAAATTTTTAACACTAAATTTAGCTTTCTTATTTTCTAATATAAGAATTATCTAAACCTTGTTTTTTTTTTCATTTTTTAAAGACAACTATTGTTCTGTATAGTACTGGTTTTTTATAGCTTGTATTATTTATTTTTAATATTATTATATTTACATATGAAAAAGTTAGTATTAACTTTATTGCTTATTCCTTTAATCTCTTTTAGTCAAATCATTATAGATAAGAATTTAGGGGAAATTGATATTAGAAACTTTACTGACAAGTACATTACAGTAGCTATTAACGAAACTATACTCCCCTCTGGACATTTATTTTCTTCATTCGAATACGAACACATCATTTTGAGAACTGGAAAAAAGAGAAGGAATGTATATGACAATGGAGTTTTAATTAGGTTAAAAGATAGAACAGATGTACTTAATTTTTTCTCTAAATATGGTTATGAATTAGCTACTATAAATCTGTATTCTCCTACTTCAATTTATCCTATTTCTTATGAAAATGAAGTAATTATTACATTTAATTCTAGTGAAAAATCATTAACTCTATAAAGAACTATCAAGTAATCTTTTTCAAATCTGAATGTTTAACAATGGAAGTTATAATCTCAATCCTAAATTTTATTGGTATTTAACCTGTTAATCTTTCTTTGTATCTCAACTTAGGAATTACATAACTTAATCCTTTTTGAATTAGTTTCTACTTTTCATTTTGTGAATGAGATTACAGATGTTTATATTTATACTAATGATGATAAAAAAAACATTTCTACTATTACTATTTGTTCCGTTTGTTTCAATTAGTCAAAATGATTTTATTGGATCTATTGAAAGATTATCAATTGAAATGGATAAATTTATTTCTAAAGATTCAAAAATTGAAATTATTGCAAAAGGGTTTAATTGGTCAGAGGGCCCTGTGTGGTCTAAAAAACTAAATGCTGTTCTTTTTTCTGATGTTCCAAATAATATTATATATAAATGGGATAAAAAAAATGGTTTAAATATTTTTTTAGATAAAATTGGGTACTCAGGAATTGTCCCTAATTCAAAAAAGGCTGGAACAAATGGTTTAACAATTGATCAAGAAGGAAACTTAATAATTTGTATGCATGGTGACAGGAGAATAGTAAAATTAATAGACTGGAATAGTAATAAAGTTTTACCTATAGCTACATCTTTTAATAATAAGCTTTTTAATAGCCCTAATGACTTAGTATATAACAGTAAAAAAGAGTTGTTTTTTACTGACCCCCCATATGGACTACAAAATGGGGATAATGATGAGCTAAAAGAATTGCAATTCAACGGAGTTTTCAGACTTAGTCCCAATGGTAAATTAAAAGTTTTAATTAAAAACTTATCACGACCTAATGGTATAGCTATTTCTGGAGATGAAAAAACTTTATATGTTGCTAATTCGGATTTAAAAAATCTTGTAATTATGAAGTATAAAATTATAGATGAAGGGGTGAAAAATCCTGAAGTATTTTTTGACGGTTCTGTTTTATCAAAAAAAGATATAGGGGCATTTGATGGTTTAAAAGTACATCCATCAGGAACTGTTTTTGCGACAGGTCCAGGAGGTGTTTTGTTGATTAATAATGAAGGTAATCATATTGGTACAATTCGAACTGAAGTTAGAAGTGCAAATTGTGCTTTTGATGATAAATATGAGTATCTGTATATAACTTCTCATCAGTATTTAAGTAGAATAAGAATAATTCGATAAGACTATAAGAACTTCACTATTTTATATACTTACAAAACAACTATCGTCATAAGAAAATCGATTTTATTTTAAGTATGGCGTCTCTTTTTGATAATTACTATTTAGATTTTCAGATTATTTATTTTAACATGTAATAACATCATATTTGCTTATTCATTTTCATTTTTATATCTGTTAAACATAAGTTATTGATACTTCCTTTAAGTGTGTGATTAATTATTTTATCTGGCTTAAAGGTTCCTGATTTAATTTCATTAGATATAAATGTATAGGCATCCCGAAATGCCATTCCGTTATTAACCAAATTGTTTAAATTTTCTACAGAAAATATATATTTATACTTCTCATCGTCTAGAATATTTTTTCTTATTTTAATTTTTTGAATTGTATAAGAAGTAATTTCTAAACAATTTTTTATTTCATTTATAGATTGAATTATTTTCCCTTTAAATAATTGTAAATCTCTATGATATCCACTAAATAAATTTATTGAGATATGATTAAACTCATTAGCTAAAGATTGAATTAGATTACACTTGCCTCTAATTAGTTCAAAGACATCAGGATTTTTTTTATGAGGCATGATACTTGACCCTGTTGTAATCTGTTCTGGAAATGATATAAAATTTAATTCTTGACTCATGTAAAAACATATGTCAGATGATAGTTTTGATAATGTACTTGCTATAGATCCAATCGCAATAGCTACAGATTTCTCAACTTTTCCTCTATTCATTTGAGACGAAACTACGTTATACTTTAATTCACTAAAGCCTAATTCTTTAGTGGTATAATCTCTATCTATATTGAATGAACTTCCATATCCAGCAGCACTTCCAAGAGGGTTTTGATCATTTATTTTAAAGGCTGCATTTAAATAGATTACATCATCAATAAGGCTTTCTGCATATGCGGAAAACCATAATCCAAATGAGGAAGGCATAGCTACTTGCAAATGAGTATATCCAGGAAGTAAATGATCTTTGTTTGTTTCTGATAATCCAATTAAAACATTAAATAATTCTTTTGTTAATAATTTAATTTTATTTATTTCATCTTTTAAATATAATTGTGTAGCAACAAGAACTTGATCATTTCTAGATCTTCCAGTGTGAATTTTTTTACCTATTTCCCCTAATTTGTTTGTTAGAATTGATTCTATTTTTGAATGAACATCTTCAAAATTACTTTCAATTTCGAATTTACCCTCATTAATATCTTTATTTATTTGATTTAATGCAGATTCTAAAGATTCTAATTCATTTGAACTGATAACACCAATTTTATTAAGCATTTTTGCATGTACAATGGTTGCCTTAACATCATATTTAGCTAAGTATAAATCATTAATTCTATCGTTTCCAACAGTAAATTTTTCAATTTTTTTGTCAAGTATATCATCTTTATTCCAAAGCTTCATAATTTTTATTTTAAATAATTGTGTTTAATAAATCCAGGTATTTTGGTATAGCTTTTTTGATTTCGTTCAAATAAATGAATTCATTGGAGGTATGCGATCTAGTAGAATCTCCTGGTCCAATTTTAATTGATGGAAAATTAATTTTTGATTGATCTGACAGAGTAGGTGATCCGTATTTTAGAATATTTATTTTACCTCCCCCTTTAACGATAGGATGATCTATTGAAATAAAAGAAGAATTTAAATTTAATGATCTAGGTTTTATTTCACAGGGTGCATTTACTTTTAATAGTTCAAATATCTCTTTATTTGTATAACATTCGTTAACCCTCACATCTAACACTAATTCTAATTCTGAGGGGACTACATTATGTTGGTTTCCAGAGTTTATTTGTGTTACAGTAGCTTTTACCGATCCTAACAAATTAGATTTTTTCTCAAAATGTAAATTATTTATCCATTTTAAAATATCAATGGAATTAATTATGGGATTATCGTGATTTTCGTGAGCTGCATGACTTGAAGTTCCTTTTACTTTTAAATCAAAAACAATTAACCCTCTTTCAGCTATAGCCATTTTCATTAAGGTAGGTTCTCCTATAATTGCAAAATCAATTTCTGGTAATAATGGTATTATTGATGCAATACCATTATTTCCAGATGATTCTTCCTCAGCGGAAGCTAATATTACTAAGTTATATTTTAATTTTTCTTTACTATATAAATAAGTGAATACTGCTATTAACGAAACTAGTGCTCCTCCAGCATCATTACTTCCTAAACCATAAAGTTTTTCATTTTCAATCTTGCTTTCAAATGGGTCATTCGTGTAGCCCTTGTTTGGTTTTACTGTGTCATGATGAGAGTTTAATAGTATAGTAGGTTTACTATAATCAAAACATTTATTAAAGGCATATATATTATTATTGTTTCTAATAAAATCAATATCATATGACTTAAACCAATTTTCAATTCTATCAGCTGATTTATCTTCATTAAACGAGAAAGACTCAATAGTAATTAAATCTTTCAATAATTCAATAGCATTTGTTATTAATACTTTCATCAATCAAGAGTTATGTTAGTAAAGTTGTTTTTAATTATATCATGACCTCCAACTGAAACATTGTTTACTTTATTTTTTAATGCATAAAAACAATTATCTAGTTTCGGAATCATTCCTTCTTTAACTATTTCTTTTTTAACCAATTCTCTATAGTATGAAAGGTTAATATTTTTCAATAGACTAGATGTTTTATTTTGATCAATTAAAACACCTGGTTTGTCTAAACAATATTTCAAACTAACATTATAGTAATTCGACATTTCTATTGAGATATGTGAAGCAATACTATCTGCATTTGTATTTAATATTTGCCCGTTTCCGTCATGTGATAATGAGCAGACAACAGGTGATATGTTACTGCATAATAAGGTTTTAATAAAACCTCCATTAACTTCTTCAATATCTCCTACTAGTCCGTAATCAATATCCTTAATTTTTCTTTTTTTAGATAAAATTAAGTTACAATCAACACCAGATATTCCAATTGAATTACAATTGTTTTTTTGAAGCTTTGAGACGATAGTTTTATTAATTATACCTGCATAAGTCATTATGGCTACTTCTAAAGTTTTTTCATCAGTTACTCTTCTTCCTTTTACTAGTTTGGGAGAGATTCCTAGTTTAATTAGTAGGTTTGAAGCAATTATTCCACCTCCGTGAATAAGTAATTTTTTTCCATTGATTTTTGAAAAATTAATCAAAAAATTTTCAAAAATATTTTGATCATTTAATATTCCTCCTCCAACCTTAATGATTGTTAATTTATCCTTCATTACTTAATAATTTTTTTAAAATATTTTGAGTTGCAAAAGTTCTGTTATTAGCTTGTTGAAAAACTAATGAATTTTTAGAGTCTATAACCTGGTCTGATACTACTACATTTCTTCTTACTGGAAGGCAATGCATGAACTTAGCATCGTTTGTTAAATCCATTTTGTATTGATTAATTAACCATGAATCATCATTTATTAATACTTTTCCATAACTGTCATAGCTTGACCAGTTTTTTGCATATATAAAATCAGCATTTTTAAATGCTTCTTTTTGATCATGAATTATTTCAGTACCCTTTGTTATATTGTTATTTAAATTATAACCTACAGGGTTGGTAATAACTAGCTTATAATCATTGCATTTACACATATTTATAAATGAATTTGCAACTGCATGAGGTAGTGCTTTTGGATGAGGAGCCCATGTTAAAACTATTTTTGGTTTAATCGAATTTTTGTTTTCTTCAATTGTTAAAGCATCAGCTAATCCCTGTAGTGGATGGGCAATTGAACTTTCCATATTTAGCACAGGAATTGTAGCGTGTTTAACAAATGAATTTAATATTAAATCTTTCTCATCATTTTTCTTGTTGTTAAGTGAAGCAAAAGCTCTTATTGCTATTATATCACAATATTGAGAAATTACTTTTGCTGCTTCTTTAATGTGTTCAGTTTTGTTTCCAGACATAACAACTTGATATTCAAATTCTATTTGCCAACCTTCATTTATAAAATTCATATTTAAGGTCTGCATGCCTAATTGTAATGCAGCTTTTTGTGTGCTTAATCTAGTTCTAAGGCTTGGGTTGAAAAATATTAAACCTAAAACTTTATTTCTTCCAATGTGATTGTATTTGTAGGGATTTTTTTTTATCTCGATTGTTTCATTAATAAGAGATCTGTAATTTTTTACATCATTAATATTTATAAAATTTTTCATGATAGTTCAATTTTTAATGCTTTATATAGGATGTCGATATGTTTTTTTTCAATATTTAATGGTGGTAGTATTCTTAATAAGTTTTTATTAGCACTTCCACCTGTAAATATTTTATGTTTAAAAATTAGATTTTTCCTTAACTCTGCAGCCTCAAAATCAAATTCTAAGCCTAACATTAATCCCCTACCTTTTATTTTTTTAACAGATTTAATTTTAGAAATTTTCATTCTAAAATAATTTTCTATTTCTTTAGAGTTCGTCATTAATTTTTCTTCATTTATAGTTTTTAGTACAGCTAAAACGGCACTACATGCAAGATGATTCCCTCCAAATGTTGTACCTAGCATACCAAATTCTGATTTGATATTATTTTTTATTAAAACACCTCCAACAGGGAAACCATTTCCCATTCCTTTAGCCATGGATATAATATCTGGTTTAATATCATGTTTTTGATATGCAAAAAAATCTCCTGTTCTACCAAATCCTGATTGAACTTCATCAGCAATAACACATGTACTATGTTTTTTACATAATTCTGATATAAATTTTATAAAATTAGTACTTGGCTGATCAAGTCCACCTACGCCTTGAATTGATTCAAATATTACAGCACAAACATCATTTTTAGAAATTTCATTTAAAAATCCTTTTTTGTCATTGAAATCTATAAACGTAACATCTATTAGTTTATTTAATTTTGACTTGATCTTCTTGTTATCCGTTATACCTAATGCGGCATTACTTCTTCCATGAAAAGAATTTTTAAATGCAATAACTCTTGATCTGTTTGTATGAAAAGAAGCAACTTGTAGTGCATTCTCATTTGCTTCAGCTCCACTGTTGCACATGAAAAGATTATAATTTTCACACTTTGACTGATTTATTATTTGTTTAGCAACTTCAGATTGTAAATCGTTAACAATATAATTTGAATAAAAACTAATTTTACTTAGCTGATTTGATAAATATTTAACATAGTTGGGATGACTATGGCCAATAGAGATTACAGCATGCCCACCATATAAATCAAGGTATCGATCTCCCTTTTTATCATATATGTAACACATTTTACCATAGGCTGGAGTTATTTCATATAGCGGATATACATTAAATAAATTCATATTTTATCTTTTGTTTATGTCTAAAAAGTCGATGGTTTTAATTTTAGGCCCATTTGCTCTTCAATCCCAAACATTAAATTCATATTTTGAATAGCTTGTCCTGATGCCCCTTTAATTAAATTGTCAATAATTGAAGTGACTAGTATTTTGTTTTTAATTGCGGTAATATGAATAATGCATTTATTAGTATTGATTACTTGTTTTAAATGAATAGGATTTTCAGAAATTATGATAAAGGGATGGTCTTTATAAAACTCATCATAGCAGTTAATGACCATTTTTAATTCAATCTTACTATTAAAATAACTTGTACAAAATATTCCTCTTGTGAAATTCCCTCGAACAGGTAAAAAATTAATTTCATATGCTTTTTTGGATATATTTTTAAAAGAATAATATATCTCTTCTAAATGCTGATGAATGAATGGTTTGTAATAAGAAATATTATTATTTCTCCAGCTAAAATGCGATGTATTACTTGGGGACATTCCAGCTCCTGTACTACCTGTGATAGCATTAGTGTGTATTTCTCCATTTATATAGTCTGTGTTTATTAATGGTAGTAGACCAAGCTGTATAGCGGTAGCAAAGCATCCAGGGTTTGCTATGTTTTGTGCTTGTTTAATTTTTTCTTTTTGAAGCTCTGGCAATCCGTAAACGAATTTTTTATTTTTATCTAAACCTTGATTAAAAAATGAATTTTTTGATCTGAAGTCTTGGCTTAGATCAATAATCTTAATTTTTGAATTTATAGTATTTTTTTTTAAAAACTCATGTGACTCATTATGTCCTAAACATAAAAACAAAACATCTATCTCGTCGTTTAATTTACTATCAAACTTCATATCTATTTCACCAATTAAATCTTGATGTATTTCAGAAATATATTTACCTGAATTTATTTTACTATGTATAAAAAGCAATTCTGATTTAGAATGATTAATAATTAGTCTAATCAATTCTCCTCCTGTATATCCAGAACCTCCTATGATTCCAACTTTAATTTTATTTATTATTGTTGACATATTGATATATTTTATTTTGATTAGAAAAAATATTTATAAAACCCTTAACATCTTGAGCGCTCCACTTGCCATTTCCTTCACCATAGGATCCGAATTCTGAATTCATAAGGTCATTGTCTGATTTTACCCCATTTAACTCATACCTGTAAGGGTGAAGTGAAATAGTTACATCTCCATTAACATTTTTTTGACTACTCTGTAAAAAGTTTTCAATATCTCTAACTACAGGATCTAAATATTGACCTTCATGAAGAAGCATCCCATAAAAACTTGATAATTGTTCCTTTTGAAATTGTTGCCATTTCGTTAACGTATGTTTTTCTAATAAGTGATGTGCTTTTAATATTAGCATTGGTCCTCCTGCTTGAAAACCAACTCTTCCTTTAATTCCTATAATAGTATCTCCAACATGTACGTCCCTGCCAATACAAAATTGATTACATATTTTAGAGATGATTTCAATACAACCAACAGGATCATATAAATTACCATCAATTCCACATATTTCTCCATTTTTAAAACTTAATTTAATATCTTTTTTAAATGTATTTCTTAGACTATTTGGATATGCTTCCTCAGGAAGCTTTCTGTCAGATGATAAGGTTTCATCTCCGCCAACACTAGTTCCCCACAGTCCTTTGTTTATTGAATATTTTGCTTTCTCCCAATTAAAATTAATTCCATTATTCTTTAAGTAGTTAATTTCATCTTGTCTTGATAAATTTCCGTCTCTAATTGGTGTTATTATTTTTATTTCAGGTGCAATTATTTGAAAAATCATATCAAATCTAACTTGGTCATTTCCTGCTCCAGTACTACCATGAGCTATATGAGTTGCCTTATTTTTTTTAGCATATTTCACAATTTCTAATGCTTGTATAGTTCTTTCAGCACTTACCGACAGAGGGTAGGTGTTGTTTTTAAGTACATTGCCGAAAACTAAAAATTTAATTATTTTATCATAGTATGTTTGAACTGCTTCAATTGATTTATATCTAAAAGCACCTGTTTTTATTGCCTTTTCTTTAATAAATTCGATTTCATTTATTGTAAATCCTCCTGTATTAATGTTAACTGCATGAACTTCATTTCCTTCTTTAGAAAGTTTTTTAAGACAATACGAAGTATCTAAACCTCCGCTATATGCTAATATTATTTTTTTCATTTTGTTATTTTGAATTATAAAGCATTCCTGTGCAAAGGCACATTTCTCTTTGGGTTCTGTTTAATACATCATAATTTTTACAAGTCTGGCATCCTTTCCAGAATTCTTTATCATCTGTTAATTCAGAAAAAGTTACTGGTTTGTAACCTAATTCATAATTAATTTTCATGACAGCCAGTCCAGTTGTAATCCCAAATATTTTAGCATCTGGATATTTAATTTTAGAATGATTAAATGTTAAGGTTTTAATTTTTTTAGCTAACCCATTTCCTCTAAATTTTGGTGCAACTATTAATCCTGAATGAGCAACATATTTACCATGTCCCCATATTTCTATATAGCAAAAGCCAGCAAATTCATTTTTTTGAGTTGCAATGACTGCATTATTATTTTTAATTTTTTTTTGAATATATTGAGGAGTTCTCAAAGCAATTCCAGTCCCTCTTACCTTTGCAGACGAGAGTATAGTTTTAGATATTATATTACTATAATTAATATGCTTCAATGAAGCAATTTGTATTTCCAAGATGTTGTAAAAAAAAGTTAGTTAAGATTGAATTGAAATGAAACTGGACTCACCTAGTTTCTTAAATAGAAAGATACCCGATTGGGCGGATACCACGTGTAATACGTAGAATATTAGTTACAAAAAGTGATCTATTTAACAAATTCACGTTGTAAATATCATAAAAAAAAACATTAAATCAAACTATCGATAAAATTGAGGTAGTTAGATTTATAATTAAAAAAAAAAAAATATAAAATGAAGTTGTCTATAGAAGAAATTTAAAATTCACTATTTGTAATTTCTATTAACATATCTCTAGCAGTCATGAATTTCACTTTGTGGACTGAATTCTTGACTAAATTGTTGTCAATTCGGTTTTCTATATACTCTATAAGTTCTTTGGCGGTTGAGTCTAAGTTCATACTATAAATTTATTAAATAATTAATAATAACTTTCATTGTATATAAAAATTTATTCTAATTTTTTTTTATTGTATTCTACAAAAAGATTAATATAAATCAGCCTTGATAAATAGTAATTGACAGGCGCAAAAAACAAAACACCTAAACAAACAAGTGAAACAACTATTCCAAGGCTTTTAATTTTTAACAGAGTAAATAAAAAAAGAAAAATAAAAACTCCTATTCCAATTCCTAAAGCATAAGATACATACATGGCACCAAAAAAAAATCCTGGTTCAATCTCATATTTTAATTTGCAAATTGAACAATTTTTATTGTTATCTCCTTTATTAAAAAAGATATTTAAATATGGGTTTTTGATTTTCCAAAAATCTCCTTCATTGCATCTTGGACATTTATTATTTATAATACTATTGAGTTTACCTTTTGTCATTTAATTCACTTTAAATTATTGAGATATTTTTATTATAATTACAGTGTAAAGATACAAAAATCAAAACACGATTAATGTCTTTAAATAGCCTAAAAGTAGGCCTACATTTTTATTGTAAGACACTCATTACTCAGCCATTATACATAGTTATACAAACACCTCCCGTCAAAAGAAAATCGATCTTATTTAAGTAGGGTAGTACCAATTAATAATTACTGTTTAGATTTTTCGGTTAGAGTCCATTGAATTATAATTAATAAAAATAATTTATGATGTGGCAAAATCAATATAGTATGTTTGTAATATGAAAAAAAAAATAATTTTTTTTTTAATAATTTTTTCTTGCAATTCATTGAATCCGAAGCAGGATAAAAATAAAATTAACTCTATAAAAGGGAAAGAGTCAACTATTAGTCTATCAAGAGATAAATATTATGATCAATTATATGGGTTTTGGTTAGGTCAATGTATTGCTAATTGGACAGGTCTTGTTACTGAGATGGACAAAATTGGTAACATCGGAGAAATTAAAACGGGAGATTTTTACACCAGAAATGACTGGGGAAAACCTGATCAACCTAATATATGGGAAAAAGGTGTTTCTAGTGACGTATCCTCTACCATAGATTTTGTGTTTAAAGACTTCGATGAAATTTGGGGGTCAGATGATGATACTGATATAGAATATATGTATCAGCATCTTCTTTATACAAGTGGTTCTAATATTTTATCTGCTAATCAGATTCGTGATGGTTGGTTAAAACATATAAAACCTGAGGAGGAAAATTATTTATGGGTATCAAATCAAAAAGCATTTGACTTAATGAAAGATGGTGTTCTCCCCCCTGAAACAGCTAACCCAAACTTGAACGAACATTTTGAAATGATCGATGCGCAATTAACCACTGAAATATTTGGATTATTTGCACCTACAAAACCAGAAATAGCATTAAAAATGGCACATTTACCTATTCAAACCACAGCAAGAAATGAAGCCGAAGATATTTCAAAGTTTTATGTAACAATGCATTCTTTAGCTTCTGCAACAGATACCACAAAAACTATGAATCAGAGAATATCTTGGATATCAAATAAGGCAAGAAAGATACTTCCAAATAGTTCTTATTCGGCTCAAATGTTTGATTATACACGTAAATTATACAACTCGGGTATTTCCTGGGAACAAGCTAGAGATTCAATTTATTATAGGTATCAAGTTAAACAAGAAGATGGATATGATATTACCTCTAAAAAACTATACTGTAATGGTTGCTTTGCAGCAGGAATAAACTTTGCGGCAAGTTTAGTAAGCCTTTTTTATGGTGAAGGTGACCTAAAAGAAACTATAAAAATCGGAACATTAGCAGGATGGGATTCGGATAATCCAACAGCAAATTGGGGAGGTTTAATAGGATTTATGATTGGAAAAGATGGTATTGAAGAAACTTTCGATAGAAAATTTTCAAATCGATTTAATATTCATAGAACTAGACAAAACTTTCCGAATGATGGAATCGACACATTTGAAAATATGGCGAAAAAAGGATTAATGTTGACCGATAGGGTAGTGACAGAAGAAATGGGAGGAATAATTGATCTTAAAAAAAACATGTGGATTATTCCACAGACATCAATAAAGGCTTTAGATTAATAAGTTTTTATTGTATAATAGAGAAATATATTAATTTATTAGATTGTTCTACTATTTTAGAAATACTGATGACACATTATTTGATCTCAAATCATGTAACCCTAAAAAAAAAACCCCTTAATAACTTTATTAAACCCCAATTAAACACTAGACATTTTAACTTTGTTTATAGCTTGTAATTACAACTTATAGACATTATATTAGATAAAAAACAAATACATAAAGACTTTAAAAATTATTACAAATCCTTATCTCGTCTAAGACTAAAAATTCAAAACAGAATATTCTGTAACAACATAAAATTTGAAAAATAATACAACTTTTGATGTAATTATAGTTGGTGGTGGATTGGCTGGATTAACAAATGCCATTCATTTATCAAAATTCAAGCAACGAGTATTGCTTATTGAAAAAAATTCATATCCCAAACACAAAGTATGTGGAGAGTATATTTCTAATGAAGTACTTCCGTATTTAAATTCTTTAGGTATTGATCCAATAAAGGAAGGAGCTAAAAAGATTAGTAAAGTACAAGTTAGTACCACAAAAGGTGATTTAATAAAAGCAGAGCTTCCTTTAGGAGGTTTTGGAATGAGCCGCTATTTTTTAGATAGCTTATTGTTGAAAAAAGCCCGCTTCAACGGAGTTCAAGTTTTAAAAGACTCAGTAGACTCCATTCGTTTTAAGAACGAAGTTTTCACAGTTCAAACAAAAGATTCAAAATCATTTCAAAGTAAAATTGCTATTGGCGCTTTTGGTAAAAGATCAGCGTTAGACCTGAAAATGGATAGAGAATTCATTAAAAAAAAATCACCTTATCTGGCTGTGAAACTTCATGTAAAAGGAAATTTTCCAGAAAACTTGATAGCCTTACATAATTTTAAAGGGGGTTATTGTGGGGTGTCTAAAGTAGAAAATAATTCGATTAATTTATGTTATATCACAGAATACAATTCGTTTAAAAAACATAAAAATATTACAGATTTTCAGAAGCAAGTAGTATTTAAAAACAAACACTTAAAAAAAATATTTGAAGAGTCAACATCTGTTTTTGAAAAACCACTAACAATCAGTCAAATTTCTTTTGAAACTAAAAAGCCCGTTGAGAATCATATCATTATGTGTGGAGATACTGCAGGTATGATTCATCCATTATGTGGAAATGGAATGGGAATGGCTATTACAAGTGCACGATTAGCAAGTGTACGGATTCTACAGTTTTTAAATGGAGAAATAAAAACAAGAGAAAGTTTAGAAAAACAATATTTTAAAGACTGGAATAATGAATTTAAAACGCGTTTAAAAACCGGACATCTTATCGCTAGTTTGTTTAGAAGTCAAACTGTTTCTCAAATTGCTTATTCAATTTTAAAAATAATCCCTTTTTTGTTACCTAAAATGATTCAATTTACCCACGGAAAACAAATAAAACCTATATGAGTTTTTTAGTCGACACTTCACATCGATCTTCAGAAATGGAAATTATGGATGATTTTACAATGGAGGGAGTTTTAATTAGAGACACCCTAGATAAGATAGAAATCATTAATAGATTTTTGGGGGGAAATACAGTAACAATTAAGGGTCTTAAAAAAATCCTTAAAAACCAATCAAAAAATAAGACAATTACAATTGTAGATTTGGGCTGTGGAAATGGTGATATCTTACGTGATATTGCTAAGTTTGGCAGAAAGAATAACTATTCTTTTAAACTTATAGGAATTGATGCAAACCTTGCAGCAATAGAGTATGCAAAGGAATTATCTAAAGAGTACTCAGAATTGAGTTTTAAAACGATTGATATATTATCAGAAGATTTTAAAAAAGAATCATATGATATCGTTTTATGTACCTTGTTTTTACACCATTTTAAAAATGAAGAACTTATTTCATTTCTTAAAACTACTATTGAGAAAGCAACAATTGGAGTAGTTGTTAATGATTTACATAGACATAAATTAGCCTACTATCTTTTTAAATTGATAGGGTTTTTTATAAAAAATAAAATGGTCAGACAAGATGGATTAATCTCTGTTTTAAGGGCTTTTAAAAGAAAAGATTTAGAAAATATTTCAACACAAATAAAAGTGCATTTTTCAATTCAGTGGAAATGGGCTTTTCGTTATTTATGGATCCTGAAAAAAGATTATATTAATTAAAAAACTCTTCCTTATATTGGAAATATTATGAGCGTAAAAATAATATCCGTAGCAAAACAGCTACCAAAACACGTTAGAGAAACGAAAGATATTATTCCCTTTGTTAAACAGTGGATGCAAGGTCAGGAAACTAGGTTTCAAAGAAAAGTTCTAAAACTTTTTGAAGGAGCGGGTGTAGACAGACGCTACTCTATTATGGATGCAGAAGAAGTTTTTTTGAATTCTTCTTTTGAAGAAAAAAACAATATTTATCTTCGAGAGGTCACAAAACTGGCAGAAAAATCCTTACAAAAATCATTAAAAAAAGCAAGTTTACAGCCTACAGATATTGATTATATTATAACTGTTAGCTGTACAGGAATTATGATCCCGTCTGTAGATGCGTATTTAATTAATAGTTTGCAAATGAAACAAGATATTGTTAGGCTTCCCGTTACAGAAATGGGTTGTGTGGCAGGTGTTTCAGGAATCATTTATGCTAAAAATTTTTTAAAAGCTAATCCAAATAAACGAGCTGCTGTTATTTCTGTTGAAGCACCTACCGCGACCTTTCAACTAGAAGATTTTTCTATGGCAAATATTGTTAGTGCCGCAATTTTTGGAGATGGTGCCGCGAGTGTTATTTTATCATCTTATAAAGAAGATAAAGGGCCTAAAATTATAGATGAAGCTATGTATCATTTTTATAATTCTATCGATATTATGGGATTCAAGTTAGTAAACACAGGATTACAAATGATTCTAGATAAAAAAGTTCCAGAAACTATTTCAAACCATTTTCCGATGATTGTTCATCCTTTTTTAGAACGTAATAACTTAAAAATTGAAGATATAAATCATTTGATTTTCCATCCAGGAGGAAAGAAAATAGTACATACCGTTGAGGGTTTATTTAAGTCGTTAGGTAAAAATATAGATGACACAAAAGAAGTTTTAAGATTGTACGGCAACATGTCAAGTGCTACCGTTTTATATGTTTTAGAACGATTTATGGATGGAGATAGACAACCCGGGGAAAAAGGTCTAATGCTTAGTTTTGGTCCAGGATTTTCTGCACAAAGAATATTATTAGAATGGTAAAAGAATTTGAAAATAAAAAGGAATGGGCACTAATCCTTGGAGGCTCAAGTGGATTGGGTTTGGCTACGGCAAAAAAGTTAGCTAAACACGGAATGAATATTTGTATTGTTCATAGAAACTCTAGATCACTGCTAACTCAGATAGAGAAAGATTTTAAAGAAATCACTCAAGAACCAGTAGCTTTTATTAGTTACAATACAGATGCTTTTCACCCAGAAAAGAGAGCAGCATTGATAAAGAATTTAAAAAAAAAATTGGAAGGTGGTAAAATAAAAACATTGGTACATAGTGTAGCCAAAGGAAATTTAAAACCTATGGTTTCCGATTCATTACCAATATTACAAACAGATGATTTTCAATTAACAATACAAGCAATGGGAATTAGTTTGTATGATTGGGTTAAAGCTGTTTTTGAAGCCAAACTATTTTCAGAAGATGCCCGAGTGGTTAGCTTTACAAGTGAAGGGAATAGTAAAGTGTGGAAAAATTATGCAGCTGTTTCTGCGGCAAAAGTAACATTAGAAGCTATTACAAGAAATATTGCATTAGAATTTGCTTGCTTTGGAATTAGAGCTAACTGTATTCAAGCAGGAGTTACAGATACAGCGTCTTTACGAATGATTCCAGCAAGCGATGAAATAAAAAAACACTCTTTACTGCGTAATCCTTTTGATAGATTAACATTACCAGAAGATGTAGCTAACGTTGTATATTTATTATCCAAAGACGAAGCTGCTTGGATTAATGGAACTATTATTCCCGTTGATGGAGGAGAGCACATTAGCTAACAGAGTTTATTGAATATCGAAGTTTTAGAGATGTTGAAAATGAAAACAAAAACTAAGAAAAATTAAGACAGATTTTTTATTTATTGAAAACTGAAACCATTATACAACTTTTACCCTACCAAGCACCTTTTTTGTTTGTAGAAGAATTAACTTGTATTTCAGAGAATGGAGCGGAAGGGTACTACACGTTTAAAAATGATGAATATTTCTATCAAGGTCATTTTAAAAATAACCCAATAACTCCAGGGGTTATTTTAACGGAAGTTATGGCGCAAATAGGTCTTGTTTGTTTAGGGATTTATCTATTAAAAGATGAGTTTTCTGTAATAAAAAAACCACAAATAGCGCTAACGTCTAATGAAGTAGACTTTTTTTTACCTGTTCGTCCAAAAGAGCGCGTAAGGGTGGTTTCAGAGAAAATATATTTTAGATTCAATAAACTAAAATGTAAGGTTAAGTTGTTTAATGAGAAAAATGAGTTGGTTTGCAGAGGAACCATTTCAGGAATGCTAAAACTAATAAATGATAAAGCATAGAGTAGTCATTACTGGAATGGGGGTAGTAGCACCAAATGCCGTTGGGCTAAATAACTTCTTAGAAGCCATTCAACAAGGAAGATCTGGAATTACATTTCATCAAAAACTACAAGACTTAAAATTTTCTTGTTGTATTGGTGGAATTCCATCTGTTTCTGAGGAATTGAAAAGCCAATACTTAACGCCATTACAATTACGTGGATTTGATAGTGCTGGTATTTTGTATGGATGTATTGCAGGGATGGATGCTTGGAAAGACGCAGGGTTTATAATTGATAAAAACTCACCAACTGATTATGATTCAGGAATGGTGTTTGGTACAGGAACATCAGGAATAGAAAAATTTAGAGAAGCTATTTATAAGCTAGATAATCAAAAAGTAAAACGCTTGGGAAGTACCGTGGTAGTGCAAACTATGGCAAGTGGAATTAGTGCTTATTTAGGCGGAATCTTAGGACTGGGAAATCAAGTTACCACGAATTCATCGGCATGTTCTACAGGAACAGAAGCATTATTAATGGGCTTTGACCGCGTTCAGTCAGGAAAAGCATCAAGAATGTTAGTTGGGAGTTGTAGTGACGATGGCGCTTATATTTGGGGCGGATTTGATGCGATGAGGGTAATGACCTATAAACACAACGAATCACCAGAAAAAGGATCGAAACCAATGAGTGCACAAGCATCAGGGTTTGTTCCAGGAAGTGGTGCCGGGGCATTGGTCTTGGAATCATTAGAAAGTGCATTGGAAAGAAAAGCAACTATTTATGCAGAAGTATTGGGAGGAAACATCAATTCTGGAGGGCAAAGAAATGGAGGAACATTGACTGCTCCAAATTCACAAGCCGTCCAAAAATGTATTGTGGATGCAATGAAAGATGCGAACATAAAAAGTACAGAAATTGATGCAATTAACGGACATTTAACAGCAACAATTAAAGATCCTCTAGAAATAGAAAACTGGACCAAAGCACTGGGAAGAAAAGGAAAAGAATTTCCAATAATAAACTCATTAAAGTCAATGGTAGGACATTGTCTTGCAGCAGCAGCATCAATAGAAAATGTAGCGACAGTGCTGCAGTTAAAACATCAATTTGTTTTTCCAAATATAAATTGCGAAGAAGTGCATCCAGATATTTTAAAGTTAATCTCAAAAGAAAAAATCCCAACTAAAATGACTCCAAAAAAACTGAACATCATTGCCAAAGCAAGTTTTGGCTTTGGGGATGTAAATGGATGTATTATTTTTAAGAGATATTAAAAAATCATCTTTATTAGGGTTTACTTATAATATAATAATATCGATAAAATAAAAACAATATAAATGACTAGAAAAGAACTGATCACTTCACTTCAAAAAATTGTAAAACCTTATGTTCAAGATCAAGAAGCTTTTAAAAATCTTTCTGAGGAAACAGATTTCATCAATGATTTAAAAATTAACTCAGCTAATTTAGTTGATGTTATTTTAGATGTGGAAGATGAGTTTGATATTGAGATTGATAACGAATCTATGGAAAAAATGCTTTCAGTTAAAGCTGCAATTGATATTATTGAAACCAAATTAACCGACTCTTGATAGGTAATGATATCATAGATTTATCACTTGCTAAAATAGAAAGTAATTGGCAGCGAAGAGGCTTTTTAGAAAAGCAATTTACTGCAAATGAGCAAAAACTCATTTTAGCAGCAAAAAATTCTTTTGTCTTGGTTTGGAAGTTTTGGAGTATGAAAGAAGCTGCCTATAAGGTCTATGTACAACAAAATGAAATACGTTTTTTTTCCCCCAAAAAATTCGATTGTTTATTAACATCAGAAAAAGAAGGATTGGTACATTTTAAAGATCAAATATTCTACACATCATCTACTGTGACTCAGAAATATATTTTTACAGTAGCAAGCTTGGAGAAAGCTACAAAAGCTTATTCTGAATTTGCGATACCTAAACTAATTGATAAGATGATAAAAAATAAATTAGAATATGTTACAGCATTGTCGGCCATAGAAATTGAACAAAAAAAATCAAAAAATGGAGCTCCTTCCTATTATTACAAAGACATACTACTGACAAGATCATGCTCAATTTCACATCACGGAAATTATGGTGTTTTTTCTTTGTTATTCCCTTGAAAAATAATAAATGTTATAGATGTGTTTGGGATGAAAATAAAATAAGAAAAACAGATCAGGATTCTTTTTTTTAGATCTATCACAAATGTGGGATTTTAATTTAAATTTCTTAAACCTTCATAAACCACAATGCTTACAGCATTTGCTAGGTTTAAACTTCTAACATGATTGCTATAGATAGGAATTTTATAAAGTTTATCTGAGTTTTTTGTGATCATATTTTTTGATAAACCAACAGACTCTTTTCCGAAAACAAGAAACATACCCTCTTTATAGTCAATAGAACAATAACTCTTCTGTGCAGAGCTAGATAGATAGACCATGTTTTTATCATTATTTATTGATAAAAAATCATTTACATTCTCATAAATATTTACAGAAATATGTTTCCAATAATCTAGTCCAGCTCTTTTTAATCTAGCATCATTTATTTCAAATCCAAATGGCTTTACTAAATGTAAAACTGATCCTGATGCTAAGCAGAGACGACCAATATTTCCAGTATTCATAGGAATTTCTGGTTCTATAAGTACAATGTTAAACCCCATTTATTTTAAATAATACTTTAAATATATAAATATTAGATAATTATATTTTAAAAATACTATAGTAAATTTTTTAAGAATTTGTAACAATAATTTTTTTAACAATACTTAAATTTATGGATATGAAAAAATTTCTTTTATTATTATCAGTTTTATTTGTTGTGTCTTGTTCTATAGATGTCGAAAAATATGTATTAACCACTTCTGCTAATCCTGAAATTGGAGGGACTGTATCACCCACAACAAAACAATACAGTGATGGAGATACTGCTAAATTAATTGCTTTACCAGCTGCAGAATATGAACTTAAAGACTGGTCAGGAGATGCTTCAGGTACTTTGGACACTATAAGCGTAGTAATGAATTCCGATAAAACAGTTGTGGCAAACTTTGTAAAAAAGAAATATGCACTAACTGTAAATATAGAAGGCGAAGGAACAGTAACGGAAAAAGTAATAAAAGCAGGTGCTGCAACTGACTACAATAGCGGAACAATAGTTGAACTTACTGCTGTTTCAAAAGAAGGATGGGAGTTTAAACAATGGACAGGAGATTTAATAAGTTCATCAATTATTAAAGAAATAACCATAGATAAACCTAAAACAGTAACTGCTGTTTTTGAAGCACTTCCACCATTTTATTTAGATGCAAATGGTGTTACTATAAAAGCTTATGATTGGGTGACGGCAGGAACTACGGGAGAATTAGGAGGTGTGACTTATACTGCTGTGGATAAAGCTATGTTAGTAGAAATGTTAAAAAATGAAGAAGATGTTAGTAAAGTGGTTACCACACTTATTTCCGATATGTCTGATTTGTTTAATGACGTTCCATGTAGTCAAAGTGCAACCGATGAAAGGGATAAAGCTGGTATATTAGCTTATGCTTCTATTGTTGTTTTTGATATTGATATTTCTTCTTGGGATATTAGTAACGTTACTACTATGAAGAATATGTTTGTTTCATTATCATCAAATTGTAATGATTCAGCCGGTGACAATGGTCCTGTATTTTTAACGTTTAATCAAGATATTGGAAATTGGAATGTATCTAAGGTAACTGACATGAATGGTGTTTTTTTAAGGAATTATAAATTCAATCAAGATATTGGAAATTGGAACGTATCTAAGGTAACTGATATGTCTAATATGTTTTTTAGTGCTTTTGCTTTTAATCAAAATATTAACACTGATGGAGTTAGTTGGAACGTGAGTAATGTGACTAATATGTCTAATATGTTTCAGTTTGCTTCTGCTTTTAACCAAAATATTAGTGCATGGAATACTGCTGCAGTTACTAATATGTCAGGATTGTTTCGTTCAACTACTGCCTTTAATGGAAATATATCTTCTTGGAACACTGCTGCTGTGACTGATATGCATTCAATGTTTTATAATGCTTCTGCTTTTAATCAAGACATTGGAAATTGGAATGTCAGCAATGTGACTGATATGCATGCAATGTTTTTGAATGCTTCTGCTTTTAATAAAGATATTGGAAATTGGAATGTTAGCAATGTGACTGAAATGCATGAAATGTTTTACAGTAGAACTCCTTCTTTTAATCAGTATATAGGTAATTGGGATGTTAGTAAGGTTACTAATATGTCAGGTATGTTTAGATTTTCTTCTTATAATCAAGATATTGGAAATTGGGACGTATCTAATGTAACTAACATGACTCAGATGTTTGCAAATACAGTAGAATTTAATCAGGATATTTCAGGTTGGAATGTCAGCAATGTGATTAATATGCAAGGAATGTTTAGAAGTGCTGCTGTTTTTAATCAAGATATTGGCAATTGGAATGTAAGTAATGTAACCGATTTTGGAGCAATGTTTTTTGAAGCTCTTAAATTCAATCAAGATTTATCAAGATGGTGTGTAGCTAAATTTTCTGTTTCTAGTACTGGTTTTGCTTTTGCTAATTGGTCAGGTATAATAATTGATCCTTCTAATTTACCTGTTTGGAATACTTGCCCTGGTTCAACTACCACTTGGACAACATATACTAAAACATTCACAAAATCTGGTGGGTCAGATCCAAATACTAGAAAAGATTTTTTAATTGGCGGTATTGGTAATCTATATAATAATACCAAATCCGTAGCCATTACAAGAGATAATGAAGGAGGTCAAATATACAATATATCTAAAGAAAGTTCTGCTGATAAAACAAATAGTCCTGTGGGTACCACATGGGCTGTTGGAACCATAGACCAAAGAGAATCTTTGACTTATAAAAAGTTTAGAGCGGCCGTTGGAAAACCAAAAGATGTTGTAGGTAAAAATTTAGTTATGTATTTAGAAGATCATGATGTTTATTTAAGTGTCAAGTTTACCTCTTGGACAGAGGGAAAAAACGGTGGGTTTGTGTATGAAAGAAGCGCTAATTAGTTTTTTACATTTTAACCCTGCTCTGGCTATTTTTTATTTTAAAAACTGTAGCAGGAACAGGAACAGGAAATCAAATTAGCGGTGTTACTAATAATGGTACAACTAGTGGTTTAGTAGTATGGACACCAACAGCTGCTGGAACTTATTATTACCAATGTTCTGCACATTCAGGAATGGTTGGAACAATAACTATTGAGAATTAATGAGAGTTATATCTTCTTCTTATAAGACACCCAGAGCCTCACTATTACACATACTTATACAAACGCCTCCCGTCAATAGAAAACCGATATTATTGAGGTAGGGTAGCGCTAAAAAGAAATTACTATTGAGATTTTATGAGTTTTTAGTAGTGCTGCATAAACAAATATATTGGTCAGTGTATAGTTTGTTTTTCTACAAGTTGTGAATCTTATAACTAACCTAATTTTCGTTTTTAATTATTTCTTTTTATAATTAAATTATATTCAAACTAAGTTTCACAATTGATAAGTTCTATTAATATAAGTGCTTTTTGTTAGCATTATTTAGCGCTAGAGTAGCTTGTTTTATTTGTTTTTATTCAGAAATTATTGCATCTATATTTAATTATTTTAATTATTTTTTTTACAACTTATTGATTATTAAATAATTGTAAAAAACTCTTATTCTTATTTAGAATAATTAAAAATAAGCTTGTTTTTTAATGTTTTGTGTATTATTTTTGGCCCATAATTAAATCTATAAAACTATTATGAAATTTAAATTTTTACCCCTATTTGTTCTTTGCACATCTCTATTCTTAATATCTTGTTCTGATGATGATGATGTTATTGTAGATAATACTGTTACTCCTCCTTCAACTTATAAATTTGAAAGAAATGGATCAACAACAGTATCTCACGGTGGACAAACTACTAGATTAAAAATGGCTAGTGAATTATACAGTGGAATGAAATCCTCTTCCTCAACTAAAGAGGGATTAAACAATATGTTTAATAATGGTGAAGGTTTTTCCGCTACTACATTAAATGGAACTGGAAAAAAAATTGGCAGTAAAACTTTTGCTTCACCTGTAGCTTCTGCTACAGTTAAGCCAATGTTTGATGCTATGATAACTGATTTTACTGATAATGTTATTCCAAATTGGTCAACTGCTGCTGCTAATGGTACAGCCGGTAAAATGACAGATGCTAAAAGAACAGTTTATATTAATGCTAAAGGTCACGAACTTACACAAGTGTTTACCAAAGGTTTAATTGGTGGAATGAC
>Ga0209482_1000139_pt1 | contig 61294 bp, 55 predicted proteins | sample CoawatmetaG10DNA_FD_187512 | JGI IMG/M metagenome (GOLD analysis project Ga0209482, IMG submission 187512) | Marine microbial communities from the West Antarctic Peninsula - Coastal water metaG104-DNA (SPAdes) (version 2) | ecosystem: Environmental > Aquatic > Marine > Coastal ...
ATACACATAGTCTGACAATTAGCTTGAGTAGCATATTGACCCATACCAGTTCCTGGATCAACACAAGCCCCATTTATACAATCCCAAGATGGCGTCACAGCAACACAAGCAACATTACAAGCTGCTAAAGAAGTATAAGCACCTAAACCTGTTCCTGGATCAATACAAGCACCATTTATACAATCCCAAGAAGGTAAAGGAACTGCACAAGGCAATATTTGACCATTAGGACCAATAGCAGAAGTATAAGTAAAAATTCCTTGCTGCATTGCTATACATGGATTTCCATATTGCATTCCATCACAACCACATACAGGATCATAAATAAAAGTACAAGGCCCTCCACCACCATTAGGAATACAACTTTCACAAATTGTAGTATCACAACCTGTACTTAAATCAGTAATTGTCACACACCAACCCGAATAAAAAGGTTTTTGATTTGAAGAACCTACTGGAGTTCCATCATTCCACCCATAAGTATATTGTGAAACACCATTAACAGTAGCATTCATCATAATAGGAGGTGCTGAATAAGGAACTGTAACCACCCCATTTGTAAGTGAACAAGGAACTGTTTGAGCTAGAACATTAGAAGTTGAAAATGCTAGCAATAAAGAAAATAGTAAAGTGTAAAAGTTTTTCATTGTATTTTTTTAATTAAGTGGTAAATATAATTAATAAAAGAGTGCTATGCAAAATATGATTTAATTTTCTAAACAATTATTATTCTCTCAACATATTATCTAGCAAACAGAAGCTCTCCTTTTTCAGTTTCATCAGTAAATTTATAACCTAAATTTGAAAAATATTTTAAATTCTCTGGGTTTTTAATTTTATTTTTAATTATAAAATTTACCATTTCACCTCTAGCTTTTTTTGCATAAAATGAAATCACTTTTAATTTTCCATTTTTAAAATCCTTAAATACTGGAGTAATTACAGGATTATCAAATTTGCTTAGCTGTAATGCTTTACTATATTCCTCTGATGCTAAATTAATAATTTCTTCTTCATTTTTTAGTTCTGATTGAAGTGATTGATGCAATCTATTCTCCCAAAATTTATATAAATTATTTCCGGATTTTGTTCTCAACTTTGTTCCCATCTCTAATCGATAAGGAAAAATCAAATCTTTTGGTTTAAGCAAACCGTATAAGCCTGATAAAATTCTTAAGTTTTCTTGTGCAAAGTCTAATTCAATATTAGTAAGGGAATCAGCTTTTAATCCTTGGTAAACATCACCCTTAAACATAAACAAAGCTTGCCCTACATCTTTAGTATTCCAATCTTGAAACCTTTGCCAATTTAATTGAGCTAAATTATCACTTAATTTCATCAAGCTTTTTATATCACTAACAGTATAATTTTTTAACTCCTTTACTAGATAGTTAGTTTCTTTTAAAAACTGAATAGATGTTCCTTTATTTATAAAATTATCATTAGCAATTTTTTTAGCCGGAGAAATTATTATCTTCATTCTTATATTGTATTATTGCACAAAATTATCAATTTAATTCATGTATAACATACTAAAAAAATATAAACTAACTTCATTACACCTAATGGTAGTTATTTTAGGGTTAACTGGAGTATTTGGGAAATTAATTTCGTTAAGTGCAATCCATTTAGTTTGGTACAGAATGGGTATAGCCTTTGTAAGTATCGCTATCTTTCTAGCTTTTAAAAAACAATTATTTAGTGTTAGTAAAAAAGATTTTCTTGGTCTTTTAGGAGTTGGTGCTTTAGTTACCTTCCATTGGTTATGCTTTTTCGAATCAATAAAAGTATCAACAGTATCAGTTGCAGTAGTTTGCTTGGCCACTTCTTCACTTTTTTCAGCACTAATTGAACCTTTTTTCTTCAAAAGAAAGTTTCTTTTTTATGAAGTAATAATGGGCATAGTAGTTGTTGCTGCATTAGCCTTTATTATGGGCACTGAAACAAAGTATTTTTGGGGATATTTTTATGGGATAATGGCTGCTTTGCTTGCTACACTATTCACTTTGTTTAATGCCAAGTACATTAATAACGTTGGGGCCGCTAAAATCACAATGATTGAAATGCTTTCAGGAGTAATTATTATCAGTTGTATTTTATTTTTCCAGCAAGATTATACTGTATTCACAACTAAAATCTCGATTACTGATCTAAAATACCTTATTATTTTAGGAACACTTTGTACTGCTATGGTTTTTGTTTGGTTAACCGAAATCATGAGACACATAACTCCATACTCTTTAATAATGGCAATAAACCTTGAGCCTGTATACAGTATAATTTTTGCGCTAATAATTTTTGGAGACAACGAACTAATGAGCAACTCTTTCTACTTAGGAAGTTGTGTTATTATTGGAATAGTTTTTTTGGATGGATATTTAAAAAATAGGCAATAGTTATAGTGAAAATTCGTTTTGATTATTAATTTTGCACACTCAAAAATATATTATGAAAAAAATAACTTTATTACTTATCCTTTGTTTAACAATAACATCTCAATCTTACTCGCAAAGTAAATTTGGTAAAACAAAAATTAATAAAAACTCAAATACAGAAAAAGTTAAGGAGGAAAAAATTAACACCACAGAACAAGAATTAGCAGGCTATTCTATTAACGGGCAAATAGAAGGACTACAAGACTCCTCAGTTATGTTAGCTTACTACTTTGGAGGAAAACAATATGCTACAGACACAGCTAAAGTTATAAACGGAAAATTTTCATTTCAAGGAGAAAAGCAATTACAAGGAGGAATGTATTTAGTTGTATTAGCAAATCAACAATACTTTGATATTATAGTTTCAGAGCAGCATTTTTCATTCTCAACTAAACTTGATGACTTAATTGGCAGTATGTCTTTTAAAAACTCAATTGAAAATCCTCCTTTTTATGAGTATTTAAACTTTATTACTCAAATGCAAAAACAAGTAACACCAATAAGGCAGCAACTTGAAACTGCAGAAGGAGATGCAAAAAAATTATTGCAAGAAGAAGCTAATGCTATTGATGCGAAAGTAAAGAAATTCAGAGCAGATTTTATGATAAATAATAAGGATAAATTTTTCTCAAAAATTGTTACTGCAACTACTGAAATTGTAATACCAGAATCACCATTAGATAGTACAGGAAATCCTGACAAGACATTTCCTTACCGATTTTATAAAAACCATTTTTGGGATAATATTGATTTCTCTGATGCAAGAATGTTAAGAACTCCTATTTTCTTTAACAAGATGGACCAGTACTTGAATAAATTAACAGCAAAACACCCTGATTCAATCAATGTTTCTGCTGATGTTCTTATTAAACTTTCAAAAGCAAATGGGGATATTTTTCAATATGTAGTATCCTACATTACATCAACTTACGAACGTTCAAAAATCATGGGGATGGATGCAGTATTCGTACACATGGTTGAAAAATATTACATAACTAATCAATGTGATTGGGTGGATTCAACACAGCTGGTTAAAATTGCAGATAGAGCCCAAAAAATTGCACCCAACTTAATTGGTAGAGAAGCATCAGAATTTCTTGATTTTTACGGAAGACCTTTCATGAAAGATACTTTAGGAAAAACACATACTCTACAAGAAATAAAAGCAAATTATACCCTATTGGTATTTTATGGACCAACTTGCGGTCATTGTAAAAAGGAAATACCAAGAATAAAAAATGAATTGGATTCCTTAATAGGAACAGGAGTGAATATAAAGACCTTTGCGGTAGGAACAGAGTTTGATAAAGCAGAATGGAAAAATTTTATAAATTCTAAAAAAATTGGGGATTGGATTAATGTTTCAGACATCAATCATGATGATGAAGGAAATCCTGTAGCAAGTAGTGATTGGAGAGATAAGTATGACATCTACTCTACTCCTGTACTGTATTTATTAGATAAAGATAAAAAGATAATTGCTAAACGAATTTCTTACAAGCAAATTACTGAGATAATCGGAAAAATAGAAGGTAACAAGTAAACCTACAGCATTACTTCAGTAGCACCAGCATCCTTAGATAGGTAAAAGCGTAAATTATAATTACGTAATAATTTATGTACTTCAGCTTTAAGAGTACCAGTTCCTATTCCGTGTACAATAATTAGTTTTTGATAATTGCTATTTAATGCCTTTTCAATTCTTAAATGACATTCATTCAATTGAATCTGAACAATTTCAAAATTATCCAAATACTGATAACTAACACTTAAAAGCTCAATATGTAAATCAATTTTTAAAATGGAAGAACTCTTATCTCTTTTAAAAGAATTACTCGACTTGTTATCGTTATCCTTTTGATGAAAGTAATTACCATAAGCTAAGGCCTTATCTGTATTTGCTTCAACTTTAACTAAATCCTTTACAGAGGACAAAATTTCAAAACCATCTTCAGTTTGTACGGTTACTTTGTAGGCAGAATTGATTCTAACTATTTCTCCTTTCTGATTTTCAGTTTTGAAAAGGACTTTATCGCCAAGTTTAAATTGCATTAGAAATATATTGAATGTGCATACAATTTTCCATTACTAAGCTCTAAAGTTGGCATAGGAAATTTTATGAAACCAAAAGAATGTAAAACTGTATTCAATATTTTGCTTTTTGTTTTTACCCGTGTTAAATCAATATCTAATGAAAGCAGAAACTGTCTTCTTCTCTGAGAATCATTTTCTTTTTGATAAGCAGAAACCATTCCATCAGCACCATGTCCAACTGCAACATTTAACCACTTAGGGAAATTGGTAGTTTGAATATCAAATAAGGTTTTTAGATTAAATGACAACCAGTAGGTTTGTCCGTTATAATCTTTTAAAGCTCTTTGCATGTGGTTCTCGCCTAACTGCTCAGGGTTTTCACTAGCCCATTCTGATGGAAAGTATGAGTATTTTAATTGTATCCTTTGCTCATTCCATTTTAGTGCTTGACCAATTGCCAATAGGGAACCTGTAGTGTTTGCTAATAAGTCTCCTGATGACGCTCCCCATTGCTTAGACTGCCCATCCAACACTTCTATTATTGATAAAAAAAAAGTTCCTGTCAAACCACCATACCAAATTGCATTCTTTCGCTTCATGCCAGTCCATTGGTAAGCCTTGATTCCTGCAACACCACTATAGTAGGAAGTTGTAACATGGCCTAACTTATCCATTTGTAGCCATTCCTCATTATCATTTATAAAATGAAAACTGCTTTTAGGATAATCAGCATACCAAAGCTGATTTAAACCTACTAAAGCTACAGTATATGTGGCTGCCTCTGAAATTAATAAGATGTTTCTCTTTTTCTTGTCAACAGCACTTGGTAAGTCTATATCCAAACTGTTATTCTGATAAGTAGGCGTTTTCAAATCCTGAGATGAACTAGTACTAAAAATGAAACAAAATAATATCAGAAACAGATGTTTCATTTACAATATAGTCGCTTTGGCATCAGCCAAAATATCAAATACTTTTTCTTGTGTTGAAGCCTCAGCATAAGTACGTAAAACAGGCTCAGTACCTGAAGGGCGAATCATAAGCCAAGTATCTTCATCAAAGAAGAACTTAAAACCATCAGTAGTTTCAATTCTATCTACTTTATATTTTCCAAACTGAGTAAATTTACCGGCTTTACAATCTTCAATAATTCTTAATTTAGTGTCATTATCAATATGTAAATCAATACGTTCAAAAGCAAATTCACCTACAATCTCATATACCTCAGCTATTAAATCCTCAAGTGATTTTCCTGATTTCGCCATAAATTCAAACAAGATTAATCCCATCCAAATACCATCACGCTCAGGAATATGACCTGTAATAGCAATACCTCCTGATTCCTCACCTCCTAGCATTACATCTTCAGTTATCATTTTACCAGCGATATGCTTAAAGCCAATCTGGACTGTTTCTTGTTCTAGACCATAGTGCTTACACATTTGTTCTACTTTTACTGAACATGAAAATGCAGTAACCACTTTACCTTTCATTCCTTTATATTTCACCATATAATGGATTAACAAAAGAATGATATGATGAGAATCTACAAAATTTCCTTTGCTATCATAAAGCCCAATTCTGTCAGCATCACCATCAGTTGCCAAGCCACAATCCAAAGCATTATTTTTCATCAAATCAGAAAACTCTTGTAAGTTTCTATGAATAGGTTCAGGAGCAGTTCCTAAAAACCCAGGATTATCATCACAATGCAATAAAGTAGCTTCAGGTAACAAACGTTTTACAACATTCATACCTGCACCAAACATTGCATCATAAGCAAAATTCATGTCAGAATTACGGATAGCCTCCAAATCAAAATTAGCCTTGGCATGTTCACAATACATCTCTTCCAAATCAACATAAATCACTTTTCCTTCAGCAACTAAATCCTCCATGCTTATTGCATTATAGTCAACTGAATTTGAATCTGGAATTTTATTTTCAACAGCAGTAATATCAACAGGAAGTAAAGGTCCTCCAAAATCACCTTTTAGCTTGTATCCATTATAACTTGGAGGATTATGAGAAGCTGTAATCACAACCCCAAGTGATGCTTTTTCACTAACAACACCTAGCGAAACCATTGGGGTAGAAACAAAACCTTTTGCTAATTTTACCAAAATACCTTTACTTGCCAATACCTTTGCAGCTGTTTCAGCAAAAAGCTCACCAGCAAAGCGGCAATCGTGCCCAATAACCACTGATGGATTTTCATTATTTTGATTCAACCAATCAGCTACAGCAATACTTACTCTAGCTACATTATCTGATGTATATTCTTTTGCAATAATAGCTCTCCAGCCATCTGTTCCAAATTTAATTTTAGTCATTTTATTTTCTTTTATAGGGCTGCAAATTTATATAATTAACGCATTATTTTACGCTTATTTAATGCCTTTTGATATTTGCGTGCATTTACTAGATGTTTTGCATAAGTTTTAGCGAAATTATGGTAGCCAGTAAAATCCTCTTTGGCACACATAAAAATATAATTATGTTCGCTTGCATTCAACACAGCATCTATTGCATTAATTGATGGAATACAGATAGGACCAGGAGGTAAACCTTTGTTCTTATAAGTATTGAAAGGTGATTCAACTTTTTTATCTTTATTCAATACTCTTTTTATTGTAAAATCACCTAGTGCAAAAATAAGGGTTGGATCCGATTCTAACTTCATTCGTTTTTTCAAACGATTAAGGTATACCCCTGCTATCTCGGGGCGTTCATCTCTTTTTATACTTTGCTCTTTTTCCACTATTGAAGCCAAAACAGCAACTTGATAATAATTAAGTTTTATATCAGCTGCCTTTTTCTTTCGGCTCGAATTCCAGAAATTCGAATACTCTTTTACCATTCTGTTCACAAAACCATCTACTGAAGTGTTCCAATAAAACTCATAAGTATTAGGGATAAATAAACAAGCTACATTATCAGTGTTAAGTTGTAATTTATTTAAGAATATAGTGTCAGTAATATAATTTAAGATTGATAAAGAATCTGCTTCTATTTGACTAGCAATTTTACCCGCTAATTGTTCTTTATTTCTCAAATTATTAAAGGTGACTTTTATTGGTGTTTGCTTACCTGATCGTAATAAATTAACTAAATCATTATTATTTAATGCTCTATTAATTCTATACCTGCCTGATTTAATATTAGCATCGTATTTTTTTTGTTTTGCTAACCACTCAAATGAGTTGGCGTTTATCAATAATCCATTTTCTGAGAGTATTTTTACTACATCAGTAAATTCGGAATTACTTGGAATGTAAATATACTTTTCGTCATTATCAGGCATTACTATATTGGGTTGATATACTCTTGAATACAACTCATATACCATACCACCACATCCAATTATTGCAAGAAGAACAAATGCAGTTACAAACTTACGAAAAGATGATTTTTTCTTAAATTTTCTTTTTCTTTTCATATTATAGATTTTTTAAAATTAATCTGGCATTATGATTCGGAGCAATTTCTAAAATTTTATTGAGATATACTTTTACATCTTTCATTTTATTTTGCATTTGTGCTGAAAGAACTAAATTTTCATAGGCCAATACATAGTCAGGATCTAAAGCAATAGCTTGTTTTAAATACAATTCTGCTTTTAGAAAATTTTGCTGTAAAATGAATATATACCCTAAATTTAGGTGTATTTCTTTATGTGTAGGATTAAGTGCTAATGCAGTTTCAAAAATTAATTTAGCTGCTTTTAATTGCTTGTTATCAATTAGAAAAGCCCCAAGCTTTAACTTATAATCAATTACGAACGGCATAAGCGAAACTGCATTATCATGATACCTTTTAGCATCCACTGCTAAGTTTTTTAATGCGAACACCTCACCCATTCTACTATAAGCCAATGCCAAGTCGTTGTTGTTGTGTTTTAAGGAATCAATGGTATTACTCATCACAAAGTTAACCAGTCCTTTGTTGTCATTCTTAAGATAGTAATATTGTATAAAAGCAGGGAAATCAATAGTTGTTTTATTTAGTAAAATGAAAGCACTATCCAAATATATTGGATTTTGCTCAAAGCTTTCAAAACGCTTTAAATAAGCCTTTGCTTTTGACAGATTAGTTGGAGTATCATTATTGATGGCAAACAAACCTAAGAAATTTCCTTTTTTGGTTTTTTTAGTGGAAGGAAATGCTATTTTATGGTCAGTGATACTTACATGTTGTATGTCAGTAGAGGTTGAATTTGGCATATGACAAGAAGTACAATTTTGGGTTTCTTCCTCTTTACAAACATCATGACATTGCATGCATTTATTATCAAAATAGCTAGCGGATAAATTAGTCACACTCTTGTGCGGATTGTGGCAGGTAACACAAGTCATTTCAGAAGATTTAAAACAAGCGCTTTGCTTTAATCTATCCACATGTGAGGCCATTATAAATGATTCTTCATTTTCATACTTTGGCAAATAGACATCCATTACATCACTTAAATGCTGACCAGGTTTAAAATCAGTGAATCTTTTTCCTTCATTTAAAATAGCCGTACCTTGTAAATGACATCTTTGGCAAACATCAAACTGCAAATCCACAGGCAACCTTTTAGGATTTACAATTGAATAATCTATGTATTTTGAGGTATCAATAATATTTCCAGCCAACTTTTGTTTTACATGCACCTCTCCGGGCCCATGGCATCTTTCACAATCTATTCCGCTAGATATAGCTTCATATTTATTAAGCGAACCCTCAACATGGGTTGGGTAAGCATTATGGCAACTCATACACTCCAACCCAATTGCACGAGAAAAACGCGTATTATTTCCATTTTCAAATCCTGGCGGTAAGTCGGCAATTTTATCTTGACAGTAATAAGTGTATGGCATTTGGTGTACATAGCCATTAATTTCGAATAAGTGAGAATTAGTATGTTGCCCACTACCTATTTTATAATTCACTTTTTTGATAAGTTGATGCGTAGTATCCTTTCCCTTTATTCGGAATTCTTTTAAATACAGGCTATCATTTTTCCAAAAAGGTTGGTAGGATAAATTTTTAATAGAATCATGAATGATTAGCATTTCAGAATCCGATAAAGCTGAATGTTCTTTTGTTGCAAAGTGAAAGGACTTTCCCATTCCTGTTTGCATATAGGAATCATATATTTCAACATGACAAGCTCGGCATTGCTGTTTACCTATGTACTTTACGGTATCATTATGATTTAAATATTCGGTATAAGTACTTACCTCCCCCCTTTGGCAAGCGAACAAAAGGACAGAGATAATAAATAGTATTAAACTATTTTTCATCTTTTGAGCACATAATTGTTTTGGCGTACCATCTCAAAATCAAGAGATTGAAATAAAGCCAAACTTGCTTTATTATCCAAGAAAATTCCTGTGTGCAATTGCTTTAAATGTAATTTTTCCCAAGCATACTTAATAAGTAAAGTAAGGGACTGCTTAGCAAAACCTTTTCGTCTATATGCCTTAAGAATAACGATACCTATACCTGCGGATTGTTTTTTAAAATTGTATTCATACAAATCAATACAACCTATTGCTTTTCCTTTCCAATCAATTACAAATCGAAACTGTTCGGCAATAGCAATATCTTGTTTGGCATGACTTATGTAATTTGCTAAATCTGCTAATGAAAACGGCTCAGCCGTACCACTAACGGCCCAAATTGATTTATCATTTTCTAATGAAAATAGAAAATCCAAATCAGTATCTTCTAAAGACCTGAGTTTTATTTCAGCAGATACTAGCATGCAAATTCGCCAGCAAACACCATGCTAGCCTCACCGCTTAACCAAATATTACGGTAACCACCATTAAACTCTTCAAAGCTAACTGTCAGTTCACCTCCTTTAGTTTTTACACTCACAAGTGTTTCTTCAATACAATTCGCATAATGCATAGCAATAGATGTAGCAACAACTCCTGTTCCGCAACTTAGCGTTTCTGCTTCCACACCTCTTTCATAAGTACGCACTTGCAATTCAGTAGCATCCAAAACAAAATTTACATTTATTCCATCCTTTTTAAAAGGAGCTGAATTTCTTATTTTTTTTCCTTCTTTTTCAACATCAATATAGTCCAACTCGTCCACCATTTCAATATAATGAGGTGAGCCAGTATTTAAGACTAAACCATCACCTACGCCTTCAATTTCTTTAACATCTTGCATTTGCAGATAAATTCCATCATCCATTAACTTTCCTTTATGTTCTCCATCAATTGCCATAAAATTAGTTTCACTTTCTGTCATTTCTAACATTTGAGCAAAGGCGATTATACATCTCCCTCCATTCCCACACATGCTGGATTGCTTTCCGTCAGCATTAAAATAAATCATCTCAAAATCAAGAGTATCATGCTCACGCAATAGAATTAAACCATCCGCACCTATTCCCATTCTTCTTTCACAGAGTGCAGCAATCAAATCATTATCTGTTAGGTCAAATTCTTTTTCTCTATCATCAATCATGATGAAATCATTTCCTGTACCTTGGTATTTGTAAAATTCTATAATCATGTGGTAAAAGTAGAAAATAGTTGCTGGTTATAAGTTATTAGTCGTTAGTTTTTAAAAATCAAGAATGGGCAACAATCAATAACATTGGCTTAGTCGTTAATTTTACCAGTTCCTTTAGGCTCATTTATTTATAAAACCTACTTTTGCAGCTCTTTTATAACTAAAAATAAAGCACATGTCAGCATCTTATGAAACACAATTGAATGATTGGGTAAATAAAGAAAAATTAGGAGTAGATTTATTAAACTCTGTAGGTACTTTAATGTACGATAAAGGAATTGAATTAATCCTTTTTAGAAATCAATTATTAGAAATTGGGGTTTCGGAATTGATGAATTCTATTTCGTACGCTAACAATGTTGTAAACAGAAAAGTAAATATTGAAACTGCTGCTGCATTGGCTAATGAAATGTTAAACCTTGATTTAGCTCCTTCAAAATTAGATATAGGCTTACTAAGTGCTGAATATTTTGAGCAAGGCGCAACAGATGTTAATGCTTTCTTAGCTGAAAAACTAGCTAACTTTATTGGTGCGGACAAGGACAAAGTTAAACCAAAAGATGTTATCCTTTATGGATTTGGTAGAATTGGAAGACTTGCAGCCAGAGAGCTTATAAAACAAGCTGGAAAAGGACAACAGTTAAGATTAAAAGCGATTGTTGTAAGACGATTAACTGATGCTCAAATTATCAAAAGAGCTGATTTGTTAAGAAACGATTCTGTTCATGGTGCTTTTAAAGGAGTTGTTGACGTGGACTTGACTAACCAAGCTATTGTTGTTAACGGACAAGTTATCAAATTTATTGATGGAGGAAACCCTGAAGATATTAACTATACTATACATGGAATTAACAATGCTTTATTAATTGATAATACAGGGGCATTTACCGACAAAGAAGCTTTGTCGAGACACTTACAATCCAAAGGAGTAAACAAAGTATTATTAACCGCTCCTGGAAAAGGAATTCCAAATATTGTTTACGGAATTAACTCTAAAGAAATTGATGTTGATGCAACTGATATTTTTTCAGCAGCATCCTGTACAACAAACTGTATTGCTCCTATTTTGCATGTAGTTGAAAACAAATATGGCGTAAACAAAGGACATTTGGAAACTGTGCATTCTTATACTAATGACCAAAACTTATTGGACAACATGCACAACAAACCAAGAAGAGGAAGGTCGGCAGCTATTAACATGGTTATCACCTCAACAGGAGCAGGTAATGCGGTTACTAAGGTTATTCCTTCATTAGCAGGGAAACTTTCAGCAAATGCTGTTCGTGTACCTACCCCAAATGTTTCATTAGCAATTTTAAAACTGAACTTACACAAAGCGACTTCATTGGAAGATATTAATGAAACAATGAGAGAGGCAGCTTTAAAAGGAAATTTGGTAAACCAAATAAACTATCAGGTTGATCCTGAATTAGTATCTACTGATATTATAGGAAACAACTGCTGCTCGGTATATGACAGTAAAGCAACTATTGTTACTGAGGATGGTGAGGATGTAGTACTTTATGTTTGGTATGACAATGAGTTTGGTTACACAAAACAAGTTATCCGTTTAGCAAAACTAATTGCTAAAGTAAGAAGATTAACTTACTATTAATAGTTACAAAAATTGAAGTTAAAGGAAAATTATTTTCTTGGTTATAAGTTACTAAATTCATCTTTTACAGGTTTATCAATTGGTATATTGTTTACGATATACCAACCGCTTACTGACCCTTCTATTTACTCTTTAGGTGGTATAGTATTGGCTGCAGCAATGTTGGTTATTGCTAAGTTTTACGACCGTTTATTAAATATCCAAAAGTTTTTTCAAATCTCAATGGGAGTTGAAATTATAATGCTGATGACTTTGTTGTTATTTATGGTTTTGCAATACACGTTTACCTCTGCCCTATTGGTTTACATGGGCTATCAGTTTACTTTTATTTTTGGAGGTTATTTGGTTAGGGCCGAAACGTTAGTTGCAAAGGATAAAGAATTATTAGGAAAAATTGATATCAATAAACAATTGGGCTATTTGCTTGGCTTGGGCCTTTCGTTTTTGTTTTACAAAGCACTGGAATATGGCTTTGAACTTACTGATGCAAAAATACAAATTAATATCCTACATTATTTTTTGGTTGCACTGCAGACAATAATCATTTTAGTATTGGCGAATTCTTTTAGCTGGAAACAAAAAAACAAAACAAATACTCAGCTTTCTAAGAAGTAATTACTGTTAAACAATCAACAACACTACATCTCATCAAAATCAACCACTACATTGGCTGATGCTGGCCTAGCTTGACAACCCAACACATAGCCTTCAGCCACTTCATCTTCAGATAAAGAATAATTAGCATCCATAGTAACGCTACCTTCCATTACTTTAGCTCTACAAGTGCAACATACAGCTCCTTTACACGAAAAAGGTACATCAGCACCTTGTTCCATGGCAGCATCAAGTATTGTTTGTCCTTTATTGGAAAGCGTAAATTCAAAATCTTCTCCATCAACACTTACTAGTACATTTGAAATAATTTCATCAGAATCATTATCAGTAACATCTGTTTTTTCAACAGTTGTAAATCGCTCAAAATTTATCTTTTTCTGGTTGATATTATTAAGTAACAGTAATTCATTTGTATTGTCAATCAACTCTCCTGGACCACAAATAAAATAAGCATCAGCAGTTTTTAAGGACATAAAAGTATTCAGCATTTGCTGAATCGTATTCTTGTCTAACCTTCCGTTTATAGCTCCAGCAACACCCTCTCTTGAATACGCATTATGTATTTTTAATCGATCAGAATTATTTATTTGTAATTGTTGTAATTCATCGGCAAACATGCTCGAATCTTTCGTTTTATTTCCGTAGATAAGTGTAAATTTTGCAGCACTGGGCTTTGCTAATTCTGTTTTTATCATAGCTATAATTGGAGTAACACCACTACCTGCACAAATCCCCACAATATGTTTGTTATCCCCCTTTATTATAAAATTACCTGATGGTGGCATAACCTGCAAAACATCTCCATGCTTAACACTTTCTGTCAAAAAAGTAGACATCCTCCCTTGTTCTACTTTTTTCACTCCAATCGTTACACCTTCAGCATTCATACTGCAAATAGAATAAGCTCTTCTAACTTCTTCTCCATTTATATCCTGCTTTATAGTAATATATTGTCCTGCTTCAAATTGAAATAAGGCATTATTACTTACTTCAAAACTAATTGCAACTGCATCAGCTGTAAGCCTAGCAATACTTGTTATTGTTAAAGGATGAAACTTATTCATAATCATAAAATTTCTGCAAAAATATCATTTTAGATAAAAACGATTAGTATATTGTGACAAATATCACAAATAGCAAAACATAAATTCATAAATTTGCACCTTAAAATATTTACTATGAACGAAATTAAATTTCAAGAACGTATTGATGCAGAGAAAAAAATTGAGCCTAAGGATTGGATGCCGGAGGCTTATCGTAAGCACTTAATTCGTCAAATTTCCCAACATGCCCATTCTGAAATTATTGGAATGCAGCCCGAAGGAAATTGGATTACTAGAGCCCCATCACTTAGAGCGAAAATGATATTATTAGCCAAAGTACAGGATGAAGCAGGGCATGGTTTATATTTATATTCCGCTTGTGAAACGTTAGGTATTTCCCGTGAAGAATTAGTACAACAACTTCATGATGGAAAAGCAAAATATTCATCAATATTTAATTACCCAACTTTAAGTTGGGCGGATATGGGTGCTGTTGGCTGGTTAGTTGATGGTGCTGCAATTGTAAATCAAGTTTCATTACAAAGAACTTCTTATGGGCCTTATTCCAGAGGGATGGTTAAAATTTGTAAAGAAGAAAGTTTCCACCAACGCCAAGGTTATGAAATAATGGCAGAAATGGCAAAAGGAACACCTGAACAAAAAGCTATGGCACAAGATGCTTTAAATCGTTTTTGGTGGCCTTCCATTATGATGTTTGGTCCACAGGATTCTGATTCCCCAAGAACAGGGAATGCTATGAAATGGAAGATAAAACGACAAACCAATGACGATTTACGTCAAGATTTTATTAACAAAACAGTGGGGCAAGCTGAACTGATTGGGCTTACCATTCCTGACCCAGATTTAAAATGGAATGAGCAAAGAGGAAATTATGATTTTGGAGAAATGGATTGGGATGAATTCTGGAGTGTAGTAAATGGAAATGGGCCTTGCAACAAACAAAGGTTAGCACATCATAAAAAAGCACATGATGAAGGACAATGGGTGCGTGATGCAGCAAAAGCACACGCAAAAAAACAAGAATTAGTAGCAAATTAAATATAGAATTATGGCAGAAAACGCAACAGTTTGGGAGGTATTTATTCAAAGCAAAAATGGTTTAGCACACAAGCATGCAGGAAATGTACATGCTGATGATAAAGTGATGGCTTTGGAAAATGCAAGAGAATTATACACAAGAAGAAATGAAGGTTCATGCATCTGGGTTGTAAAATCAGAATATATTGTATCATCAGAAACAGAAGATAGTGAAGCATTTTTTGATCCTTCTAATGACAAAATGTACCGTCATCCTACCTTTTATACTATGCCTGAGGGCTCAAAACACATTTAATCATGAGTAGTTTATTTACATATACTTTACGAATAGCCGACAGCTCACTTATTTTAGGACAAAGAATGTCCGAATGGTGTTCAAAAGGGCCAACCTTAGAAGAAGACATTGCAATGTCAAACATCTCATTAGATATGTTTGGACAAGCAAACGGTTTCTATCAATATGCAGCACAATTGGATGGCTTAAAATCAGCTGATAAATTAGCATTCAGAAGAAATGAAAGAGAGTTTTTTAATCATCAATTAGTTGAACAAGAAAACGGTAATTTCGGAAACACAATAGTGAGGAACTTTTTGCATAATACTTTTAATTTTTTGTTTTACACTCAGCTAACTAATAGTAAAGATGAAACCCTTTCAGCATTGGCTCACAAATCATTAAAAGAAGTAAAATATCATTTGCGTCACTCAAGCAATTGGCTAGTTCGTTTAGGAGACGGAACAAAAGAAAGTAATGCTAAAACTCAAATTGCATTAAATGAATTATGGATGTATACTGACGAAGTTTTTGAGATGGATGCTTTGGATATAGAATTATTCAAGAAGGGAATTGCAGTTGACAATTCATCATTAAAATCAGACTGGGATGCAATGATTAACAACACGCTAGCAAAAGCAAAATTAACACGACCTGAAGACGAATATATGGCAACAGGAGGTAAAAAAGGATTGCATACTGAGTCCTTAGGATTTATTTTATCAGAAATGCAGTATTTACAGAGAGCATATCCTAATGCAAAGTGGTAACACAAAATTTGTTTGGGAACTTCTAAATACAGTTCCTGACCCTGAAATTCCTGTAATTTCAGTTGTAGAGCTAGGCGTTATTCGTGAAGTAAGATTTGAAAATAACTCTTATACCATTTCCATTACTCCAACTTATTCAGGCTGCCCTGCTGTTAAAACATTTATGGACGACATAAAAATTTGTTTTAAAGAAAATGGGATAGAAAATTTTAGTTTAAAAATAGTTTATGCACCAGCTTGGACTACAAAATGGATGACTGATGAAACCAAAGAAAAGCTCAGGCAATACGGAATAGCTCCCCCATCAAATATTGTTATTTGTCCACAATGTAATTCAAAAAACACTACACTAATTAGTGAATTTGGGGCAACTGCCTGTAAGTCATTATTTAAGTGTGTTGACTGCTTAGAGCCCTTTGAATTTTTCAAGTGTATCTAACGTTCGTTTAAACCCCTTATTTTTCTTATTTTAGCGGCTTAAATCTATATTTAAGCATGATACAATACGAATTAATTGAAGGAGTAGGGAAAATTACCTTAAACCGACCAGAAAAATACCATTCTTTCGTAAGAGAGATGGCTTTACAATTACAAGAAACACTTGACAATTGCACAAAAGATAAAGCAGTAAGAGCTATCCTTATTACAGCAACAGGAAAAGCCTTTTGTGCTGGGCAGGATTTAGGTGAAGCAACTGATCCTAACGGACCAAAACTTACACAAATCGTTCAGGAACACTACAACCCAATTATTAGGAAAATTCGTAATATTGAAAAACCCGTTGTAGCGGCCGTTAATGGTGTAGCAGCAGGTGCAGGCGCAAGTATAGCCCTAGCATGTGATATTGTTGTAGCTTGCGAAAGCGCATCATTCATACAAGCATTTAGCAAGATAGGTTTGATTCCTGACAGTGGAGGAACTTACTTTTTACCACGATTAATTGGCATGCAAAAAGCAGCCGCTTTAATGATGACTGCCGAACCTGTTTCTGCTAAAGATGCTGTAGATATGGGAATGATTTACAAAGCATTTTCAAATGATAGTTTTGAACAGGAAAGCTGGAAATTAGTTAGTAAATTAGCGGCAATGCCAACCAAAGGATTAGGACTTACAAAGCGATTATTGAATGCATCATATAACAATGATTTGGAACAACAACTTACTATGGAAGATAAATGCCAAACAATTGCAGGAAATTCAGACGATTTCAAAGAAGGAGTAGAAGCATTTTTAGAGAAAAGAAAACCAACCTTTAAAGGAGAATAAATGATAAAAGTAAGTGTAATTGGTGCAGGAACTATGGGAGCAGGAATTGCTCAGATTGCCGCTACAAATGGTCATAAAGTTTGCCTTTATGATTCTTTTGATGGAGCAATAGAAACGGCTGAAACCAAACTAAAAAAAATACTTGACAGACTAGTTGAAAAAGAAAGAATTACTCAACAAGATAATGAAGTCATTCTTGGAAGAATTAATTTTACAAAAGATATAAAAGATGTTTCAGGAAGCGGATTAGTTATTGAAGCTATTATTGAAAATCTGGAAATTAAACAAAAAGTATTTACTGAAATTGAGAACCTAGTGGATGAGGATTGTATTATTGCTTCAAATACCTCTTCCCTATCTATCGCTTCAATTGCTAGTGCCTTAAAAAAAGCTGAACGAGTAGTAGGAATTCATTTTTTCAACCCAGCACCATTGATGCCTCTAGTTGAAATTATTCCTGCAGTACAAACTTCAGAAGATACTTTAACTAAAGCAAAAACAATCATTAATTCTTGGAAAAAAGTAACCGTTATAGCAAAAGATACTCCAGGATTTATTGTAAACAGAGTCGCTCGTCCTTTTTATGGTGAAGCACTTAGGATTTATGAAGAAGGAGTAGCTGATTTTGCTACTATCGATTGGGCAATGCGCGAGATTGGAGGTTTCCGTATGGGACCTTTTCAACTCATGGACTATATAGGAAATGATATTAATTATACCGTAACTGAAACTGTATTTACTGCCTTTTATTTTGATTCCAGATACAAGCCTTCTTTCACTCAAAAAAGAATGATGGAAGCAGGTTACCTTGGCAGGAAGTCAGGTAGAGGGTATTATGACTACTCAGCTGATACTCCAAAAGCAATTGAGGATAGAGAATTAGGTAAAATAATTTTATGGCGAGTATTAGTCATGCTAGTTAATGAAGCGGCTGATGCTCTTTTCCTAAACATTGCTACCAAAGAGGATATTGACTTGGCAATGACTAAAGGAGTAAATTACCCGAAAGGATTACTCGCTTGGGCTGATGAAATTGGGATAGAAAATGTATTAATTCAATTGGAAAACTTACAAACTGAATATGGAGAAGATAGATACAGACCTTCCCCATTATTAAAACGAATGGTTAGAGAAAATAAAACTTTTTACTAGTATGGATTTAGCAAAAAAAGTAGTAGATAAGATGATAAATGGAGATGCCTTTAGTAAGTGGCTAGGCATTGAGGTTTTGGAAATTACTGCTAGTTTTTGCAAACTGAAACTAAAAGTTAGAGAGGAAATGACCAATGGATTTAAAATAGCACATGGTGGAATCACTTATTCATTAGCCGATAGTTGTTTGGCTTTTGCTGCAAATGCGGATGGATTACAAGCTGTTTCAATTGAAACTTCTATTTCACATACTAAAAAAGTAACCAGTGGAGATATACTAACTGCTAATAGTAAACAGATAAACAAAAGCAGTAAAACTGCTTTGTATTACATTACAATTACTAACCAAAACAACCAAGAAGTTGCTCATTTTAAGGGTACAGTTTTTCGTACTGAAAAAGAGTGGTTTCCTAAAAATTAAAATTATGAAAAAAACAATCCTAATCTTATTATGCCTAACTTTTATTTTATCAGCTTGTAGTACTAGCCGTAAGTGTGATGGAGGAAAAAAGATTAAAACAGAAATGTGGTAAAACCACAAACTAAAAATAAATTATGACCTATATAATTGATGCAATAAGAACTCCAATCGGAAATTTTGGAGGTACGCTTAAGGAGGTAAGAACTGATGACTTGGGAGCAATTACAATCAGAGAACTTATAAAAAGAACAGGAATTGATGCAAGCAAAATTGATGATGTAATTTTAGGTTGCGCTAATCAAGCTGGAGAGGATAACAGAAATGTAGCGCGTATGTCCTTATTGCTTGCAGGATTACCATTCACTGTTCCTGGAGAAACGGTAAACCGTTTATGTGCTTCTGGAATGTCATCCGTAATTCACGCACACAGAGCTATTGCTACAGGTGATGGTGATTTATTTATTGCAGGTGGAGTGGAAAACATGACCAGAGGACCTTGGGTAATTTCAAAAGTTTCCAAACCCTTTGGTAGAGATGCTCAAATGCATGACTCTTCTTTTGGCTGGCGTTTTGTAAACCCAAAAATGAAGGAATTATACGGAGTAGAGGGAATGGGAAATACTGCAGAAAATTTAGCTAAAAAATATAATATCTCACGTGAAGACCAAGATAACTTTGCCTACAATTCACAAATGAAAGCGACAAAAGCTCAGCAGGAAGGAAGGTTTGATGAAGAAATTGTTGCAGTAGAAATTCCACAAAGAAAAAAAGACCCAATCGTATTTAGTAAAGATGAGTTCATAAAAACAAATACAACTACTGAAATATTAGGAAAACTAAGAGCTGCCTTCAAAAAGGAAGGAGGAACAGTTACTGCAGGAAATGCTTCAGGATTAAATGATGGAGCAGCTGCAATGCTTTTAGCATCAGAAAAAGGAGTAAAAGAAAACAACCTTACTCCCATTGCTAAAATTGTAAGTTCAGCAGTTGTGGGTGTTGAACCGAGAATCATGGGTATAGGACCCGTAATGGCATCCAACAAAGCACTTGAAAAGGCAGGATTAACAATGGCAGATATGGATATCATTGAACTTAATGAAGCTTTCTCGGCTCAAGCACTAGCTTGTATCAGACAATGGGGACTTAAAGATAACGACCCAAGAATAAACCCAAATGGTGGTGCAATTGCCTTAGGACATCCACTTGGTGTTAGTGGGACAAGAATATTGCAAACTGCAGCTATTGAACTTAAAAAACAAAATAAAAAATATGCACTTGTAACCATGTGTGTTGGAGTTGGACAAGGATATGCTACAATAATTGAAAGGGTATAAAATGACATTAAAAGAATTTAAAAGCAGTTTAGAAAACAGAAATGAATTATCATTTACAATTGAAAATGGAATAAAAATTCCAGCTTATTTTCATATTACTGAAATGGGAATGAAAACCAAACACTTTATGGATTGCGGTGGTGTAATGAGAAGAGGTTCTAAAATAACTTTTCAATTATGGACTTCAGATGACTATGAGCATAGATTATCATGCTATAAATTATCTGCAATAATTAAAAAAGCAGAATCATTAATTAAAGAAGATTTAGATAATTTAGAAATTGAGATGGAATACCAAGATTACACAATTGGGATTTATTCTGTTAATTTTATAGATAATCAATATATATTAGAACCTACTATAACGGATTGTTTAGCAAAGGAAGCTTGTGGTATTGATGAGGTTAAACAAGAAATAGAAACAAGTGAATGTTGTACAAGTGATGGTTGTTGTTAAAAATTTAAAAAACTATTAATGATCTACGAATTTAACGGATACAAACCTGTAATACACCCCACTTCTTTTGTGCATAAGGAAGCAACTATTATTGGTAATGTAATTATCGGAAAAGATGTTTATATCGGACCTGGTGCAAGTTTAAGAGGTGATTGGGGACAAATTACTATTGAAGATGGTTGCAATGTGCAGGACAATTGTATTATTCATATTTTCCCTGGTAAGGATGTTGTTTTACAAGAGAATGCACACATTGGACATGGAGCAATAATACATGGCGCTAATATTGGGAGAAATACATTGGTAGGAATGAATGCAGTAGTGATGGATGATGCTAATGTTGGAGATGAATGTATTGTTGGAGCTCTTTGTTTTGTAAAAGGAGAAATGCAAATACCAAACCGAAAAGTTGTGGTGGGTAATCCTGCTCAAATTAAAGGAGATGTTTCTGACAATATGATAAACTGGAAAAGTAAAGGGACAGAGTTGTACCAAGAATTGCCAGAAGAATGCAGAACATTAATGAGAGAATGTAGCCCTTTATCTGAAATAGAAGAAAATAGAAAAGAAAAACAAAAAATAACTTTTGATACTTGGAAGAATACTAAATGAGAAACTACGAAAATTATGCATTAGGAAATTGGACTAAAGGAGATGGAGAAGGAACGCCACTCTATAATGCAATTACAGCAAAAGAAATAGGAAGAGCATCTTCAAAAGGATTGGACTTTTCTGAAATGATGAGTTATGCCCGTAAAGTTGGAGGCTCTAAGTTAAGAAAAATGACTTTTCAAGAAAGGGGATTGATGTTAAAAGCATTAGCCCTTCACTTACATTCTATCAAAAATAAATTTTATGCTTTAAGTGCAGAGACTGGTGCTACTAAAGTAGATTCATGGATTGATATTGAAGGAGGAATTGGTAATGTTTTCGCCAATGCATCTCTTAGAAAAAACTTCCCTGACTTACCGTATCATGTTGATGGAGACATGGCGCCACTATCTAAAAACGGAACTTTTATAGGGCACCATATTATGACACCAAGAGAAGGTGTTGCTATTCATATAAATGCGTTCAACTTTCCGATTTGGGGAATGTTAGAAAAGATCGCGGTGAATCTTATGGCAGGTGTTCCTGCTATTGTAAAGCCGGCAACTATTACTTGTTTCCTCACTGAAATGATGGTGCGTGAAATAGTAGATTCTAAGATTTTACCAGAAGGTAGTTTGCAATTAATTTGTGGAAGTGCCAGAGGAATTATTGATAATGTAGAAACAGGAGATATTGTAACATTTACAGGAAGTGCTTCAACTGGGATGATGTTAAAATCTAATCCAAGACTTATTGAAAAAGCAGTTTCTTTCAACATGGAAGCGGATTCACTTAACTGTTCAGTTTTAGGAGAAGATGCTATTCCAGGAACTACAGATTTTGATCTTTTCATAAAGGAGGTACAAAGAGAAATGACTGTAAAAGCAGGCCAGAAATGTACTGCAGTTCGTAGAATAATTGTTCCTGAAAAATTAGTTGAAGATGTGCAAATTGCACTTGGAAAAAGACTGTCTAAAACTACTATTGGAGACCCTTCAGTAGAAGGAGTAAGAATGGGCTCTTTAGCTGGTAACGAACAAAAAATAGAAGTAACGGATAAAGTGAAAGAGCTAGCTAAAACGCAAGAAATAGTTTTTGGAAGTCTAGAAGAATTTGAAGTAACAGGAGCCGATAAAAATAAAGGAGCTTTTATCTCTCCTATCCTATTTTTAAATGATGATCCGTTTAATAAAACTGATTGCCACAACATTGAGGCCTTTGGTCCAGTTTCTACTATTTTGCCTTATAAAACGATTGATGAAGCAATAGAGCTTGCTAGAATGGGTAAAGGTTCTTTAGTTTGCTCTATCATTACGAACGATATGAAAATTGCAGAACAATTTGTAATGGGTGCTGCTTCTATGCACGGTAGAATATTAGTACTAAATGAAGCTTGTAGTAAAGAAAGTACTGGACACGGTTCTCCTATGCCACTACTTACACATGGTGGACCTGGTAGAGCTGGGGGTGGTGAAGAAATGGGTGGTATTAGAGGAATAAAGCATTATTTGCAAAGAACTGCAATACAAGGACACCCAACAACTATTACAGCACTTACTAAGCAATATCAAGTTGGTGGTGCACAAAACACAAAAGGTCCTCATGTTTTCAGAAAACACTTTGAAGAAATTGAAATTGGAGATACAGTAATTACCGATACTCATTTAGTTACCCTAGATAATATTAATGAGTTTGCAGAACTTTCAGGAGATAAATTCTATGCTCATATGGATGAAAATTCTTTAGATGGAACTATATTTACAGAAAGAGTAGCACACGGATATTTTATTATGAGTAAAGCTGCTGGATTATTTGTTGATCCTGAAAAAGGACCAGTACTATTGAACTATGGAATTGATGAATGTAGATTCACCAAACCTGTTTACCCAGGGATGACTGTTGGAGTTCGTTTTACTGCAAAAGAAAAAATAAGCCAAGAAAAGAGAGAAGATGACGATATTTCAAAAGGAATTGTAAAATTCTTAGTTGATGTATATGATGAAGAAGGAGAAACAGTAATGCTTGCTACCATCTTAACTATGGTGCGTAAATTAGATCAAAATTAAAATTATGCAAAAGTTTGGTGATATATTAGGGATAAATGAAGGTGATATTTATAATGATAGAATGCAAATCAAGAATCTTGGCATACATAAATATCATATAAATGGAATAAGTAGAATCCTTAATGAAGGATGTGATGCTATTGTTCTAAATGGAGGTTATATTGATGATAAAGATGAAGGAGATATTATTTATTACACGGGAGAGGGAGGCAGACCAGAAGGGGCTACAAATCAGGAATACGACCAACCTTTAACAAAAGGAAACCTGGATCTATCAATGAATAAATTCACCAAACAACCCATTAGAGTTATAAGAGGGTTTAATCTAAGAGATAGTGAATATACACCAGAAACTGGCTATCGATATGATGGACTTTATCTTCTTGAGGATTACTGGCCAGAAAAAGGAATTGATGGATTTCTAATTTGGAGATATAAATTAGTTAAGGTAAACAGTCATATCCCTAATAAAAAGGAAGAAACAAGGAATACAGAAAGAGTTCAAGCAAAGATTAATAGAATAGTCAGAAATCATGATATTCCAAAAACACTAAAAAAGAAATATGATTTCACTTGTCAAGTTTGTGGAATCAGATTAGAATCAAATAATATCCCTTATGCAATTGGCGCACACATTAGAGGCTTAGGGTATCCACATAACGGGCCTGATGATATTAGTAACATGTTAATACTTTGTCCAAATGACCACTATCTTTTTGATTCATTCGCATTCTCAATAAATGATGACCTAAGCTTCACAGGCAAAAAGGAAAGATTAATAAAGAAATCGTCTCATGATATAAACCTGAATCATATTCAATATCACAGAAAATTGTACGACTTAATTCAGAAAGAAAAGAAATAAAATGACAGAATACGTAAAAATAACAACAGAAAATTCAGTAGGAACAATTGAGTTTTTTCATCCTCAATCCAATTCCTTACCCGGTCATATATTGGCAGAATTAGCTTCTACTATTACCAAGGCAGGAGAAGATGATAACATAAAAGTAATTGTATTAAAAAGTGCAGGAGAAAGAGCTTTTTGTGCAGGTGCATCTTTTGACGAATTAGTAGCAATTGATACGCCAGAAAATGGCACGAAATTCTTTTCAGGATTTGCGAATGTGATAAATGCAGCTCGTAAATGTCCAAAGTTTATTATTGGGCGTGTACAAGGTAAAGCTGTTGGTGGTGGTGTTGGTATGGCATCAGCAACTGATTATTGTTTTGCAACAAAATTTGCTTCTGCAAAACTATCGGAATTAGCAATTGGGATTGGTCCTTTTGTGGTGGGACCTGCTGTTGAACGAAAAATAGGTACTTCTGCATTTTCGTCAATGACCATAAATGCTGGCAAGTGGTTTGATGCATCTTGGGCTCGTGAGAAAGGATTATATACTGAAGTGTTAGATTCAGTAGATGAAATGGATGCTGAAGTAACAAAATTAGCTACTACCCTATCAAAATCAAATCCTGAAGCAATGGAAGGATTAAAGAAAGTAATGTGGCAAGGCAGTGAACATTGGGACGAACTATTAATGGAAAGAGCTGTAAGTAGTGGAACTTTAGTTTTATCTGATTTTACCAAAAATGCAATTGAAAAGTTTAAAACAAAATAATGAGTAACAAACTCTCAAAAGATATTTACAAAAAAGCTTATTCCTTAATGTGTACCGCTCGTGCTATGAGCGATTTATATGAGGAAAACTCAGCAGTAACATCCAAATATGTACATGCTACATCCAAGGGACATGAAGCTATTCAGTTAGCAGTTGGTTTACAGCTTACTGAAAACGATTGGGTAGCTCCTTACTACCGTGATGATTCAATACTATTAGGAATTGGAATGCAGCCGTATGAACTTATGTTGCAATTATTATGCAAAAAGGATGATCCATTTTCTGGAGGAAGAACCTATTATTGCCACCCTTCATTAAAAAGAGATGGTTTTCCTAAAATCCCACATCAATCCTCAGCAACTGGTATGCAGGGAATCCCAACTACAGGGGTAGCAATGGGAATTCAGTATCAAGAAAAGGAAGGGTTAACTAATCCTAAAAAAGGAGAAGAACCAGTAACGGTTTGTTCTTTTGGTGATGCAGCAATTACGGAAGGAGAAGTTGCAGAAGCTTTTCAAATGGCAGCACTTAAAAAATTACCAATCTTGTATTTGGTACAAGATAATGAATGGGATATTTCTGCTCATGCTTCAGAAGTAAGAGCGGTAGATGCTACCCATTACGCAAAAGGTTTCGGACTTAAAACCTACACGATTGACGGTACGGATTTTACAAAATCATACCAAACAATTCAGAATGCATTTTTAGAAATTAGAGAGAAAAGAACCCCAATCCTAATTCATGCAAAAGTACCTCTATTAAATCATCATACATCAGGTGTAAGAATGGAATGGTACCGTGATGATTTAGAAGAAGCAAAAAGCAGAGACCCACTTCCAAAACTAAAAGCTGAACTTTTAGCAAATGGTTTTACTAAGCAAGATTTAGTTGAAATTGAAAAGGAAGCTAAAGTAACAATAGAAAATGATTATCAAAAGGCATTAAAAGCAGAAGATCCAAATTCGGAGGATTTATTTTTACACGACTATGCACCTACTCCTATTTTAAAGGAAAAAGGAGATAGAAAACCTAAAGAAAAAGAGCCAACTGTAATGGTGGACTCAGCACTGTTTGCTATAAAAGAATTAATGAGCGACCACCCTGAATGCTTGTTGTACGGACAAGATGTAGGAAAACGATTAGGAGGTGTTTTTCGGGAAGCAGCTACACTAGCACAAACCTTTGGAGACAATAGAGTATTCAACACGCCAATACAAGAAGCCTTTATCATTGGAAGTACTGTCGGTATGTCGGCAGTAGGATTAAAACCAATAGTTGAAGTTCAGTTTGCTGATTATATTTGGCCAGGACTAAATCAACTTTTTACAGAAGTTAGTCGTTCCAGTTATTTATCCAACGGAAAATGGCCTGTGAGCTGTATTATCCGTGTACCTATTGGTGCTTATGGTAGTGGAGGGCCTTATCATTCATCTTCTGTGGAATCAGTATTAGCACAAATTAGAGGAATAAAAATAGCATACCCTTCTACTGGTGCGGACTTAAAAGGATTAATGAAATCAGCTTTTTACGATCCTAATCCTGTAGTTATTTTAGAACACAAAGGATTGTATTGGAGTAAAATAAAAGGAACAGAAAAAGCAAAAACTATTGAACCTTCATCTGATTATGTAATTCCTTTTGGGAAAGGAAGAATCGCTTTGGAGACTGGTGATTCGGATAATACCATAACTATTATTACCTACGGAATGGGTGTACATTGGGCATTAAATGCAGCAAAGAATCATAAGGGAAAAGTAGAAATTGTAGATTTAAGAACCATCAATCCTATTGATGAACAATTAGTTTTTGAAAGAGTAAATAAGCATGGTAAATGTTTAGTGCTTACTGAAGAACCTTACAACAATTCCTTTGCACAAAGTTTAGTAGGTAGAATACAAGAGCATTGTTTTAAAAAATTAGATGCTCCAGTTTATGTTATGGGTTCTGAAAATTTACCAGCCATTCCTTTAAACTCAACTTTGGAAGCAAGAATGTTGCCTAATGCCGAAAAAGTAAGTGACAAGATTGGAGAAATCCTTGCCTATTAAACAAAAATTACACCCATAAAAAAAGCCAAGCAAATGCTCGGCTTTTCTTTTATATATTAAAAAATAATTAAGCTCTTACACCCATTAGTTCAGCCATCATTTTTCCTATTTCAGCAGGAGATTCAGCAACAGTAATACCACACTCACGCATAATAGCCATTTTTGCTTCAGCAGTATCTTCCGCACCACCAACAATTGCACCAGCATGTCCCATTGTTCTACCTGCAGGAGCAGTTTGCCCAGCAATAAAACCAACTACTGGTTTAGTACCATTTGCTTTAATCCATTTTGCAGCATCTGCTTCTAATTGTCCACCAATTTCACCAATCATAATGATACCATCAGTTTCAGGGTCATTCATGAAAAGTTCAACAGCTTCCTTAGTAGTTGTTCCAATAATCGGGTCACCACCAATACCAATAGCAGTTGAGATTCCCATTCCTGCTTTTACTACTTGGTCAGCAGCTTCATACGTTAAAGTACCTGATTTTGACACTACACCAATTCTACCTTTTTTGAAAACAAAACCTGGCATAATACCACATTTAGCTTCTTCAGGAGTAATAACTCCAGGACAGTTAGGACCAACTAAAGTACATGCTTTATCCGAAATATATTCTTTAACCATAATCATATCTCTAGTAGGGATGCCTTCAGTAATACAAATGATTACTTTGATTCCTGCTTCAGCAGCTTCCATTATTGCATCAGCAGCAAATGCTGGCGGCACAAAAATCATTGTAGTGTTAGCATTTGCTTTTTCAACAGCTTCACTAACAGTATTAAATACTGGTCTATCCAAATGAGTTTGCCCTCCTTTTCCTGGAGTAACACCACCAACTACATTTGTTCCGTACTCAATCATTTGTCCTGCATGAAAAGTACCTTCAGTACCCGTAAAACCTTGTACGATTACTTTTGAATCCTTATTAACTAATACACTCATTTATTTGATTTTTAATTTGGTTTGCAAAATTAGAACATTATGGCTATTAACAAAGGATTTTGAATACTTTTGCTACATGAATAATTTACTGCAAGAAGATACTATTTGTGCCCTAGCAACAGGAGGAGGATTAAGTGCTATTGCTGTAATTCGTTTATCAGGAAAACAGGCTATTGAGATTACTAATACTATTTTCAGTAGGGATATTTTAAGTGCAAAATCGCACACAATGCATTTTGGTACTATATCTGACAACACTAAAATTATTGATGAAGTACTGGTTAGTATTTTTAAACACGGAAAATCATATACTGGAGAGGAAACTGTGGAAATTTCATGCCATGGATCAACATTTATTCAGAATAAACTGTTGCAATTATTCATAACTCAAGGATGCCGAATGGCAACTGCTGGTGAGTTTACTATGCGTGCCTTCAGAAACGGAAAACTAGATTTATCACAAGCTGAATCAGTAGCGGATTTAATTGCTTCAGAAAGTGAGTCGGCTCATCAAACAGCATTAAAACAATTAAGAGGTGGTTTCTCTAATAAATTGCAGGGACTTAGGACAAAACTTATTGATTTTGCTTCATTAATTGAGCTAGAATTAGATTTTTCGGAAGAAGATGTAGAATTTGCAGATAGAAAGCAATTTGAAAATCTGTTAGATGCTTTAAAGCAAGAATTAATAAAACTAGTTCAATCTTTCAAACTTGGGAATGTGATTAAGAATGGTATTCCAGTTGCTATTTTAGGAGCACCAAATGTGGGCAAATCGACCCTACTCAACACACTTTTAAATGAAGAAAAAGCAATAGTATCCGACATTGCAGGAACTACCCGTGATGCTATTGAAGACAATTTGAATATTAAAGGTTTTACTTTTCGCTTTATTGACACCGCAGGAATAAGAGAAACAACTGATACTATTGAAAGTTTAGGAATAAAAAAATCATTAGAAAAAGCTGAACTTGCTAATATTGTCTTATTTATAATTGATGCTGATGCCCAGCTTAGCAATCAGTTGTTGGAATTAGAAAAAATAAAGGAAAGTAGTAAAGATAAGTTATTGCTTGTTATTAATAAAGTTGACTTAAATCCTGAAATTAAAAAGGATTTTAAAGATGCACTTTTCATTTCAGCAAAAAATGACCAAGGAATTGAAGCGTTAAAAGAAAGATTATTAACTTTTGTGAATACTGCACAGCTATCCAATAATGATACGATTGTAACCAACCTTAGGCATTATGAGGAATTGCAACTTACGCTTAATGAAATTAATGCCATTACTGAAGGATTGAACTCTGGATTAACTGGCGATTTTTTAGCAATAAACATCCGTCAAGCACTCTTTCATTTGGGCAGCATAACAGGTGAAGTTACTACTGACATTCTACTGGGTAATATTTTCGGAAAGTTCTGTATCGGCAAATAGTAGGCAATACACTAAAAACCTATAATCATAAGCAAATAAGCATAAGGGATAATGACTTAATTTTTGTGTAATTGCCTATAAGCAATTGTAGTGCCTAAAACAAAACAAGTGCCAAAAAGAATAAATAATTAGAACACTATAATTTAAAAGATTAAAAATGAATGGAAAACAAGCCTTACAAAAATTAATAGAAAGAAATAGTCGTTTTGCAGCTCTACTATTATTACTGATACTGTAAATAATGCAGAGTTAGAAATAGTACCTGCCTATTATAATTTAGATAGTGGAAAAGTAGATATTCTATAAATAAAACAAAATCAATTTATATTTACCAATAATTATAACATACGACTTTAAAACTATAGCTTTAGTATTTTCAAGAGCAATTTTGAATAATTAAAATATGTATAGAAAAATTGTTTTATTTATGAAGTTGATTTTAACACAACTACCATAAATAGAATTATCTGAAAATAAAAGGGAACAACTACTAGATATATATTTCTTTAATCAATCTATTAAATTTGGATATAAATTATTGAAAAGAGGGAATTTATCTAGCACTAAGTCTATTGTTTCTTGTTTTAACTCATTTTTAAACTGAGCCTCTTCTCCAGATCTTGTAAACTCACCTTTAAAACTTCCATCTTTTGGAGCATTCCCATACTCTTGACTTTTTTCTTTTCCCATCTTCTTTATTTTTTGAAAGGATGATATATCTACTGCCTTTCTTAATATATCTTCATCTATACTCCAATTCAAAAAGCATAATAAATCACGAAAGGATTTCTCAGGATCTTCTTTCATTTCAGTATAATTCAGGACAAAATCAGCATGTTTAATGGATATATTATAAAAATCTATCCAAGATTTAATCTTATAAGAAACATAAAAATCAATATCATCTAATCTAGTTCTTATATTTTCAGGTTCATATAGAAATGGTGTATCCCTATATTTCCAAAAATAATAAGATGATATCAATGTATCTAATGGATTTCTATGAATAAATATCTTCTTATCAAACAAATCGTATGTATTTGTATAACTTGTATGTGTTCTATAAAAAAGGGGAAAACCGTTTCTTGGCAAAAATGTAGTGCCTGAATCCAAATGATTATTTTGAATAACATTCAAAACATCATATGTAATAGTTTGATTCAAATCAGGATTTAGCAATAAATTCCTGTAATTATAAAGCAATAAGCGGAGCCAAGTATTTCCACTTTTCTGAAATCCAAATAACAGAATCGTTGTTTGATCTATATTGTAAAAGAATTTTTTGATTCTTTTATAAATCTTGAATAGATGATATTTTCCTTTTAACAAATTTAACAACCTAAATATCATAATACTCTTTCTAAATATTATCGATAATGGTATTCAAAGTAGCACTTGGTCGCATAGCTGCAAAAGTAGTTGCAGTATCTGGCAAGTAGTACCCTTTCACATCCTCAGCTGAACCTTGCACACTATTAAGCTCGCTAACAATATCATTTTCCTGAGCTTTCATATCAGCAAGTACTTTTTCAAAAGTAGCTTTTAAAGTAGTATCTTCAGTTTGGTTGGCTAACTCATTAGCCCAATACATTGCCAAATAAAAATGAGAACCTCTATTGTCCAATTGCCCAACTTTCCTCATTGGCGATTTTCCATTTTTTAAAAGATCCTCAATTGCAGTATCTAAAGTATCAGCAAGAATTTTTGCTTTAGGATTTCCATTCACCTGTGCAAGATGCTCTAAGGAAACAACTATTGCCATAAACTCTCCTAGTGAATCCCATCTTAAATGCCCTTCCTTAGTGAATTGCTGAACATGCTTTGGAGCAGAACCTCCAGCACCCGTTTCAAACAAACCCCCACCATTCATTAACGGTACGATTGAAAGCATTTTTGCAGAAGTACCCAATTCTAAAATTGGAAATAAATCAGTTAAATAATCCCTTAACACATTTCCGGTTACCGAAATAGTATTCTCCCCTCTTCTTACTCTATCCAATGTAAACTGTGTCGCCTCATGTTGTGAAAGGATTTGAATATCCAAACCATCAGTATCATGTAATTGCAAGTATTCATTTACTTTTTTAATAACTGCGGCATCATGTGATCTTTCAGAATCCAACCAAAAAATAGTTGGCCAGGCAGTTGCTTTTGCTCTATTTACTGAAAGCTTTACCCAATCTTTAATTGGTTCATCTTTTGTTTGGCACATTCTCCAAACATCTCCCTTTTCAACAGTATGTTCTAACAATATAATTCCTAAAGTATCAGTAACTTTTACAATGCCATCCGTTTGAATTTCAAATGTTTTATCATGCGAACCATATTCTTCTGCTTTTTGTGCCATCAAACCAACATTAGGAACTGTACCCATAGTTGTAGGATCAAAAGCACCATGCTTTTTACAGAAATCAATAGTTGCACTATACACACTAGCATAGGAGCTATCCGGAATTATTGCTTTTGTATCTTCCGTTTTATTATCATTATTCCACATTTGACCAGAAGTCCTTATCATTGCTGGCATTGAAGCATCAATAATAACATCAGAAGGAACATGTAAATTAGTAATTCCTTTGTCAGAATCCACCATTGCAATATTTGCATTATTTTCAAATGCTAAAGCAATATCCTTTTCTACCTCAGCTCTTTTTTCTGATGATGTATTTTTTAATTTAGCAATTAAATCTCCAAATCCATTTTTAAAATCTACTCCTAATTCATTAAAAGTGATTTCATGTTTTGCAATTAAATCCTTAAAGAAAATACGCACAACATGAGCAAAAATAATTGGGTCAGAAACCTTCATCATAGTTGCTTTCAAGTGTAAGGATAACAAAATCCCTTGTTCTTTAGCTTCTTTTATCTCAGCTTCTAAAAAGGCCAACAAAGCTTTTTTGGACATAATAGTGGTATCAATTATCTCTTTTGCTAATAATGGAGTATTTGCCTTTAAAGTTGTAACCCTTCCATCAGGGCTAAAAAGTTCAATCTTAACATCAGTTGCCTTTTCAACACATACCGATTTTTCATTATGATAAAAATCACCAGACTGCATTGTTGCAACATGCGACTTAGAATCAGCTGACCAAACTCCCATAGAATGAGGATTTACTTTTGCATAATTCTTTACTGCTTTTGGCGCTCTTCTGTCAGAATTACCTTCTCTTAATACAGGGTTTACTGCTGAACCTTTAATCTTATCGTAGCGTAATTTTACTTCTTTATCCTCATCATTATTAGGTGCATCAGGATAAGAAGGAATAGCATATCCCTTACTTTGCAATTCCTGAATAACAGCTACCAATTGAGGAACAGAAGCACTAATATTTGGCAATTTTATAATGTTTGCTTCTGGCTTTTTCACCAATTCGCCCAACTCCTGTAAAGCATCATCTACTCTTTGATTTTCCTGTAAATACGTAGGAAAAGCAGATAAAACTCTTGCTGCCAATGAAATATCTTTTGTTTCAATTTCGACACCCGCATGAGCTGCAAAAGCATTAATTATTGGTAATAATGAATGAGTAGCCAACATAGGGGCTTCATCCGTTTTTGTGTAAATTATCTTTGACTTCTGACTGCTCATTATTCTATTATTTTTCTAAAGTTTTAAAGTTCGTAAACTTAAAATTAGTAACCAAATACATCTTTTAAAGTTAAGTGTTTTATTTCTCCATATTGTTTTAACACTTCTAAGTCCAAATCGTCCTTAGCACCAAGCACCATGACTACCCTTGTTCCATTAGCAATATGTGAATTATGGAAATCTCTTAAACTTGACATATCAAAATTTTCAACTCCCTTATAAACATCTTTTCTAATGTCGTAGTCAACGCCTAATTTTTGTGCATTTTCATATTCAGAAAGTACTCTTGATTTTGTTAATCTTTCCGTTCTTATTTTTTGCTCTATACCCTCTTTAGCATTATTCATATTTGCTTCAGCTTCTGGCATAACATCCAATAATTCAGTCATCCCTACCATTGCATCAGCTAATTTATCAGCTTGCGTACCAATATAACTCATTAAGTAATGCGAATCATCTTTGTCATATGGGATAGTATAAGTACTATACACCGAATAAGCTAAAGCTTTAGATTCTCTCATTTCCTGAAATACAATAGAACTCATTCCGCCACCAAAATATTCATTGTGATATTTGATAATAGCATACTCATCAATATTCAATTTATCTCCTTTAGCTAACATCATAACCTCAGCTTGTTTCATGTCATAATCCACAACATAAACTAAAGGCGTGTCCATATTATTTTCAACAAATTCTTTTTTAGCAGGAATTGCTTTCAGCTCAGTATTAGTCGTGTGCAAAGCTGTTAATTTATCCTCTACGGCTACCATTTCATCAGGCCCATAATAGAGTATTCTATGCTCGTAAGAAGTTAAGTTATGTATTAAGTCCAACAACTCAGTTGATGAAACATTACCTAATTCTTCTTCTGAAAGAATATTCATAAAAGATGAATTAACTCCATACTTAGCATAATTACCCATTGCTCTCCAAAGGATAACTTGTTTGTCAAGTTTAGCATCAGCTCTCTTTTTAAGAATACTCATTTTTAATTCAGCCAAAGCCTCTTCATCAGCAACTGCACCTGCTAGTATTGTTTCAAAAAGTTCTACTGATTCATTAAAATTATCTGATAATCCGCTTAAAGTAACTTGAATCTTCTCAGCACTACAATTTACTGAAAGCTCACAACCTAACTTATAAAACTCTTCTTCTTTTTGAGCAGGAGACATTTCAGCTGTTCCTAAATATTTTAAATAATCAACTGCTAATTTTAACCTGTTGTCATGGTCATTCCCCATATCTAAGATATAGTTCAATTTGAATCTTTCGTTTTCAGTATTCTCTTTATAGATTAATGAAACATCACCTAAAGTAGTTTTTTCAATATCATTTTCAAAATCTAAGAAAACTGGCTCAATATCAGCCACCTCTTCAGCTAATAAATTCACTAAAAATTCCGATTGATCCTCACGATTAACCGATACTGGAGTGATTGCTGGCTTAGTTACTTTCAATACTGAATTATCCTCACCGTTTCTTTTATAAACGACTATATAATTATCCGCATACTTTGCATTTGCAAAATCAATAATCTCTTGCTTAGTTACTTTCCCTAACTCATCCATTTCATTCTGATGATCCTCCCAAGACATTCCCAAAGTAAAAGCATCAATAAATTCGTTTGCTCTACCACTATTACTTTCTAACTTCTTAAGTTGATTTAATTTCAAGTCAGAAATAATAGCACCCACCAACCAATCAGGGAAATTTCCAGCTTTAACTTCTTCAATTTGTGCTAACAATAAATCCTTCACTTGTTCTAAAGTTTGCCCTTGTTTTGGACTACCATAAAAACCATGCATAGAATAATCTTCTAAAACATAAGGAAAACAACCACCACCGATTAATTCTTGTGCTTGATTTAAGTTCAAATCAATAAGGCCTGCTGCCGAATTAGAAAGTACCATATCCACCATAGTCAACATTTTAGCATCTTCAGTATTCGCTCCTTCAAATCGAAAGCCTAAATATAAACGTTCTGCTTCTGGCCCATACACTTCAGTGTAAACTGGTGCCGTAATTGGCGCTTCTTGAATCACCTCAAAAGTAGGATCATCTTTTCTTTCAAAAGTTCCCCAATATTTATTAATCAAAATAATTGTTTCATCATAATCAAAATCACCTGACATACAAATTGCCATATTATTTGGCACATAGTATTTATTAAAATACTTTCTGATTTCAGTTAGAGAAGGATTCTTTAAATGCTCAATTGTACCAATTGTAGTTTGTTGTCCGTACTGGTGCGTTGGAAACAAACCATCAAAAAGAGCTTCAAACATTTTACTTCCATCTCTATCTAGAGACATATTCTTTTCTTCATAAACAGCTTCTAGTTCAGTATGGAATAATCTAAAAACAGGATAACGAAAACGCTCAACTTCTAACTTTAACCATTTCTCAATTTGGTTAGACGGGATATCATTAATATAAACTGTTTTCTCATTAGAAGTGTAAGCATTGGTTCCTTTAGCTCCTAAACCACTTACCATCTTATCATACTCGTTAGCAATAGCAAATTTTGCAGCCTCACCGGAAACAGAATCAATTTGTCTCCATACTCTTTCTCTATTATCAGTATCATCCATATCAATAGTACGATACTCTTCATAAAGCGCTTCAATCTTGTCCAACATTGGTGCTTCTTTCTCAAAATCTAAAGAACCATAAATATCAGTACCTTTAAATAACATATGCTCCAAATAATGTGCCAAACCTGTTGCATCAGCAGGATCGTTTTTACTTCCAGCACGAATAGCAATATTTGTCTGTACTCTAGGCGCATCAGCATAAGCTGTCAAATACACTTTAAGACCATTATCTAAGGTATATATTCTTGCATTTAACGGATCATTGGCGGCCGTTTCATAATTATTTTCAATTTTATTCATTTGTTCTTTTGCATTTATTGCGAAATAGATTCCTGCTGCTACTATTAGCACAATGGTTAAAATTTGTTTTGGTTTCATATTCATTTATTTTCTGTTAATAATCAGGATCAAGTCCTAGTTTCATTCTTAAAGTTTCCAAATGAGGATTTTGATCCATCATTTTGGCAAATTTATCTTTATTTGTATAAGGAATATTACTTTTCCCTCCTTTAATTACCTTAGTTGTTATTTCAATATAATCATTTTCTAATTTATTTCTTAGAAACTCCAAAATCATATATTTCTCTTCTAGTAACATTTCAACTTGCGAATGATTACTTAAAGGTAATTCAATTACATGATTATCTTTTAATACTGGCAGAAAAACACCCAATGTAATTCCTAAATTAGATTTTCCCTTTTGTTTTACAAATGCAATTACCTCCTTCCAGGTTTCTAGCATTCTTGTTGCTAAAAAATCATTATTTCTTAGTTTTGAAATATCAATTTCTTCTTCAACAACTTTCTTCTCATTCATCTGCTTAAAAGCTGCAGTTATGGATATAGTTTTAGACTTCTTTTTGGTCGATAAAGAAATTCTTGGAATTGATTTAGGAGTAATATCCGCTACTTCACTATTACTTTCAATTTCTGGTTTTTTGTTACTTTCAGTTGTTTTTTCTATTTTTTTATCAGTTTTAGTTACTTTTTCAACAGAAACCTGCTTTTTTTCGTCATTTAAAGTAACTACGAAACTTTTAGGGCTTTTTTTTTCAGCCATTTGATGTCCTATTGATGAAATTCGCATTAACGATAACTCAACTAATAGTCGTTTATTGTTTGATTCTTTATACTGAACATCACATTTGTTACATAAACTTAAAGCAGGAATTAAAAAGCTTAACTCACACGACTTTGACTGTTCAAGATACCTTTGCTGTAAAGCTTCCCCTTTTTCTAATAACTGAAGTGTACTTTCATCCTTAGCAACAAGAATATCTCTTAAATGCTCGGACAAACCAATAATAAAATGATGCCCATCAAACCCATTGTCAAGTATTTCATTGAATAAAAGTAAAAGTGCATTAATATCGTTCTTTAAAAGTGCAGCAGTAACTTTAAAATAATATTCATAATCCAAGATATTCAAATGCTCAATTACACCTTGATAAGTAAGTTCTTTTTCCGAAAAACTAATCAATCTATCAAAGAGTGATAAAGAATCACGTAATGAACCGTCTGATTTTTGAGCAATTAAATGAAGAGCTTCTTTCTCAGCTGCAATCCCTTCACTTTTAGCAACAAAATCTAAGTGATTAGAAATATCATTAATCCCAACTCTTTTAAAATCAAAAATTTGACACCTTGATAAAATAGTTGGAATGATTTTATGTTTTTCAGTAGTTGCTAAAATAAACTTAGCATGTTTTGGTGGCTCTTCTAAAGTTTTCAAAAAAGCATTAAATGCTTGAGTTGATAACATATGCACCTCATCAATAATATAAATATTATACTCTCCTACTTGAGGCGCAAAACGAACTTGATCCACTAATCTTCTTATATCATCAACAGAATTATTAGATGCAGCATCAAGTTCATGTACGTTGAAAGAAGCATTTTCATTGAATGATTTGCAACTTACACATTTGTTACAAGCTTCAATATTCTCAGTTATATTTTCGCAATTGATTGTCTTAGCTAAAATACGAGCACAAGATGTTTTACCTATACCTCTAGGACCACAAAACAAAAACGACTGAGCTAACTGATTGCTTTTAATCGCATTTTTTAAAGTGGAAGTGATTGAGGTTTGACCTACAACAGCATTAAAAGTTGAAGGCCTATATTTCCTAGCGGATACGATAAAATCACTCATTTTATTAAATTTAAAATACGAAAGACAAAACTAACATTTCTTACAAAATAGTAAGCAAATATTTAATCAAATTAAAAAACTACTCTAATTATGTAGAATTAAATCTTTTTACTAAATTTGCCGCCCGTAAAAATATTAACTAAAACAAACAAAAGATGACTACTTACGAAACTGTTTTCATTATGAATCCCGTTTTATCTGAAGATCAGGTAAAGGAAACAGTAAAGAAATTTGTTGACCATATTAAGGCTAACAAAGGAAAAATTACCAATGAAGAAAATTGGGGATTGAAGAAATTAAAGTACACAATCCAAAAGAAAAAGACAGGTTTTTATTACCTAATTGAGTTTCAAGTGGATGGACAAGTTATTAACGACTTCGAAGTTGAGTTCAAAAGAGACGAGCGTGTTATCAGATGGCAAACAGTAAAATTAGAGAAATTTGCTTTAGCATATGCTGACAGAAGAAAAAAGAAATTAAGTACTAACGCAAAAACTGAATAATCATGGGAAATAAAACAGATATAAAATACTTATCTCCAGTAGATATTGAATTAAGACAACAAAATAAATATTGCCGTTTCAAAAAAATGGGAATAGATTATATTGACTATAAAGATCCTGAATTTTTAATGCGTTTTTTGAATGAGCAAGGAAAAATTTTACCAAGAAGAATTACTGGTAACTCGTTAAAATTCCAAAGAAGATTAGCTGTATCAGTAAAAAGAGCAAGACAAATCGCTCTTTTACCATATGTAGCTGATAATTTAAAATAATCATAAAACTTAAGTAAACATGGATATTATATTACAAGAAAATGTTGAGAAATTAGGTTTCAAGAATGAAATCGTCTCAGTAAAAAATGGTTACGGAAGAAACTTTCTTATCCCAAAGGGATTAGGAATTTTAGCTACTGAATCAGCCGTGAAAGTTTTAAACGAAAATTTAAAACAACAAGCGAAAAAAGAAGAAACTGAAATTACAAAAGCAAATAAAATTGCAGAAGCATTACCTAAATTAGAAATTATACTAAAAGGTAAAGTTGCTGATGGTGGAACTAAATTATTTGGTTCTATAAAAACAGCACAATTTACTGATGCTTTACAAGCATTAGGACATACAATTGATGCAAGTTTTGTAAAACTTCCTAAAGTAAAAGAATTAGGTAAATATGAAGCAGAAGTAAGATTACACAGAATGGTCAGTGTAAATGTAGCTTATAGTGTTATTGCCGAATAAGTAAATTCAAACAAATAATTAAAAGCCGAACCTAACTGTTCGGCTTTTTTATTTTCCAATTATAAGGGTTTAATATCCACTCCTATTTTCAAGAGAAATAAATTGCAAATTACTATATTTGCTGGACTATTATTAAACAAAATCTTCATTTATAGTATTTGATTATGAACACGTATAAAAACTACATTAATGAGATTAAAGAACGAAAATCTCTCAATCTTCACCCTAAACCAATTGAAAGTGCTAAACTGCTAAGTGAAATAATTGCGCAAATCAAAGATATTGATCACATTGATCGAAAAGAATCCATAACATTTTTAATCTACAATGTCACACCCGGAACTACAAGTGCAGCAGGAGTAAAAGCAAATTTTCTCAAGGAGATTATTTTGAGTAAATACTCTACAAAAGAAATTACCCCTGCTTTTGCATTCGAACTATTATCACACATGAAGGGAGGTCCATCAGTCAGAATTTTACTTGACTTAGCTTTAGACAATAACAAGGAGATTGCTAAACAGGCAGCAAATGTTCTAAAAACACAGGTCTTTTTGTATGATGCTGATACAGATAGACTTAAAAAAGCTTATAGCAACGGAAATAAGATTGCGAATGATATTTTAAAGAGTTATGCCAAAGCTGAATTCTTTACTAAACTTCCAGAAATAGATGAAGAAATTAACATTGTAACTTATGTTGCAGGAGAAGGAGACATTTCTACAGACTTACTCTCTCCAGGAGGTGACGCTCACTCTAGATCTGACAGAGAGCTTCACGGAAAATGTATGTTTGAACACGATATTAATCAACAGAATGAACTTTTAACTATACAAAAAAAACATCCTAATAAGATAGTTATGTTAATTGCGGAAAAAGGAACTATGGGAGTTGGCTCATCTAGAATGTCTGGAATAAATAATGTGTCATTATGGATTGGCAAACAGGCAAGTCCTTATGTTCCATTTATCAACATTGCTCCTGTTGTAGCAGGAACAAATGGAATTTCTCCAATTTTTTTAACAACAGTTGGTGTTACAGGAGGAATTGGTCTTGACCTTAAAAATTGGGTTAAGAAAAAAGATTTTAAAGGAAATACAGTTATCAATAAGGATGGAGATCCTGTTCTTGAAGAAGTATACTCAGTTAAAACAGGAACAGTTCTTACAATAAACACAAAAAAGAAGAAATTATATAAAGCAGACAAGGAACTAAGCGATATTTCTGCTTCATTTACTCCTCAAAAAATGGAATTCATGAGAGCAGGAGGTTCCTACGCTATAGTATTTGGCAAAAAATTACAAACATTTGCAGCAAAAACTTTAGACATTGATATTCCAAAAGTTTTTGCGCCATCAAAAGAGATTTCTCATAAAGACCAAGGTCTAACTGCAGCAGAAAAAATATTTAACAAGAATGCGGTTGGGACAACGCCAGGAAAGATTCTACATGCGGGTTCTTATGTTAGAACTGAGGTAAACATTATAGGCTCACAAGATACGACTGGACTTATGACGTCTCAAGAACTAGAAGCGATGGCTGCTACTACCATATCTCCTATTGTAGACGGAGCTTATCAATCTGGCTGTCACACTGCAGCTGTATGGGATAAAAATGCGCAAGCAAACATCCCTAGACTTATGAAATTTATGAATGACTTTGGCCTTATTACTGCCCGTGATCCTCATGGCAAATATCATGCCATGACAGACGTAATTCACAAGGTACTAAACGATATTACTGTTGATGATTGGGCAATTATAATTGGCGGGGACTCACATACAAGAATGTCTAAGGGAATAGCATTTGGTGCAGATTCAGGCACAGTTGCTTTAGCCCTAGCAACAGGTGAAGCATCAATGCCTATTCCTGAATCTGTAAAAGTTACTTTTAAGGGAGAAATGATGAAACATATGGATTTTCGTGATGTAGTACATGCTACTCAATCTCAAATGCTTGATAAGTATAGCGGAGAAAATGTTTTTCAAGGAAGAATTATTGAAGTTCATATTGGGACACTTCAAGCAGATAAAGCATTTACATTTACTGATTGGACAGCAGAAATGAAAGCAAAAGCATCTATTTGCATTTCTGAGGACGAAACATTAATTGAATCATTAAATATTGCGAAAGGGAGAATTGAAATAATGATTAATAAGGGAATGGATAATAATAAAAAAGTTCTTCAAGGCCTTATAGACATAGCAAACAAGAGAATTTCTGAGATTAAATCTGGTGAAAAGCCAGCATTAAAACCTGATTCAAATGCAAAATATTTTGCTGAATTTGAAGTAGATTTGGATATCATTTCTCAACCAATGATAGCCGATCCTGATGTTAACAATAAAGATGTTTCTAAGAGATATACACACGACACAATTAGACCTCTATCTTTCTATCAAGGAGAAAAGAAAATAGATCTTGGTTTTGTCGGATCATGTATGGTTCACAAAGGCGATCTAAAAATTCTTGCTCAGATGCTTAAAAATCTAGAGAAAATTAATGGTGAAATTAAATTTAACGCACCTCTAATAGTAGCCGCTCCAACTTATAATATAATTGACGAACTTAAAATAGAAGGGGACTGGGATGTCTTGCAAAAATATTCTGGTTTTGAATTTAATGATAATGCTCCGAAAAATTCTGCTCGTTTAGAATATGAAAACATGATGTATCTTGAGAGACCAGGATGCAACCTATGCATGGGAAATCAAGAGAAAGCTGAAAAAGGAGATACAGTTATTGCTACTTCTACCCGCCTTTTTAAAGGGCGTGTTGTGGCAGATTCAGATCGAAAAAAAGGCGAGTCATTACTCGCTTCTACTCCAGTAGTTGTTCTTTCTGCAATTCTTGGAAGAACACCTACAATGGAAGAATACGAAAGTGCAGTTTCAGGTATTAATCTAACTAAATTTAGGCCACCAGTAAAGAGTTTATGTTCTTAAAGATAATAATTATCGAAACAATAAAACTAGATAAAAATTAGATTATTTTTTTTGTAAAAGCTGATTGTAATCATCAATTGCAACAAAATAATCAGGATCTTCCAATACATTTACATCACATATCTTCTCTGCTCTTTTAATCAGCTTTACACAATCAGCAGAAAGATGACGCAGGTGAATAGTCTTTCCATTTTTTTGATAACGCTCAGCCAATTTATTTAAAGCTTCAATAGCTGACTGATCTACTACTCTACTTTCGGCAAAGTCAATCACTACTTCCTTAGGATCATTTTTCACATCAAACTTTGAATTGAATAATTCAATAGAGCCAAAGAAAACTGGTCCAAATAATTCATAATGCTTTATTCCGTGTTCATCAGTATGTTTTCTAGCTCTAATCATCAAAGCATTTTCCCAAGCAAAAACTAAAGCAGAAACGATAACACCTGAAATAACAGCAATAGCTAAGTCAAACACCACGGTTAGGATTGTCACTAAAGCAATAACTAAGACATCCGGAAGAGGAACCTTATTCCAAATTTTAAAAGTATTCCAAGCAAAAGTTCCAATTACAACCATAAACATTACTCCTACTAAAGCAGCAATAGGAATCATTTCAATATAAGCTGAAGCAAACAAGATAAATATCAATAATGATAATGCAGCTGTTATTCCTGAAAGCCTTCCTCTACCTCCTGATTTGATGTTAATTATTGATTGACCAATCATAGCGCAACCACCCATACCACCAAAAAAACCATTAAGAATATTAGCAGCACCTTGCGCCACACATTCCTTGTTTCCATTTCCGTGAGTTTCAGTTAATTCATCTATTAAATTTAAAGTCATTAACGATTCAATTAAACCAATTGCCGCCAAGATTAAAGCATAAGGAGCAATAAATGCCAGAGTATCCAAATTAAGAGCAATCATTGGTACATTAAAAGTGGGCAAACCTGCTTTAATACCTTCTCCTCCACCTTCAATAATAAAGGATTTTACGGTTTGTGTATCTACATTTCCAAAGATAACAATAAGTGAAACAACAATAATTGCTGCTAAGGCTTCAGGAATATTTTTGGTGATTTTCGGCAAGAAATACATAATACCCATAGTTAATGCTACTAACCCCAACATTGTAAACATTGCCCCTCCTTCAAGCCAATCACCTCCACTTTGAAACATTCCTAACTGAGAAGTAAAAATTACGATTGCTAAACCATTTACAAAACCCATCATTACCGAATGAGGTATCATTCTTACAAATTTTCCCATTTTAAATGCTCCAGCGAGAGCTTGAAATATTCCAGTTAATATTAAAGTAGCAAATAAAAACTGAAGTCCCATCATAGCACCATCAGGTCCCATAGCATTTCCTTGTTTTACTAAACTAACCATTACTACCGCTAAGGCTCCTGTTGCTCCTGATATCATACCTGGTCTTCCTCCAAAAATAGCAGTAACCAATCCCATCATAAAGGCGCCATATAAACCAATAATTGGTGATATTCCTGCCACAAAAGCAAAAGCTACTGCCTCAGGGACCAAGGCTAAAGCCACTGTAAATCCTGATAAAATATCGTCCTTTACACTTCCTTGGCTTGATGTAATAAATTTAAATGCTGATTTCATTGTGTTTTTTTAAAGGCGCAAAAATAAGGAATACTAAAAGCTAAAGCTTAGAATTTTACACAAAAAAATCCTGCCAAAAATGAGCAGGATTTATTAATATAGTAAATAATTATTTATTCAGAAAATGCCTTAAATTTTTCTTTGTTCATAATGAGTATCCAAAGGTTAATAAATAACAATACTCAGCCCATAACAGAACAATCATGTGTGGACGGAAATCCAGTATGCACCAAAAAGATATTTACCGTAGCTGGCAGCATTAATATTGCAGCTACAATATTATTTGCAAAATGAAAGAAGAAAAATCTAAAAAAGAATCTGAATATTATATTGGAGTTGGATTACGCTTGGGAGTAGCATTTGTTTTAGCTAGGCAAAAGAAACATACTAATAACTAGGTATTTCTTCCAAAAAAGTAATCTTATTACTTTCATAATCCATAGCACAGCAAAAATGTCGCATTCCATTAGTCACTACTAAAAAATCCACTCTCAATTTGAAATTATATTTTGCAATTTGATTAAAAGCATCTTGTGTTATTTTTACCTTTGGAGCTTTACACTCTACTATCATATTTGGTTTCCCTTCATTAGTATATAATACAATATCAGCCCTAGTTGACTGCTCATTGTATTTCACCATTTGCTCAACCCCCATCAAGCCTAAAGGATATTTTTTTTCAGAGTTCAAATAATGAATAAAGTGTTGGCGCACCCATTCCTCAGGAGTTAAAACCAAATATTTTTTTCTTACTGCATCAAAAACTTGCGTAGTCCCTTCAACTAATTTAGTTTTGAGGACCGCATTCGGTAAATTTAATTGAGGCATATTCATATCCACAAAATAAGTGAATTATAAAGAAATCATATCATCAATAACAAATAAAGATTTACAACCTGTATATTTTTTAATGGGGGAAGAACCTTATTATATTGATAAATTAGCTAATGCTTTTTCTAAAAATGTTCTCTCAGCTGAGGAGCAAGAGTTCAACCAAGTAATCCTTTACGGAAAAGAAATTGAAACAGCACAAGCAATTGCGGAGGCAAAACAATTTCCTTTTGGTTCAGATAAAAGAGTAGTAATTGTTAGAGAAGCCCAACACTTAAAAGATATTGATGTGCTGGACAGTTACCTAGACAATGTGCAGCCCTCAACCCTTTTAGTGATTTGCTACAAAGGGAAATCAGTTGACAAACGCAAGAAATTCGGTAAAACACTAGAATCAAAATGTATTGTCTTTGAAAGCAAAAAATTATATGACAATAAAATCCCAGCTTGGATAAATACCTACATAACAGAAAACGGATTTAAGATTGACAATAGTGCAACTGCTGTACTTGCCGAATACATTGGTGCTGATTTATCTAAAATCACTAATGAATTGGAGAAACTCATGTTAGTGGTGAAAAAGGACGAACAAATTACTACAGCACTCATTGAGTATCATATTGGGATAAGTAAAGACTATAATGTCTTTGAATTACAAAACGCATTGGGGAAAAAGGAAGTTTTAAAAGCTAACAAAATAATTAATCACTTTGCAGCCAATCCAAAGGACCATCATATTGTTCCAACGCTAGGAGCTTTATTTTCCTATTTTCAGAAAATAATGGTATATCATTTTCTGGAAGATAAAAGCCCAAAATCTGCTGCTAGCGCTCTAAAAGTAAATCCTTTTTTTGTTAGCCAATACCAAACTGCAGCACAGCATTATAGCAAACGACAGTTGTTCTATATTTTCGAATATCTAAAAGAGTATGATCTTAAAAGTAAAGGAGTAAACAACAAAAGCACTACGCATGAGGGACTCTTAAAAGAGTTAATTTTCAAAATTCTGCATGCATAATATTGCTTGCTTTATTTAGTTATATTTGCGAACTAATTTTTACAAAAATGCGCAAACTTTTACTTTTACTTTCAATTTCTTTATTTACTACAATAGCTTATTCTCAAACAGGAAACATAAGAGGATTTGTATATGACAAAAGTAGTGGTGAGCCAATCATGTTCTGTAATGTAATTCTACAAGGAACAACTATTGGAGCTTCAACTGATATCAATGGAATGTATAATATTTCCAAGGTATTAGCTGGTGATTACTCCTTAATGGTTACTTATATAGGCTATGACACCTCAAAGGTAAATATTACTTTGAAACAAGGTAAAGTAGTTACTCAAAATCTTGAGATATCAGAATCGAGTGTAAAACTAAATGAGGTAAGAATTTCAGCCGAAAGGTCAGAAATGAAAACAGAAGTAAAGGCAGCTGCTATTAAAATCACCAAGCAAGATATGGAAATGATTCCTAACATTGGGGGAGAGCCAGACTTAGCTCAATATATGCAAGTAATCCCCGGAGTCGTATTTACAGGTGACCAAGGAGGGCAACTCTACATAAGAGGAGGTTCACCAATACAAAATAAAGTCTTACTAGATGGAATGACTATTTATAGCCCTTTTCATTCTATTGGATTATTTTCAGTTTTTGATACTGATGTTATCAGGAATACAGATGTGTACACAGGTGGATTTAGTGCAGAGTATGGTGGTAGAATCTCTTCCATAATGGATATAAAAACCATTGATGGAAATAAAAAAGAGTTTGGAGGGAAAGTATCCGCTAATACTTTTGGTTCTAAACTTTTTGTTGAAGGACCGCTTTTAGACAATGGGAAATCATCATTTGTTTTTTCTGGAAAAACCTCATATTTGGATAAAAGTTCGGAGATACTTTATAAAGAACCTATCTTATATTTTGACGATAAAGGCTTGCCGTATTCATACACGGATTTATATGGAAAATTCTCATTACACGGAAACAATGGAAGTAAGGTAAATATATTTGGTTTTAATTTTCAGGACAAAGTAGATTATGAAGGCATTTCAGAACTCAACTGGACATCACAAGGGATCGGCTCAGAATTCATTTTAATTCCAGGGAACTCTCCTGTTTTAATTGAGGGTAATTTCGCATACTCATCTTATGATATTTCTTTGGATGAAGAAGCTTCTCCATTAAGAACAAGTGGAATAGATGGATTTAATATGGGCTTTGATTTTACTTATTTTCAACCTAAAGGAAAAATAAAATACGGATTTGATATTCATGGATTCTCAACTGATTTCACTACCTATAATTCTGTAAATTCTAAAATTGAACAAAAGGAAAATACTTCTGAGTTCTCAGCTTATATTAATTACCAATTTAACACAACTCGTTTTATTATTGAACCTGGATTTCGCTTACAAAAATACACTCTTGGTGTATCACCTGAACCAAGATTGGGAATGAAATATATTGCCAGTGATCGTATGCGATTTAAAGTGTCATCAGGGTATTATTCACAAAACATATTAAGTACAACTTCCGATAGAGATGTTGTGAATTTATTCTCTGGAATCATATCGTCTCCTGAAGAAATTCCAGATCAAGCAGATGGGAATCCTTACAAGAATAAGTTCCAAAAAGCAAGACACTTAATTGCAGGTGTTGAGTATGATATTAGCAGAAGAATTGACTTTCAGATAGAAGGATATATTAAAGATTTTACTCAGCTGACAAACATTAACCGAAATATGACTTCTAATGCAGATGATGAATTTATTATTGAAAGTGGAGTCGCAAAGGGAGTAGATGCCTTACTTAAGTTCAAAAGCAAGAAACTATACATCTGGGCGGTATACTCTATTGGTATTATCACAAGAAATGATGGAGAAAAAACTTATAACCCTCACTTTGACAGAAGACATAATATGAATTTTGTTACTTCTTACAAATTTGGTAAAAATGACAGTTGGAAAGCAGATATGAGATGGAATTTAGGTTCAGGTTTCCCATTCACACAAACACAAGGATTTTACGAAAACCTAACTTTTTCTGATGGCATAAATACGGACTACTCAAGTACAAATGGAGAATTAGGAATTGAATATGCAGAACTTAATGAGGGAAGACTGCCTTACTACCACAGGTTAGACGCTTCAATCTCGAAAAGCATTAAGCTAAACAAGAATTCTGAACTTGATATGACCCTATCAGTAACAAATGCTTATAACCGAGAAAATATCTTTTATTTTAATCGTGTAAAGTACGAAAGAGTGAATCAATTACCGCTCATGCCTAGTTTTGGTGCAAGCATCACATTCTAAATTACTTAGCTGATTTTAAAAAACTTTAAATAAAACTTTTATCAATAAAAGAATAATCAGTAACAAATGGTATTTTTACAAAAACAAAAACTACTGTAAACTGTGAGTAAATTTCCTACAAAATATATTTTCGTAACTGGTGGCGTAACTTCATCATTAGGTAAAGGAATCATTTCAGCATCTTTAGGTAAATTATTAACTGCTAGAGGATATTCTGTAACCATTCAAAAATTAGACCCCTACATTAATGTAGATCCTGGTACTATGAACCCATATGAACATGGAGAATGTTATGTGACTGAAGATGGTGCAGAAACAGATTTGGACTTGGGGCATTACGAACGCTTTTTAAATAATTCAACCTCACAAGCTAACAATGTCACTACAGGTAGAATTTACCAAACCGTTATTCAAAAAGAAAGAAAAGGAGATTATCTTGGGAAAACAGTTCAGATTATACCTCATATTACTGATGAGATAAAAAGAAGAATTCAACTACTAGGAAATACTCGGGAATACGATTTCGTAATTACTGAAATTGGTGGTACTGTGGGTGATATTGAAGCCTTACCTTATATTGAGGCTGTAAGACAGTTGAAATGGGAATTAGAAAATTCAGCATTATTTATCCATTTAACATTAGTCCCTTATCTTGCAGCAGCTGGGGAGTTAAAAACAAAACCAACTCAACATTCTGTTAAAACTTTATTAGAAGCAGGAATACAACCTGATATTTTAGTTTGCCGAACAGAACATCCTTTAGGATCTGAAATCAAAAAGAAAGTAGCTCGTTTCTGTAATGTTGAACGTGATGCAGTTATTGAATCCATGGACGTGTCATCAATATATGAAGTGCCTTTATTGATGCAAAAAGAAGGATTAGATAAAGTAGTATTACGAAAATTAGGAATAGTAGACAATACGGAAGTAAAATTAGAACAATGGTGCAATTTCTTGGAAGGATTACAAAATCCTAAAAAAGAAATTACTATCGGATTGGTAGGTAAATATGTTGAGTTACAAGATGCCTACAAATCCATATCAGAAGCAATTATTCATGCAGGAGTAGCTAATGCTTGCAAGGTAAAAGTAAACTGGATAAATGCTGAGGAAATAAATAACAAAAATGTAGCTGATAAATTAGCTGGGCTTAAAGGTGTTTTAGTTGCTCCTGGATTTGGTGATAGAGGAATGGAAGGTAAAATTTCAGCCATAAAATACATCAGAGAAAACAATGTTCCATTTTTAGGAATTTGTTTAGGAATGCAGTCAGCAGTAATTGAATATGCAAGAAATGTGCTTGGCTATAAGGACGCTAATTCTGTAGAGGCGAATGAAGAAACTACTGCTCCTGTCATTGACTTAATGAAAGATCAAAAATCAGTAACCAAAAAAGGAGGAACAATGAGACTTGGTGCCTATGACTGTCAGCTTACAAAGGATTCAAATGCATATAATTCCTACCAAAACACTGAAATAAGCGAACGACACAGACACAGATTTGAATTCAACAATAAGTATAAGTCTGAATTTGAAAAATCAGGAATGATTTTCTCAGGAATTAACCATAAAAATAATTTAGTTGAAATTGTAGAAATTCCTACTCACCCATGGTTTGTTGGTGTACAATTTCACCCTGAATATAAAAGTACAGTCGCAAATCCTCATCCTTTGTTTTGCGGATTTATTGATGCCTGTATCAAAAATAAATAATCAAGTTTTACAATGAAAAAATACGATAAAAATTCACTAATTGGTTTTGTGTTAATGGCTGTCATCTTGATAGTATTTAATACTTTCTTTTTCCCTGAAATACCCCAAGAACAAGCACCAGTTACTACACCAACTGAAGCTGTAATTACAGAAACTAAATTTACAGAAACTACAGTTGCTACCCCTGCACTAAGTAATTCCTTTATTAGTGAAGAGCTAAAAACAAAATATGGTGTTTTTGCTTCAGCTGCAAATGGGACAGATGAATTTCAAGTTATTGAAAATGATAAATTAAAAATTACAGTTGCTAATAAAGGTGGTAGAATTGTATCCGTAATTTTAAAAGAATATCAAACTTTTGACTCGTTAGCACTTGATTTATTTGATGCAGATAGTTCTCGTTTCAACCTTCAATTTACAACAGGACACAACATAAATACTGCTGATTTGTACTTTTTTGCAGAACAAAGTAGTAACACATTGAGTATGAAACTAAAGGCTGATGACAGCCATTATGTAGAGTATTTATATACGCTTACTGACGACTACCTTATTGATTTTGACATTAAATTTATAGGAATGGAAAGCCTTATTCCATCTGGAATAAATTACATGAACTTGGAGTGGCAAATGAAAACACCACAAACCGAGAAAAGCAAAACTAATCAGGACATGTACACTGGAATTCAGTACCAGTATAGTGCTGACAATGAAGGGGATTATTTAAGCTTTACTTCAACGGATGAGGACGAAATAAATGCTCGTTTAAATTGGGTAGCTTTCAAGCAACAATTCTTTAGTGCAATTTTTATCGCTAAGGATGGATTTGAAAAGCCAACTCACTTAATTTCTACAAAAAGTGAAGGATCAAAATTCATAAAGGATTTAGCTGCTAAGTTCGAACTTCCTTATCAGCATAGAGTAGATGAGCAACTGAGTTTTCAATTCTATTTTGGACCTAATCATTTTAAAACTTTAAAAGCTTACAATTCTGGTTTTGAAGAATTAGTACCACTAGGCTGGGGGATATTTGGATGGGTGAACCAGTATATTATTATTAATATTTTTGATTTTTTAAGTAAGTACTTTTCTTCTTACGGAATTATCATTCTTTTACTTACTCTAATTATAAAAATCGGACTTGCTCCTTTTACTTATAAAGCATTTTTGTCACAAGCAAAAATGAAAGTATTAAAGCCTGAGATAGATAAAATTAACGACAAGTTAAAAGGAAAAGATCCAATGAAAGCCCAACAAGAAACAATGGGGCTTTATCGAAAGGCAGGCGTGAACCCAATGGGGGGCTGCTTACCAATGTTATTCCAATTTCCTATACTAATTGCCATGTTCCGTTTCTTCCCTGCCTCAATTGAGTTAAGGCAAGAGAGTTTCCTTTGGGCTGACGATTTATCATCTTACGATTCCATATACAACTTAGGCTTTGACATTCCTTTTTATGGTGATCATATTAGTTTATTTACCTTATTGATGACAGTTTCTACTTTGTTGTACACAAGGATGAATTCTTCAATGGCAACTGGTCAAATGGCACAAATGAAATGGATGATGTACCTGATGCCAATCATGTTCCTTGGTTTCTTTAACAATTATGCAGCTGGACTTTCATACTACTATTTCTTAGCAAATATGTTTACTTTTACGCAACAGTATTTCATGAAAGTAATGATTAATGAAGATGAAATATTGGCACAATTGGAAGCTAACAAAAAGAAACCTGCTAAACCAAAGTCTAAGTTCCAAAAGAAATTAGAAGACATGCAGAAAAAGCAAGAGCAACAAATAAAGGGTAAAAAGAAGAAATAAGTCTAACTTATTTTTCTCAAAAAAAGTTCCATTCCTTTTTGTTTTTCAGCATCTAAGCTGTAAGAAATTTTATTATTCAGATAATCTTCAGGGTTTTCACAATTCGGGTAACTCTCCCTTTCTAAAGCCAAAGCTTTATCAATATTGCCCAATCCTTTCTCAAGTGCTTTATTAAAAGCATTTATAAAATCTTGTGATAATTTAGTATTTGACACCCAAGCGGCAAACACAAAAGGTAAGTCTGTCATTTCTTTCCAAATAGCTGACAAATCATAAATAAATTTATGCTTAGTATTCAAAGTAAAAGCCCTATCCCCAATTACCAAAGCGGCATGTTTTCCTTTTATATTATCTTCAAAACCAACATCCGATTTTTTAAGTTCAGGATTCAACTGCCAATATTCTTTCAATAAAACTTTAAGCAATGCCACAGAAGTACGCGATTGATAATCCAAGCCAATACTCTCAATTTTATCAATAGGAACATCCGAATACAAACATACCGTATCCACAGCACCATTTGCACCTATGCAATAATCTGAGATAATATAAGGATGTCTTAATTTCGGAATAACAACAACAGGAACTAAGGCTAAATCAACAGTACCATTAATAAGTTTATCAGCACAAATAGATGGATAATCTAATTGCAAATCAATAGTATTAATCAACTCACTTTGTTTTAACCCATGGATGAAAGGTATCGTATTTAAATAAGAAACAGCTGATATTTTTAGCATTAGAATAGTAAAATATAAATAATATACAAACTAGTGCATAATTTCAAGATAGTTCCAGCAATAAAACCCCAAAGAGCACCAAAAGCAATCTTCACTTCATTCTGGTTCATTTCAATTTTAGCACCAATATAGGCGCCAACAAAAGCACCTACCAATATTCCAAAAGGAGGAAACAAGAAAATTCCTAATAACATTCCTACAACCGAACCTCTAATTGCATACTTGCCACCACCTGCTTTTTTTACACCATAAATCTGGAGATAATAATCCAAAACAGTAATAAACACTACCAATACTCCCAGCCAGAAAATAAAATCAACCTCCATTTTGCTAATAAAAAAATGAGAAAGTAATAAACCCAAATAAGAAAGAGGAGGGCCAGGCAAAGCAGGAATAACACTTCCTATTAATCCTAAAAGCAATAAGATCCCAATTCCAATCATTATTAGTATTTCCATTTTCCAAAAGTAGTAAAAAAGCAAATGTAAAATTCGTTTCTCAAAGAACATCTTATTTAAAATGCTTAAATTTGCAACTCTAATTAACAAAAGAAAAAATGGCACTTACTCCTTTAACTGCAGTTACCCCAATTGATGGAAGATATATCAGTAAAACATCTAGCCTACAAGCATACTTTTCTGAAGCTGCTTTAATCAAATTCAGAGTTCAGGTTGAAATAGAATATTTTATTGCACTTTGCAATAGCTCAATACTTCAACTAAACCATTTTCCTAGTATAAAATTCTCAGAATTAAGAGATTTATATACAAATTTTAAAGAAAGTGATGCCCAAAAAATTAAGGACATTGAAAGCATTACTAACCATGATGTAAAAGCGGTAGAATACTTTATTAAAGAAGAATTTGATAAATTAGGATTACAAGAATTTAAAGAGTTTATCCATTTCGGATTAACTTCACAAGACATCAACAATACTGCGGTACCTTATTCTATAAAAGAAGCTATAAACAAAGTTTACTTACCTCAATTAAATGAAATTATTGCTTTATTAAAAGATAGAGCTCAGCAGTGGAAAGCAATTCCATTGTTAGCCCGTACGCACGGACAAGCTGCTTCACCTACAAGAATGGGAAAAGAAATTCAAGTATTTATTGAGCGTATTGAAAAGCAACTACTTCTTTTAGAAACAATTCCTTTTAGTGCAAAGTTTGGTGGAGCAACAGGTAACTTTAATGCACATCATGTTGCTTTTCCTGAAATTGATTGGGTGAGTTTTTCTAACAACTTTACAGCTGATGCTTTAGGTTTGGAAAGACAACAAACTACTACACAAATTGAGCATTACGATAATTTGGCAGCACTCATGGATAATATCAGTAGAATCAATACTATCTTAATTGATTTCTCTAGAGATATCTGGACTTATGTTTCTATGGATTATTTCAAACAAAAAATAAAAAAAGGAGAAGTAGGTTCATCAGCAATGCCACACAAAGTAAATCCTATTGATTTTGAGAATGCAGAAGGTAACTTAGGAATGGGGAATGCAATTTTTTCATTCTTATCAAGCAAACTTCCTATCTCTCGCTTACAAAGAGACTTAACTGACAGTACCGTTTTAAGAAACATTGGCGTTCCTTTTGCACATACGCTTATCGCTTTCGCATCATTAAACAAAGGAATAAATAAGTTAATTATTAATGAGGAAAACATTGCTGCTGACTTAGAGAAAAATTGGGCAGTAGTAGCAGAAGCAATTCAAACAATATTAAGAAGAGAGGGTTATCCGAATCCTTATGAAGCACTTAAGGAATTAACAAGAACTAACTCAGTAATTAATGCCGAAAGCATTGCTTCATTCATTGACACTTTAACTGTTAATGATACTATTAAAACTGAATTGAAAGCAATTACGCCTAGTAACTATACAGGGATATAAATATAACCCTGAACTTAATTCAGAAATTTAAACAATAAAAAAGCTGAGCAAATACTCAGCTTTTATTTTTTTAGAAACTTAGTTTATTCTTTGCCAAATAATCTTCCCAATTCCACATAAAGTGTGTTAAGAGATTCTTAAGCTCATTGTAAAATATAGGATTTGGCTTATTCTTTCTCTTAAACAAATCCCCTTGAAATTCGTTAATATTATATTTTTCAAAAATACCAAACGCCATAGCGCTAATAGGACATTCGTTTTCAACTAATAATTCATTGAAATAGTTTTCATAATCCAAGAAGCGCTCAATTGATAAATGTTGTTCACTTTCAGCCAATTCTTTATGCATTTCATCCAAAATATATCCTCTTAAGCTAGCTGAATCCTTTTCCTCAAAAAAGATATCTAAATTTTGCATATTTCCTAAAAACACAATATTTCTAAACCAATCAATATCAAGATCAGTAAGATTTGGATTTTCTTCTAAATTATTGTTATTGTTAATAAAATCCTTTATTTCAACAAAACCAACTTCAATTACATTGTTAAGTAAATTCACATAAATAGTAGCAGCCAGCTTAGCCTTTACTTTTTTCTTTTTTGATAATAATCCTAAAAACTTTATCATATAAATTATAGATTAAAATGTGACTTTGCTTCTTCCATTATTTGTTTTCCAATTGCAAAACAGGCTGTAGCAGCTGGTGAAGGAGCATTCAACACATGTATATTTTTTTTATTTTTAATTATTTTAAAGTCATCAATTACCTCTCCGTCACGACCTAAAGCCATTGCTCTCACCCCACATCTGCCTTCTACAATATCCTCCATTCTTAGTGTCGGCATCATCTTTTGTAATTCCTTCAAAAATAAAGATTTTGAGAACGCCCTTTTATACTCATTGAGTCCAAATTTCCAATGATTTATGAACAATCGCCAAGTACCCACAAAACCAAGGGCTTGGACAGTATCTATAAAGTTAAAATCTGTCTTATTATAACCTTCTCTTTTAAAGGTAAACACAGCATTAGGCCCACATTCAATATCACCATTCGTCATTCTTGTAAAATGAACTCCTAAAAAGGGGAATTCCGGATTAGGCACAGGATAAACTAAATTGTTGATTTTGGATTTAGCGTGATCAGCTAATTCATAATAATCTCCTCTAAAACCTACAATCTGCATATCTAACTTTACATTATCTTTTACTGCTAACCTATCAGCAAACAAGCCACCACAAAAAATAATATGCTTAGCATTAAACTCTCCTTTTGTTGTACTGATATTAGCACCATTATAATCCAATACTTTACAATCAGTCATAACTTTACTATTCGGGTTTTTAGTCAATAAAAGCTCAGATAACTTATTGGTTATTCCTTTATAATCTATGATGCCCGCTTCAGGAACCCAAAGTGCTTTTAATCCTTCAATATTAGGTTCTATCTTCTTAAATTCTTCAGGATTTAACAATTCCAATCCTAACAAACCATTCTTTTCTCCATTCTCTTTTAAGTCTTCCAATCGTTTAGCTTCAAGAGAGTTTATAGCCACAACTAATTTACCACACACTTCATATTTAATATTATGTTCTTTAGAAAATAAAACTAAATCTTTCCTGCCATCAACACAATTCTTAGCCTTTAAGGAACCATTCTTGTAATATAAGCCTGAATGAATTACCCCTGAATTTCTACCTGTTTGATGAAAAGCCAATTCTTTTTCTTTTTCAAAAACTACAATATTAAGTGTCGAGAATTCTCTTTGTATTTGATAAGCAGTAGCCAAGCCCACAATTCCACCTCCTACTATGGCTATATCAAATTGATTATTTTGAATATTGATAAACTATTTTTTAAGTGTAAAAACTCTAGAAATATTAAAACCAAAATAAATATCTCCATTAGACCATTCCCCATTAGTTTCATGTATAAAAGCACGCTCAAACATGGCAGCAGAATTACTTAAATGCAATTGAAAAACATGACCTCCTGTTTCAATATCAACACCTAAGGAAAGAGGATTAACACTATTCTCCTTATCTAATTGAAGAAAGTATTCTGCATTAAGTGAAATTCTTGAAGTTAATTTATGCCTTGCTCCGAAACCAACAGACATCAAATCAGTATCGTCACCTTGATTAACAATGTTTTTATGTACTAAAGTTGGACTAAGCTGTAACGATAAAGCACTAGTAATTTTACGAGCAACTAGCACTTGGTGGGCATAGCTAATTTGATCCGAAAAAAGATAATCATCAGCTCGCATGTCTTTCCATATTGCTTGTTTAAAAAAAGCCGAAGAATACCAAACAATGCTAAAAGGAAAGAAATCTTCACCTTTACTTTGGCTCACTAATTTTATTTTTGCATTCGCATCAATTGTTTTTAAAAATGAACTTCTACCCAGACCAATTGAAGACCAATCATTCAATCCATAATCCAATCCAAAACGAACTTGTGCATTATCCAATCCATATAAATTATAAGCTCCAGAGTTTAAGGTGCCAAATCTATGCTGAATCAAGAAAAGTAAATCTCCTTTATTAACCAATTCTACAGATTGACTATTTACAATTTTTACTCCTTTGAAAGTAGAGCTAATTTTATAGTTTGAATCATCATTTAACAACTGCATCAAATCATCTTGAGCAAAAATAATTACAGGTGAAAAAAGTAATATTAAAAGTATCCTCTTCATCTATATCTCTTTTAATTTTGCTATAATAGTAACCTCAATCTCTTCAGCAATATTGTACATTACTATTTTAGGAATTTTAATGTTAAAATCTTTAAGTTGAATCCTAAAACTAGCATCTATCATTACACTATCATTACTATTCACTAAAATTCCTTTCACTTCAACTTCATTAGATTCCCCATGAATTTTTAAAGTACCTGTAGCTATTGTACTCTCATTCAATTGCCCTACAATTCCTGAAAAAGAAGCTTTAGGAAACTTATCAGATTCTAAATAATTTTCATTAAAATGTTCTTGCATTAACGGTTTAGGGAAAATAAAATCTGAAATATTGAGCTGAAAAACTAATTGCTTAGTTTCATCATCATAAACAGCACTTACTTTATTGTTTTTTGCTGATATATCCTCAATAGGAGCTTCAGAAAAAAATGAAATCTCTGCTTCTTTAGTAATAAATCTTTGAGAGTAAAGATTAGTTACAAAAAATATTAATATTAAAGTAATTAACTTATTCACAATCTGCCCATTTTTGAATAATATTAATCTCTGAATCACTCAGTGGAGGTGATCCATAAGGAGGCATAGTACGATTTATAACTTCTTCTTTTAAGGAATAGTTTCTTAAGGCGTCAATTACACCATCATATGACCCAAGAACAGCAGGCATATTAGCTGGTGTGGAATGACAAGAAATACAATTATTCTCAATTATTGGTTGTACCAAGTCCAAGTATACTTGCTCATCAGGCACACAAATAACTTTAGGAAGTTCATTCCAAGTACATGAACTAAAAATAAATAAACTAAACAAAAAGAGAAATCTTATCATAAAGCAAAATTACAAAAAACTAATTAAGATCTGCTTGCTTATCATCTGTTCTGTTAAATAAAATAAGACCTATCAATAATAGAATAACTACAACCCATAGGGCCATTTGCTGGCTATGAAATTTAGTTATAATTCCAAAAAGCAAAGGGCCTAAGAATGAAGTTGCTTTTCCTGTAAGTGCAAAAAAACCAAAAAATTCATTTTGCTTATCTTTTGGTGTAAGCCTTGCCATTAATGATCGACTGCAAGATTGATTCGGACCAACCATAAAACCAAGTAAAACCCCTGCAACCCAAAACCATTCTTTAGGATGAGTTGTATCAGGAGAATGGTATGCTATTAATGTTGCTATAATCAAAACAAGTAGAGAAATATTAATCACCTTATTGGCACCAATTTTATCTTCAATGTATCCAAATAAAAATGATCCAGCACCAGCACAAAGGTTTAATACAATTCCAAGCATCATCACTTCTTCAAAACTAAAATCTAAAGTTCCAACAGCATACACTCCTCCTAAAGCGAAAATGGTAATTAGTCCATCATTAAAAAATAATCTAGCAATCAGAAATCTATAAATCTTTCTATAACTAGAAATACTTTTAAATGTATCATTTAGTGAATGAAAAGAAGAATGAATATGATTTCTATTAAATTTTTCTCTTTTCTTGTCATTCACAAACAAGAAGGTAGGAATACTAAATAATAAAAACCAAACTCCAACAAGAATATTTATTTTTCTGATTTCATCAGGATTATTAATATCAAATAAAAATAGCGACAAAAACAAAGCTAGTAAACCACCTACAAACCCTAATCCCCAAGCATAGCCTGAAATCCTACCAATATTTTTAGAATTAGATAAGTCAGGCAAATACGAATTACAAAAAACACTTCCCATTTCAAAGGCAATATTTGCAATCACAAAACATGTTAGTGCATAGTACACTTCACCTTCAGTGGGGAAATATAATAAAATAGAAAATAATGCACATATCAAAGTGGAAAGAATAAGAAAGAACTTGCGGTAGCCACCTCTATCTGCCAAAGCACCGAGTACAGGAGAAAGTAGAGAAACTACAACAGCTGTAATTGCAATTGCATTAGTCCATAAAAAAGTTCCTTCTTGCTCATCAGCAGCAATTACTTTTACAAAAAAAGCACTATAAATAAAAGTAACAATAATAGTCGTAAAAGGTTGGTTAGCGAAATCATATAACGACCAAGCAAAAACTTCTTTTCTATTTTTAATTTTGAATACACTCATATTAGATGCCAATACTACACAATTTATTTCAGAAAACTAATTTAAAATATCTTATTAAAAATTATACATTTGCATTCCAAAATTATAAATATGAATTTAGAAGGAATAATAAATGTAGCTGGTAAACCAGGACTTTACAAAGTAGTTTCAAAAGGAAATAATACAGTAATTGTTGAATCATTCACAGATGGAAAAAAATCTCCTTTATATTCTGACAATCAAGCAAATATGCTTGAAGAAATAGGAATATACACTTATGATGACACAAAACCTTTATCCGAAATTTTTGATGATATTGCAAAAAAGGAGAATGGAGAACAAGCCTTAAACCATAAATCTTCAACCAATCAATTAACTACTTATTTCAGGAGAATTCTTACTGATTATGATGAAGAAAGGGTTTACATTTCTGATATTAAGAAAGTAATACAATGGTATAATGCTCTACAGAAAAAAGGATTAATTGAATTACCTAAAGTAGAGAAGAAAGAAGTTAAAAGTCCAAAGAAAAAATCTACACCTAAAAAATAATAATTATGGAAAGCACAATTGCAATACCAACTCGTCCAATAAGAAAATTTGTTCCTGAAGATTTAGTTATAAATTCTTGGGATAAAATTAAATCATTATTTGATAACTTAGTTGACAGGGAGATTTCTAATGTTCTTGAGTTAGAGCAATGGATGTTAGATCAATCAGAACTTTCTGCAGTTTTAGAGGAAGATATGGCTTGGCGTTATATCAAAATGAATATTGATACTACTGACAAAGAATTAGGCGAACGATTTTCATTTTGGATTAAAGAAATATCACCAAATACAGCACCATATTCTCATAAATTAAATTTAAAATTAGTTAAGAGTCCTTATTTAAAAGACCTTGACCAAGAAAAATACCGTATCTACTTAAGAAGTGTAAAAAAACAAATTGAGATATTCCGAAAAGAGAATATCCCTTTGTTCACTACAATGGAAGAAAAGCAACAGGAATATGGAGCTATCTCAGCAAAAATGTCTATTGAAGTAGATGGCGAAAAGATGACTATGCAAAAGGCTGCACTATTATTAAAAAGTACGGATAGAGCTAAAAGAGAAGAGATTTATAATAAGATAAGTAGCAGAAGGTTGCAAGATGAAAAGGCATTAGATGATTTATATGACGAACTAATTCTTTTAAGACAAAAAATTGCTAGCAATGCTGGATTTGATAATTATCGTGATTATATGTTTGCAGCTTTAGGACGTTTTGATTACACACCTAAAGATTGTTTCAATTTCCATGATGCTATTGCCCAAGAAATTGTTCCTATTATCAATTCTTTCGAACAAAGAAGAAAAGAAAAATTAGGAAACATATCATACAAGCCTTGGGATACAGCTGTTGATGTAGATGGATTAGCACCTTTAAAGCCTTTTGATGGTGGAACAGAACTAACTGATTTATCAATAGAATGTTTCAATAGATTAAGGCCATATTTTGGAGAGTCTCTTGCAACTATGAAAGCCATGAAGCATTTGGATCTAGAATCAAAAAATGGAAAAGCTCCGGGAGGATTTATGTATCCACTTTATGAGATTGGCGTTCCTTTTATTTACATGAATGCTGTTGGTTCCCAAAGAGATCTAGTCACTATGGTTCATGAAGGTGGTCATGCGGTTCACTCCTTCTTAAGTAGAGATTTATCCTTAACAGAATTCAAATCTACCCCTTCTGAAGTTGCTGAATTAGCTTCTATGGCAATGGAACTTTTATCTATGGATCATTGGGATGTATTCTATTCTGATGCAGCTGATTTAAAAAGAGCCAAACTTGAACAATTAGAAAAAGTTTTGGAGGGATTACCTTGGATTGCTTCTATTGACAAATTCCAACATTGGATTTATACTACAGAACATACAGCAAAGCAGAGAAAAGAGAAATGGTTAGAGATTTCAGCTGAATTAGGAAATCAAATTATTGATTGGGAAGGAAATCAAAATGTACACGCTAATCTTTGGCAAAAACAATTGCATTTATATGAGGTGCCTTTCTACTATATTGAATATGGAATGGCGCAACTAGGAGCAATTGCCATGTGGCGTTCATATAAACAATTAGGAGAGCAAGGACTTGATAATTATATGGATGCACTTAAACTGGGATACACAAAAACAATAGGTGAGATTTATGAAACAGCAGGAATTAAATTTGATTTTTCAGCAAGCTATGTAAAAGAACTAGCTGATTTCATAAAAGAAGAATTAGAAAAATTAAGTTAAATTTCAGTAAAAAATAATCTAAGTTCGAATACCGTAAGGCCCACCAAAAAGAAACCCAC
>Ga0209482_1000140_pt1 | contig 60314 bp, 66 predicted proteins | sample CoawatmetaG10DNA_FD_187512 | JGI IMG/M metagenome (GOLD analysis project Ga0209482, IMG submission 187512) | Marine microbial communities from the West Antarctic Peninsula - Coastal water metaG104-DNA (SPAdes) (version 2) | ecosystem: Environmental > Aquatic > Marine > Coastal ...
ACAATCATCGAGAATGATACAAACATCAGCAAGTATATGTTTGCTAATTCAGTAGCTATTACTATGGGTGCAGACTTTATTACAACTCCTAATTTTATTATTGGAGATATGAATACAAGTAACTGTACCTTAGTCGAAGGTGTAACAGCTCCTGCTGGTTGGGTTGGATGCAAGCACACATTTGACGGCACAACATGGGCAGTAAACTCAGCTTACGTTGCTCCTAGCGAAGAAGAAGAATCAGATCCTGAGTAAATGTAATGTGGTCTATTATTATAGCTACTGTGTTAATAAATACTAAAGGACAAGAGACACCTGTATTAGTGTCTACTTATCCTACTCTTAGAGAGTGTCGTCTGGAACTTATTAATGCAGCAAAATCGTTAAAATATGAGCTTGTTGTTAGCCCGTTACTTGGTTACGCTATAAAAAAAAATGAAAATAGTAAAATTACAGTTGGGTTTTGTGTACAGAATAAAGAAAGTGTTTAGTGCGAGCTAATGGAGTAAGGTAATGTCTATTGAATATAGAGGAGAAACATTTTCTGGGTATAACAAACCTAAACGTACTCCTAATCATCCAACCAAATCGCATGTAGTATTGGTTAAAATAGGTAGTACTATTAAAATGATTCGCTTTGGCGAACAAGGTGCATCTACCGCAGGTAAACCAAAAGCTGGTGAGTCTGAAAAGATGATTAAGAAACGTGCTAGTTTTAAAGCACGACATGGTAAGAACATTGCTAAAGGTAAAAGTAGTGCAGCTTATTGGAGTAATAAAATTAAATGGTAGGAGGTGATCGTGTCTTTAGTTGAAAATATTCGAAAAAAACAAAAGAAGGCTAAAAAGAATCCTAATGTAAAAATGAATAGTGCAAAAAATTCAAGTATAACGCCAAAAGCTTATAGTGATATGAGAAGTGGATGGCAAGGAGATAAAGGTAAAAAATGAAAACTACTGGAAAGAAAAAAGTAGCACCTCCTGGGTTCCATTACATGGATAATGGTAAATTAATGGCAAATTCTAAAATGAAAAAATCTGCTGCAAAACCAAAGAATAAGCCTCGCGGGTATTAAGAGTGTAAGTAATGTGGTCTAGTCCTTTAGAGTTGTACCCAGTGCATGCGTCTCCCGCTCTTGCACCTGAAGGACAAAGACTACTAGTTGAACCAAGTACACATAAAGTAAATGTTGAATATCTTGTAGTGCAACCTTCTAGGGAGCCTTACGGTGTTCCCCAAGAATACACAAAGAGGTTGTGGATATGTTAGCAGAGTTAATGATAGCCAACGCTGCTTTTAAAGTTATTAAAACTACTATTTCTAATGGTAAGGAAATTGCCGATGCTGGAGCAGCTCTTACTAAATACTTTGGTGCTAGTCAGTCTATAAAACAAAAAGCTGCTCTTGGTACAGGTGATGTATTAGCAGCTTACCAGGCAAAACAAGCAATAGAACGCCAGGAAAAAGAATTAGAATGGATGCTAAATAAACAAGGACTTCTTGGGTATTATAAATATTGTCAGTTTAGGGATGAATTTTTTAAGAAACAGAAAGCTTTAGCAGTTAAACAAAAAGTAAGAGATAAGGAAATACAGAAGAATGTAGAAATAGGTTTTATAGTAATAACATTAAGCGTAATTATTTTAGCAATATTTATTGGTGTAATAATTTATATAAAAGAAACTATGTAAACGTGCTTAATTGAGCTAACTATTAATTAGGGCATACTTATGTGTATAATATATATACATTAATTATAAGTTGAAAAATATGGATTATAGTTCACTGAAGGAATGGGCATCGCCCAGACAGTTAGAAATACTAGAAGCACTTATATTAACCAAGACTAAAGCACAAGCAGCAAAGAATTTAAAATTATCAGAAGGCACTGTGTATTCATGTCTACGCAGAGTACAAGCAAAAGCCGCTAAGCAAGGTTATTCGCCTAAGCACGACATGACGCACACAGCACCTGACACACATATTGTTAAAGGTGTTAGTAGTTACTACGATGATAAAGGAAACTTATCACGTCAATGGGTCAAAACAGATTTAAAAAAAGGAGCAGAGCTCGAAGCTATAAAAGCATTTGCTCAAGGTTTAGCAGAAGATTTAACAGGTAAACATACTGTTATTACTAAACCTATTAATACTAATACTGACTTAATGTCATGTTATGTTATAGGAGACCATCATCTAGGAATGTTGGCACATGCCGCAATTACAGGCGGAGAAGATTACAACATTGACAAAGCAGAGGCTTTGTTAGTAGAAGCTTTTGATAAGCTGATAACTAGGGGAGTAGATTCCCAGACTGGATTACTAGTAAATTTGGGTGATTTTTTACACGCAAATGACGCTACTAACACCACACAAAGTGGTCATATATTAGATGTTGATGGGCATTTTAGTAGAGCGTATGAATCAGCAGGAGCTCTAATAAGATTAGTTGTTACTATGATGCTAAAGAAGCATGAAAAAGTAGTAATTTTAAATGCTCGTGGTAATCATGATAGAGATGCTGCGTTGTCTTTAAATATTATGATGAAAGTTTTGTACGAAGAAGATTCTCGTGTAGAGGTGTTAGACAATGTGTCTAAGTTTGTATCGTATAAGTTTGGATCAAATTTAATAGTTACACATCACGGTGATAGAATGACACCTCAAAAAGTGTATGAGCACGTTACTCGTACTATGTCTAAACAATGGGGTGAAACTGATCATCGCTTTTGTTGGATGGGTCACATACACCACAAGACGGCTAAAGAAATTGGTGGTATGGTAGTTGAAAGCTGGAATGTATTAAGTCCAGTAGACAACTGGCATGCTGATTCTGGATATGGGTCTGATAGATCTATGACGTGCGTAGTTCTTCACAATGAACACGGTGAATATATACGGCACAAAGTCGGTATTACGGAGTTGAACAGTGATAGAATTAGTCAAAATACCACAGGTGATTCGCATGGAAGTTGATGCTAGATTTGACAGGCTAGAAGCCAAAATTGATAAACTAGCGGATGCTATGGTTAAGCTTGTTGAAATTGATACTAAAATTGATGGAATACTTAATCATAACAACACACAGGATAATCGTTTAAATAAGCATAGCGAAGCTATAGATAAACATGCTGTAAAGCTAGCTGTAGTAGATAAGTCTACTGGAGCTAATGAATGGTTTGTTAGAATATTAATAGCAGCTTTAGTTTCAGCTGCTACAAGCATTGCAGTATTTATAATGAGAGGATAACAATGTTTCAACTAGGTAAAAACAGTGTAATAAATATGGCTGGTATTGATAGCAGACTTATGGATATTGTAGAGGTTGCTATTAAGTTATCTAACATTGATTTTGGTATTCCTTCTTCTGGAGGATTACGAACTACTGAAGATCAAGCAGCATTATTTACTGCTGGCAAATCTAAGTGCGATGGAAGAACTAATAAATCGTACCATCAGACAGGTAAAGCAATAGATGTATATGCTTACGTAGATGGCAAAGCTAGTTGGGATCATTTGCATCTTACTCACATTGCTACAGCTATGTTGCAAGCATCTGCTCAACTAGGGTATGAGCTTAAATGGGGTGGCTTGTGGAATTCATGGCAAGATATGCCTCATTTTGAAATTAAGGACTAGTTATGAGTTTCTTAAGTTTTTTAAATCCTATTGCAAGTCTTGGTAAAACATATCTTGAAGGTAGGAATAATGTTGCTAAGGCTAAGTCTGCTGCAGCTATTATAGGTATTGAAGCAGAAGCAGATGTAAAAGTTGCTAATGCTAAAGCTGCTCATAAGTTAGCAGATAGTGGACAGACTCAAGATTTTAATTTAGATCTTGTAGCCATGAAGCAAATGGATAAATCACTATTAGACGAAATTATGATTGGGCTATTGTTAATTCCTATAGCAGCTTCATTTGTAGGTTATCAAGAAGAAGTTACAGCAGCATTTGAGTCTTTTGCAGCTATGCCAGACTGGTATCAGTATTTGGTTATAGGTGTATATGTTGTCAAGTTTGGCATGCGTGGGTTACTTACTAAATTAGTCTCAGGAAAGCTTAACGGTATTAAGTTGAAATAGGCTCAAGATTATATTATGTATCTAGTATGTGATACGATACAGGCAATTATTTAAGGTATAGACGACATGTCCGAAAAGTTTGATGATCAAGTGATATATTCAGATGAAACATCTGATAAAAATCTATACAGTGAAAGTACTGTTGAATTAGCTGATTGGGAAAATGCGCCTAAAGTAGCTGATCTTAAAGCTGACTACACTGAAGCTTTGCCTGCTCATCAATTACAGTTAGCTAAAGTTAGAACATGGACAGATAACCTTAATATAGAAGGCAGTGCTAAAATTGCAAAGCGCACGGGGCGTAGCGCCGTAGCGCCTAAGTTAATTCGCAAACAAGCTGAATGGCGCTATGCTGCGCTTAGCGAACCATTCTTATCTACAGACGATGTATTTAATGTAGAGCCCATTACTTTTGAAGACAAAGCAAGTGCTATACAAAATGAATTAGTTTTAAACAATCAGTTTAATACTAAAATTAAAAAGAATCGTTTTATTGATGAATTTATAAGAGCTGCTGTTGACGAAGGTACAGTTATTGTTAGAGTTGGTTGGGAATACGAAGACAAGATTGTAGAAGTAGAACAACCTATCATGCAAGAGATTCAAATACAGGATCCAATGATGGCAGCTCAAATGGCTGCTCAAGGAATGCCACCAGTAGAACAAATACAAATAGGAACAGAAATGGTTGAGGAAACTCAAATCATTAAAAATTGTCCTACTCTTGAAGTATGTAATATAGATAACGTGTTAGTAGATCCTACTTGTAAGGGTGATTTAGAAAAAGCACAGTTTTTAATTTACAGTTTTGAAACAGATCTTTCTGATCTTAAAAAAGATGGTAGATATACTAATCTAGATAAAATTAATGTTTCTGGTAACTCAGTATTATCTGAGCCAGATCACCACTCTACTATGGAAGAAGCTGTATTTAATTTTAAAGATAAACCTCGTCAAAAGTTTGTTGCGTATGAGTATTGGGGTTATTGGGATATTAATAAAACAGGCATAGTAGAGCCTATTGTTGCTACTTATGTAGGTGACACAATAATTAGAATGGAATCTAACCCATTCCCAGACCAAAAGATTCCGTTTGTTATGGCTCAGATGTTACCTAAGCGTAACTCTAGTTATGGTGAACCAGATGGTGCATTACTAGAAGACAATCAAAAAATTGTAGGTGCTGTAACTCGTGGCATGATTGATATTATGGGCCGCTCAGCTAATGGACAATTAGGAATACGTAAAGATGCTCTTGATGTAACTAACCGTCGTAAGTATGAGCGAGGTTTAGACTACGAGTTTAACGCCCAAGTAGACCCACGTCAGGCATTTCATATGGGCGCATACCCAGAAATTCCTAGATCAGCTGAAACAATGATAGGACTGCAAAATCAAGAAGCAGAATCGCTAACAGGTGTTAAAGCGTTTTCTTCTGGGTTAAGTGGTCAAGCACTTGGCAATACAGCTACCGGTATTCGCGGAACATTAGACGCTACAAGTAAGCGTGAGTTAGGTATCTTACGTAGGTTGGCTACTTGTATTAGTGAAGCTGGCCGTAAGATTTTAGCAATGAATGCAGAATTTTTATCAGAAGAAGAAACTATACGCATTACAAACGACGAGTTTGTTCAAGTACGTAGAGATGATTTAGCAGGTAACTTTGATCTTAGACTAACTATTAGCACCGCTGAAACAGATAATGAGAAAGCCCAGGAGCTAGCATTTATGCTACAAACTATGGGTAACTCTATGGATCCATCTATGGGTCAGATGCTATTAGAAGAAATTGCTATGTTGCGTAAGATGCCGGCATTAGCTAAACGAATTAAAGAATACCAACCACAACCTAATCCAGTTGAACAAGAAAGAGCGTCATTAGAAGTTGAGCTGCTAAGGGCACAAGTTGCTAACGAGAATGCTAAAGCTCAAGAGAATCAAGTAGACGTTCAACTTAAGATGGCTAAAACTCGTAACTTAGAAAGTAAATCAGACACTGAAGATTTAGCGTTCTTAGAACGTGAATCTGGAGTTGATGTAGATAAAGAGTTAGAGAAAAAAGATTTTGACAGACGTGCGCAGTTAGATTTAAAAGCTGCAGACGGGATGTTAAAAAGTGACGGAGCAACAGCTCCTAGTATTTAAACTTAACCAAGATAACCTACAGGTAAAGCTGGGGGACACAAAGGTAAATTGAAATGAATGAAATTGAGCAAATTGAAGTTAGTATTGATTCTGCACGTAAAGATGTAGTTAAAATGGAAAGTCTATTACGCCTTATAAATAATAAAGATTTTCAAGGGTTAATAGATACTGGATATTTTGTAGATGAAGCAAGTCGTTTAGTTATTCTACGTGCTGATCCTGCTATGCAAAGTGATACTTTACAAAAAACTATTGATGATGGAATTACAGCTGTTGGTCATTTTCGACAATATCTTAATACTGTTATGCAAATAGGTCGAATGGCAGAACAAGGTATTAAAGAAGACGAAGACACTCGTCAAGAACTTTTAGCAGAGGAGCTGTAACATGTCAGAATCAGCTGCTGTTAATCCTTTAAATTTACCTGATGACGAAGTTAATGATGCTATTGCAGCAGAGATGGCTCGGTTAGAATTGGAAGAAGAAGTTGCTACTTCACCTCCAGAAGACGAAGTCGAAAATGAGGTAGAAGAAGATACCTTAGAAGAAACTGAAGAAGCTGAGGAAAAAAATGAAGACAATGATGAAGAACATACATCTGATGATGACAGTACAGATGAGGCAGCTGAAGGGGCTGGTACAGTCCCTGAAGCTGAATCTGAAGAAATTGTTACAGACGATACTAGCGATACTGAAAACCTCTCAGACGGTGATTCTGGAGACAGTACGGAAGCTGATATTGACTCTAAAGAAGAAATAGACTATAAAGTTCAGTATGAAGAGTTACTTAGCCCTTTTAAGGCTAATGGTAAGGACATCAAAGTAGACACGGTAGAAGATGCCAGGTCATTGATGCAAATGGGTGCTAACTATAACAAGAAAATGGCTGCTTTAAAGCCTAATCTTAAAATGGTTAAAATGTTAGACAACCATGGCTTGCTAGACGAAGAGAAACTTAGCTACTTGATTGATCTCAGTAAAAAAGATCCTGAAGCAGTCAAGAAGTTAGTGAAGGATAGTGGACTTGATCCATTAGATATTGACACTGAAAATATTGCGTATAAACCCAATGCTTACAATGTCTCTGATAACGAAGTAGCACTAGACGGAATACTCGATGACATTCGAGACACAAGTTCTTTTAACACTACTATTGATATCATTGGTAATAAGTGGGACGAAGCGTCCAAAGATATGATCGCCAAAGACCCTAATATAATTAAGGTCATCAACGAACATGTTGGATCTGGGATATACAAAAAAGTAAGTGAAGTAGTAGAACGGGAGCGAATTTTAGGAAGACTAAGTGGTCTTTCTGATATTGAGGCTTATAAACAAGTAGGCGATGCGATCAATTCTAATGGAGGTTTTGGTGACCCTGTACAGGCTACCCCAACCCAACCAGTTAGTACATCTAAATCAAATAGTGTTAATAAGACAAACAATCCCGTAGACCTAAAGCTGGCTAATAAGCGAAAAGCTGCAGGTTCTACGAAAAGTAAGACTAGTAAAACAGCTCCTCAATTTGACGTGCTCAATATGAGTGATGAAGAATTTGAAAAGATGTCTGCTAGTAAGTTTGTTTAATCACTATTTATTATAAGGTGTATGATTATGAGTTTGACATATAACGATCCCAAAGGTGGGACAAATTCTGACGTTGGTGTTCAGATTAGGACAGATTACTACGCGAAAAAGGCTCTCGTAGAAGCTGCAAAAGAGCAATACTTTGGCCAGTTAGCTGACGTTACTGCAATGCCTAAAAACATGGGTAAAACCATTAAACGTTTCCATTACATGCCTATCCTAGACGATCGTAACGTCACCACACAGGGTCTTGATGCTGCGGGTTCTGCGTACGCAAACGGTAACTTGTATGGTTCGTCTAAAGACGTTGGTACTATCACTGCTAAAATCCCTGCTTTAACTGAAGCTGGTGGCCGTGTTAACCGCGTTGGTATGAAGCGTCTAGAACTAGAAGGTACTATTGAGAAGTTTGGTTTCTTCGATGAGTACTCTCAAGAGTCTATGGACTTTGATACTGATTCAGAGCTAATGCAACATCTAACTACTGAGTCTGTTAAAGCTGCTAACGAAATCACTGAAGATCAACTTCAGATTGATTTGTTAAACGGTGCTGGTGTAGTTCGTTACGCAGGTGTTGCAACTAGTAATGCAACATTGTCTGGCGAAACCGGTGGCATTACTAAAGTAGATTATGATGATCTAGTTAAGCTAAGCATTGAGCTAAACAACAACCGTACGCCTAAGCAAACCAAAGTTATCTCTGGTTCGCGCATGGTAGACACTAAGGTAGTTAACGCTGCTCGTGTTATGTACGTTGGATCTGAACTAGTTCCTGCACTCATGAAAATGACTGATTACCACAGTAACAAGGCTTTTATTCCTGTTGCACAGTACGCACAGGCTGGCACTGTAATTCGTGGTGAAATCGGTGCAGTAGATGCTTTCCGAATCGTTGAAGTTCCTGAGATGATGAAGTTTGCTGGAGTTGGCGCTGCTGTAACTGGTGCTGATGCTGGTTATCATTCAACTACCGCTCAGTATGACGTATTTCCAATGCTAGTTGTTGGTGACGGAGCGTTTACTACTGTTGGTTTCCAAACTGATGGTAAGACTGTTAAGTTTAAGATCAAGCACGTACGTCCCAGTGAGAACCACAGTTCTTCTGATCCATACGGTGAGACTGGCTTCTACAGCATCAAGTGGTACTACGGTACTATGATTTTGCGAGCAGAGCGCTTAGCATTACTTAAGACTGTTGCTGAAGTATAAAGTAGCGGTATAATATAACCTCCCTTAACGGGGAGGTTTTTTTGTATACAGAGGTATCACCCTCTTCTAAAAGGTAGATGTAAAATGAACGAAACAAGTCAACACCTAGAAATTGAACAAGACGAAAATGAAATCCCAACTGAAATTGAATCTCTTCGTGCAAGAGCAGATCAGTTAGGCATTGAGTACCGGCATAATACTGGAGTAGCTAAATTACGTAAGCTAGTGGATGCAAAACTATCCCCAGTCGAAGAAACAGTAGAGCCAGTAAGGTCTACTAACTTAACTATGTCGCAGATAATTGTTGAAAAACGTAAAGAAGCAGCTGCTCTTATACGTATCCGAATTACATGCATGAATCCAAACAAAAAGAACTGGGAAGGAGAAATCTTTTCTGTAGGTTCAGCTAAGTTGGGTACATTTAAAAAGTTTGTACCGTTTGATGCACCAGATGGCTGGCATGTACCAAACATTATTTATAACATGATTAAAGAACGTAAATGCTCTGTATTTCACACATCTACTAGTCCTAGTGGTGCTAAAACTCGTAAAAGTAAATTAGTACCAGAGTTTAGTATTGAAGTATTACCTGCTTTAACACCAGAAGAACTACGTAATTTAACTCGTCAACAAGCATTGATTAGCGACGAATAATAGGAAAAATATATGTATACCGTGGATTCTACTGTTTCTTTTACAATTACACGTCCTCAACTAAAAACAGGTGAGGTAGCAGCAGATGCTATAAGCGTAAGATCAGTAGATCCTGATGGTATATTTGGCAGTATCTCTTTAACAACTGATACTGTTCCTACTATATCAGAAGCGGGTGCAATATCTTTCTCAGATGTTTTAAACAAAAAAGGCATATGGCGATATGAAGTTTTAACTTCTACTAATGTAGCTCATGTCATTAATGTAAATGCAGTTTCTGTAGATGCTACGTATACATCTACTATTAAATTTTAAGGTAATATTATGCCCACTATTGATATAACAGAAATTACTGCAGGAAGTTTAGCAGGTACAGGTGTATTTGATAAATTAATGGCAGCAGTGACTGCTCACTTAGACGATCAATATACTAAAGGTCGTATAAAAGGTGCTGAGTATGCAACTGTTTATCTTGGTGCTGTGCAATCTGCAATGCAACAATCAGTGTCTTTTGTATTAGGTGAGCAGCAAGCGGAGCTTGCTCTCACTCAATTAAACGATACTTTAATTACTAATGCAAAACAACGTGAAGAGATAAACTCACGTGTAGTTTTATTAGATACCCAAATACAAGAGCAATTAGATGGCACTGCTCGTGCTAATACTCAACTAACGGATACTTTAACTACTAGTCTTAAACAACGAGTACAAATAGACAGTCAAATTGACTTGTTACATGTACAAATGGCTGAAGCTGTTGATGGTACTAGTAGAGCTAATACTCAGTTGCAAGATAGTTTAGACACGTCTACTAAGCAGCGTGAGCAAATTACAAGTGCAGTAGCACTATCTGCAGAACAGACGCTTGAACAAACTGCGGCTACTGTTAGAACAGATTTAAACTCTACTCAAGATTTACTAATAAAAGCTCAGCAAGCTCTTAAATTAACTGCTGAAAAAACTATGCTTGAGAAAAAAGCATTAACTGAAGCTGAACAAACAATATTAGTAACTAAACAGCAAGAGCTTTACACTGCTCAAAAAGATGGATTTGCACGAGATGCAGAGCAGAAGGCAGCTAAGTTAGTTAGTGAAATTTGGCAGATTGCTAAAGGATCTGATCCAACTAGCACTGCTTACACCCTCCCTATTGCGAATGCAAATATTGGTTACGTATTAAAAAATGCTGTCAAAGCAGCAGGTTTAGACTACGCAAACCTTACACCATAGTGGAGTATTAAATGGGGTGGCATCGAGATGCGTTTGCATACACTTCCCCTATATTTGGGGAAATAGTAGAAACAATTCCCACTATACGTGGAGCAGTAATGACAGCTTCAATGAGAGGATTAACTCCTTGTGAAGCTGTTAGACGTGCAGTAATTAATAATAAGTATACTTCTGCTAAATCTTATTTAAATGCAGCCAAGCAATCTTATGTGCACAAACTTCCTACAGTTACTCAATCTAGTCCATTAAGAGATGAAAGCTATTTTATAAGTTTAGCTTTTCCTGAAGGCATTCCTGCAATAACTAATACCGAGTACAACACTCCTTCAGCTATACAGCTTCTTGATTCGTTACAAAGTCCTATTGGCACTTACGATACTTCAGTACATTCTTTTACTTACACAGAATACGGTGCAACGCTTACTAAAGCGTATACTGCTGCTGCAATAATAGATGACACTACTTTTTCATACGTAGAAACTGTTAGAAACAGTAGCAACACAGTTACTAGTACTACTAATAAAGTAGGTATTAGACCTGCTGGATATAATACCAAGGTATTAATATATACTTATTTACATCTTGGATTGTCTAAAATAAAGTTGTACCACCCGGCCGTTAAAGATACCAATCTTTTTCATGACATCTTTAGCACGTACTCAAATGCTACTGATTTTGTAGCGTATCCAATTTATCCTTTAATGTTAGACGGCGTGTATATAGACGCAGAATCACGTAAAGAAGAATACGACGACGCATCAAGATTACTAGACACTATAGCTTTTCCTTTTAAAAAAGTATTTGAAGCTATGAAAGAAGGTGTGCCAACAGATGTTGGTGATCAAGATAACGCTATAACTGATATATTTTTATTAAATGCAGTTAACATTAATACAGATACTCAAGCAGGCAAAGCATATTTATTTGAGTTTTTTGATGCTATATATTTAAATCATTTGGATCCAAGTACCGGAGCTGTCAATTGGACTGCTACTAATTATTCTGTAAATATTTCAGAAAGTGATTATAACTTTCAGTTAAATTTTAATGGAATAGCTAATACAGTTGTGTCAGGGTATAGCACGTCGTACGGGAGTACAGTTGCAGCTGGTGGAACAATAACTTTAACAGCTCCTAGTGCGTACGGAGAGAATACATACCGTAGATTAGTTATAACAGGGGTCAGTGCAAGCACAACGGTAGATTACCCTTCAGGTATAAGAAAATCTGTAGCTATAGCAGTATCAACTGACTCTGCTTCATTAGATTACGATAATTTTTGTATACCCCTTATACACGGAGTATTAGCAAACCTACCTTTACTCCATTATAAAGAACAGATATTTTCAGAAAGTTTTGTAGTAGTTAGCCACAGCTTGTACGAATTTTATTTAAAATGGTATCAAGAATTGTGGGGAAAGATTAAAAAGCTTGTAATTTTAGCAATCTTTGTATTAATAACATTATACTTTACAGCTGCTGATGGTGGATTTACTGCATCTGCTTTTTATGCAGCGTTTATAAAAGCTGTAGTGATTACTTTTACATTAGAACAAGTGATGGTTGCAATTGATGATCCATGGCTAAGAGCTGCAGTACAGTTAGCCATAATAGCAGTAACAGCAAATCCTGATGGCGGATTTAATCCTGATACATTTGGTTTATCAAACCCTGTAAATTTAATAAATGCTGTAGGCGCAGTAGGAACTGCGTATCAATCTAAACAAATGGAAGAGTTATCAGATGAATTACAAGATTTTTTAAAGACTTCTGCAGAACAATGGAAAGAGTTAGAAGAAAAAAGAGAATTGTTAGAAGAGCCAGATTATACTAATCTTATGCTCTCTGCTAATCTTTCAAAAATAAACTCTTACGAAGAGCCTAACACTTTTTATGCACGAACTTTAAATACTAATCCAGGTGTATTAGTATATGATCAGCTGACAGATTATTTTGATAATAAATTAACATTACCTCAGTTAAGCCCATTAGCTTAACTAGTAATAACAATGTAAACTACTATTAATAATGTATTTAGGAGTACCATAATGGCATATAACAACGGTTACACTAGCCCGTTCAGACAACAAACAGGACAAATGAGTATGTTTGATGGAACGCCTGGGTCTAACACAACTTCTGGAATGCAACCTACAAGCCAGCTTAATTTGTATTCGCCGGCTCAAAATCAATTGCAAAATTTCCAAGGTCGAATGGGTTCTGGAAATCCTGGTTATGGTGGTTACGGTACTACAGATTCTAGTGGTAATCTTATTAACGGTGGTGGTAATACCCAAGGCCAAAATAGCCCCTGGGCTTTTGGTGGTGTGGGTGGTAAAGCAGCAACAGGTATTGCTGGCTTATCAACTTTAGGTTCTTTGTATCTTGGTAACGAAGCTAGGAAACTAGGTGCTGCAGATTTAGATTTTAGGCGGAATTCTTATAGTGATCAATATGCTGCTCAAAGAGCACTACAGAATGATCAAATGTTTGATAGACAACAATTTAGAATGGCTGAATCTGGTATGACCCCAGAACAAGCAAAAGCTGCTGCTGATATGTATGTCAGTGAGCGTGGCGTTCAGCAACGTAAAGCTTAGCATTAAAGGAAGACTCTTATGGCATATGGTAAGTGGACACAATTAAGCACCCCAAGTGGAGCTACTGCAGTTGACGCGATAAGTACTGCAGGAGATCTGTGGAAACAATCAATGAAGACACTTCAGGGTGGTCTTACAGCTTACGATACGGGAGTAGAAACTCGACTTCAAGAAGATAGTGATGTAAACACTGCAGCTTTACGTCGTCGGTTAGAAGGTGCTGGTAGTTTATCTGAATTAAATGCTATGCAAGGAGACATTTCTGCTACAGGTTTACAAGGATACGGTAAACGTATTGATGCAGATGCTTTAAACCAATCTTTTAATAAAGAACGTGGTTTAAAACGTGGTGCGTTCCAAGATCAATTTAATGAACAAATAAGCACTGGCTATGCTAACGCTACAACTGTTGATGAAGTTAGAGCGATAAATGAACAAGTAACAGCAGCTAATGAGCAAGACTCTTGGTTAGATGTTTCTGCACAAATTACGCAAGGAAGTGCTGGTTTAAAAACTGCATTAAATAAAGAAGCACAAACTGTTACAGATGAACAAGTAAAAAAACAAGCTAGTATGAATGTTGCTGAACTGGAAGCTGCACGTGATGCCTTAGTGCCCGGATCATTAAATTTTACTGAAAACCAAACAAGAATTACTAATCAAATAGATGCTACAAAAAAGAAAGATCAAACATTATTTGATCAGGGTGCTGTTAGCTCTATGCGTGTTGCATCTGAAAACGGTATAAAAGCTTTAGAAGCTGAACGAGATAACTTGTTAAAAGCTGCTAAAAATAATCCAAATATTAGTGAAGCTAGTGTACTTAGCGCTTTTGATGAACGTAGACCTTTTGCACTACAAAAAGTATTAGACAATGTTGCTGCATCTACACGAGAGCGTATAGCAAGTGAGAAAGCTACTAACTTAACTGCACTAGAAACAGCTAAACAAGGTATACCTGAACAGTTTAGAGGCATGGTTGGCATTGATGAGATGGGTAACTTAACGTTCTCAGATCAATTAGATGATGCTTCAAAAACTGATTTTGCTCAAAGAGCAATGGATGCTGGGTATATTGGTACAGGTGATAGTTTTGCTGATAGAAATACCCAATTTAATACAGCAGAAACATCTTCATTAAGTGGAGAATTTGGTTCACTTAGCGAGCAAGAAAGAGTTTTAGCAAACCAATTAAGACAGATTACTCGTGATCAGGGGATAGAATTAAGTAAAAAAGCGACTACTGATCTAGCTACAGCAACTTCTAGTGCCGATAAAAAGTTAGATTTTGATACAGCTAGAATAATAGAAGATTATCAAGCTGCAGAAAGAACGTACCAAGTTGATCCAGCAGCTCTAAAAGCTGCTCAGGATGCTAAAGGAAATGCATTTACCCATATGGTAGAAATGGGATTTGATGATAATCGAGAAGACTGGGGTGGTAAAAACGATGTAACCCAAAATGACTTAAGAAAATTAATAAAAGATGCAAAATCATCAGGATATTCAGATGCAGAAATTATACTTTCAATAGACGCAAATACTAAAGCAGGTGATTGGTGGGCTGATAAAACAGTAAACTCAGTTAACTTTTTAGCATTTCTTAAGCAAGAGCCTAATTTAAAAAAGAGAGGAGATGATTTAGATACATTGATTAAATTTAGAAATAAACGAGATGAAGGTATACTAAAAGCTCAGATGCTCCGTAGTAGTGAAGTTGCGACAGCTAACGCAGGTGCATTAAAAGCTTCAGGTGTTAGAAACACTAGTAACGCTGCAAAAATGCTAAACAAAGCTTTAGGTATTTAGTAATATTTTTAGATAACTTGAGATGATTAACACATTTAAGTAAACTAAGGGGGCAAATAATGCCCCTTTTTATATTGTAGGCAAAAACATGGCTCAAAACGATTTATTAGACACTCCTTTAAATAATCCTAATCAAGAAATTAAACTTGCAGAGTCTAACTTAAAAGCTAGAGATACTAGTGTGCAACCTGCTACAAGGGATTACTTTCAAGAAGCAATGGATGTATCTAGTGGAAACACTAGTGCATTTGATAATGCTCCTATTAGTAAAGCAGAAAATTTATTACGTGCTAGAGCACAAAAAGAAAAAAACTTTGCTTTAAATAATGCTTATCGAGATATATACCAAGGAACAACGCAATCTCAAGATGATTTTCTTAATTCGCAAGGAGGAGCAGCAGAATTAGTTGCAGATAAAGATGCGTTTATTCAAGAAATAGATGATCCTCTTAAATACGTTAGTAACGTTGCTCTTAATGTAGGAAGTGGCATAACTGAATTAGCTACAGGCTGGGTACAAGCGCCAGCTAGTGACATGATAGACGAAGAAGCAGACACTGCAAGTTTAGCTCCATTTTTATTAAGAGATAAAGAACTGCAATCTTTGCTAGCTAAAACAACTGATCCAACAGAAATCGCTAACTTGTCTGCAGAATTAGAATCTGTAACTAATATGCTAGATAGTTCATATAATGATGAATTAGTTGCTCAACGTGATGCCGCATTAGCAGCTTTAAATGAATCACCAGATAATTGGCAAGCAGCAAATAATTTAAAAGAAATTGAATGGGCTTTAGAGAGAACTCCTACTAAGCGCCAAGTAAGAGAAAGAGCTGAAAGTAACGTTGATGGTGCAGTTGCTACTTACAATTTTCTTGAAAACGTTTCTGAAGTAGTAGCATCTAAAGTAAATAAAGCAGGACAACGTAAAATTCAAAGACAAGTAGAACCATACGCAGTGGAAGCGAGTGCGTTTTATGAAAATGGCAATTATGCAGAAAGTATTGGGGTAATGGCAGATGGTATATTTACAGTAGCTTTAGATAACCCAGGTTCTGCAGTAGAGATGTTTGCAAACTCTTTACCTCAAATGTTAGCAATGGTTAATCCTTTTACTAGTGCTCCTACAGTTATGGCATCTTATAGTAAGCATGCTGACACTATGATGGAAGAATTTGTAAAAATAAATGGATATAGAGCAACAGGAAAAGATAAAGAACTTTTAAACACAGGTGCCGGAGCTGCAGTATTTTTTGATTTCTTCTCAGATAAAATAGCTTTAAAAGGTGTAAAAGTAATACCTACTAATTTAATAAACAAAATTACAGCTAAGCTTGGTTCTGGTGCTCCTAAAGGCGCTAAAATATTTACACAATACGCTACTAACGTAGCTGCACGTGTAGCTTCACTTGCAATACAACCTGTACAAGAGTTTGTATCAGGAGCTGGAACAGAACTATCTGAACAAGCAGGTGTTGCAGGTAGTCTTGAAGGACTTGATACAGCTAAAATAATTGAACAAGGAATGATAGAGTCAATAGCAGTGTCTCCATCACAAGGTGCTGTAGCTATAAAGGATGTTGTTAAAAGTACTAAAAGAGTAGGTACTGATGTTAAAGAAAGTAAAATAGTACAAAGTGTAAAAGAAGCTGCACAAAAATCTCTAGATACAATAAGTGCAGAGAGATTAGCTAAAAGAAGTGACCCAGATAGTGCAGTTTATAAAGCTATTAAATTTTCTCAAGAAAATGCTGAAAGTTTTGGTGAAGGAACTGTAGAAGAATCTATAAAGTACACAGAAACACTAGAAGAGCTGGTTACTGCTGCTCAAAAAGAAATTGAAGAAAGTCCTGGCAAAGCATCGCCTGAATTACTTAATGATTTTGAAACATTGTTAGATATAGCAAGTAAAATAGAAACTGTTGTAAATACACGCATGGAGCAAGGTGTAGAAATTGATTTAGAAACACTTGCTGTAACTGTAGAAAAAACTATTAAAAAAGGAATGTTGGAAAGGCTTTCGCCAGCTAGCTTAGATAAGTTAAAAGGTGGTGTGCTGTACTCTATGCAAATAGATGACACTATTACAGAAGAGCAAGCTAAGGTATTTATAAAAGAAGGCAATCTTGACACTAAAGAACGTGCAATTGCTATTGAATACTTAAAACGTATTAAAAATATTAATGAAGTGGCTCAAGACGTAGTTGAAGGAGAAGGTGATTTATTTGTAGGTGCTAAATCATATGCACGAAACGTACAAGCTGCAGTTTTAAGTGGAAACACTGAAGCAGCAAATGCAAGTTTAAATAAGTTTAAAAACTTTGCCGGCTATATGAAAGTTAAAGCATCTGTATTTAAAAATGTTTGGCAGCATAACTATGATTTAGCACAAAATAAAACTACAACTGTTCCTAAAGGCATTGAAATTATTTCACAAGATGCTAACGGTAAAATAACTGAATTTAGAATTACTGACATTGCAAAATATGGTGTAACTACTGACGGTGTTAGTAAAGTTTGGAACTCTTCTATAGATGGAGCCATCCGCAAGTTAGGTCGTCAAGTAGAAAAAGAAAGTAAAGTAATTAACAGTTATTTAGCGCAAGCTACTGAAGCAGTTGGAACTGGCCCAATAAAGAAAGCTAACAGAAGCGTTTCTGAAGAAGAAATAAATGTAGCTGATCAAGAAGAATATTACGCTGGTTTAGAAACAACCACTACTAATGTTACAAATGAAGATTTAGGAGACTTAGTTGCTCCTATTACTGAAGAAACTACAGAAAACTCTGAAACTACCAAAGTCCCTCCAGTAAAGAAGACAACAAAAGCTGTTGTTCTTAATCCGTTAGAAGATAAAAAAACAAAATCTATTGAATTTTTCAAAAGAAGTATTGGAACACTTACAGCAAAAATTGAAAACAGCAACAATCTTGAGCTTATTAAAAGATGGGAAAAAAAGATCGTTGAGTTAGAAGAACGTATTTCTCTTACAAGTAACATAGATAGTACAGTTCCTACTAAAGATAGTAACGTCATAGAAATAGCTAATTTTGCTGATGGAAGATTAGCTTCTACTAACAACGGAATAATCAGTGTTAAGAAAGGAATCACTAAAGAAGAAGTGTTAGCTTATATAACAAACAATAAAACACGTACTGGATCACAAAAAGCTGTTGTGACGCAGCATATGTCAGAAGAATACGGCGTAGACCTTTTAAGTTTATTAGATGGTTTAAATGAAAAACAAATTAAAGAGTTTATTGTAGAGCATGAAAAACACCACATAACTCAAAAAAGCAAAAAAGTTGTAGAAGGCAAAGCTCATATAAACAACTACGGAACAGATGTATCTTTTAGTATTGCTACTGCTTTAAATGTTAAAAACGCATCAGATAACTTTTTCTTAAACGACACAGCAATAATGATGGAAGCAGGGGCTAATATAAAAGCCCTACGCGTTGTTTTAAACGATTCTACTATAGGTAGCAAGACAGCATCTGTTGTTGCTGAGGTGGTTACTGAGGCCGAATCAGAGCTAGTAACATTAGATCCTAATGTAATTATGCTTACTAAAATGATTGCAGGCATGAAACGAGATCAAGAAAAAGCTAAAAAACCAGAAACGTATACTAAAAGAATTGATAATTTAGAAATTGAACTGCAAGAAGCTACTGATAAAATTAACGCTAAAGAAGCTGCACGTTTAGCTGATCCTAAAAGAAATTTAGAAGTTTACGATTTATCTAAATCTATATTTGCAGACGAAACAGTTGAATTAGAGTATTTAGCTGAGTTGTACGGACAAGACGTACAAGCTATTTATCTAGGATCTAGTATCTGGGGAGAAGACGCAGACGCTAAAGAAGCTAAAAGAACTTTAGGCGATGTACTGCAACCTAAAAGTGCTAAAGAAATACAAGCTGAAGAAGATATTAAAGAAAATCTAAATTCTCGTGATTTATTTAAAACAGTTCGTAATATTTTTGGTGCTATTAAAAAGAATGCTGAATTCCTAAAAATGAGTCCAGCACAGCTTGATACTGTTAAAACTCTTACTGGTTTTAATACACAGTTTACTAAGAAAGCTACTTTAATATTAAGGGACATATCTGACCGTTTAACCGACGACCAAGGTAATTATAAAAAGATTACTACTCAGTACACTCATGACGGTGTGCAGATGGATAGATTTCAAGAAAATCCATTAAACTATTTACTAAAGCGTATTTCAGTTAACGGAGAAGTAAAAGGTTATTTAGACCCAAACATCCTAAGCATGATGGCTATGCATGGAATGGAGTTTATGGCTACGCTTTCATCAGCTACTGTTTACAATGATGACGCTGCCGTTAAATCTATTTTAGGTGTAGATAGCAAAGCCAGGGTATCAAATAAACAAATGGCTCCATTTCGTAAAATTGGTACTTCTAAATCAGAGTTAGCAAATACTATTGGTCTTAATATTGTTAAGCAACTAGGTTTAAAAGGCACTCCTCTAGCAGATGAGAACTTTGAAGCACAGTTAGCTACTGCATTAGGACTTGTAACAATAGACATAATGGTTGAAATGGGAATGCTACAGCCTATCTCAATTAATAGAAGCGCGTTAGATGTCGATTACATTAATCAGAATACTAATAAATTAGTTGCAATGGCTGAAAAAGGAGAATCTTTTAATGAGCCAAATTCTAACGAAGTAGTTAATTTTATTAGAGTTACAACTGAACGCAAAGGGTTACGAGAAATAGTGCGTAATGACATTGGTCAATTGATTAAAAATTACTCAATAAAAGATGGTTCAACAGATGCATCTATTTCTAAAGTTCTTGAGAACTTGTTTGGGGTAAACAATCAAAAAAGATTTCCTTTGTTTAAGCCAAGAACTAAGAAAGAAAACTCTAAGTACTTACGTACTGATATTAATATACCTGAAAAAGTACGCAAAGATTTAGAATACGCACAATCTATTGAATGGAGATTTAAACCAGCAATAGCTGCTTTATTTAGTGGGGATTCTAGAGCAGAATCTATTGAAGCATTAAAAAATCTTGTAGGGTACAAAGAAAATCTTGATGATGTTCCTGATTACTTTAAAGAGTCTGAACAAGCTGTTAATGATAGTTTGTTAAGAGAGATAGAAGATGCTGTAACATTTTTTGATATGTTAGCAGAAAGTGGGCAAGATCAGTTTTATTATAGCTATAACAGCTGGAACAACAGCAGATCGGGCATGAACGAGGCTGCAGTGTCCCCACAAGCTTCTAAAATTGTTAGGCACCTAATATACCCAACAGATCCTGTCACCTCAGAGAGCTTTAATCAGGAGCTTACACTAAGCGATCCATTTCACATTCAAATGTTTAAAGTCGCTATTATACAAAGTCTATATCCTAGTACTAAGATTGATAAAAATACGCTAGAAAAGATTAATTCAGATTTTGATGCAAATCTTGAAAGCAACAGACGTAATCCAATAACTAAAGCTGCTCGTAGTATTAATAATGGTACTAATCCTATTGTTGCTGCTAATGAAGCTGGATTGAGTGGGACTATTGCGTTAGATGGGCTTGTAGCACTTGCTTCTTACTATAAAGCCATCAAAGAAAAGAAAGAGACTATAACAGTTGATTTAGGTATAGAAACTGACGCCACTACTAGTGGATTAATAATAAGTCTTTTAAACTCAGGTAGACGTTCTGAAACTGCTTTAATAAAATTAGCAGCAGGTGGTGCGTATACAACAGTAGAAACTAATTATGTTAAACACAATTTAATACATGACGATAACTATGAATCTCTTGCTAATATTTGGAAAAATCAAATACAAATAAGTGAGTTTTATAATCAAGTATTAGATGAAAAAGAAACTCTTACCGGAACTATTGGAGAAGCAGTAACAGATTTACTTGGCTGGCCAGATCGTGATGCTGCTAAAGATCCTGTAATGCAAAGTAATTATTTTGCTGCAGACAATACATTAGTAGCCGGGTATGTTGATTCTAGTATTGATGTCTTGCTCAAAAAATTAACAGACCCTAAAGAATCAGTGCGCTTAGCGGCTTTAGAGTCTTTAAACAACATTTTACAATACGACTACACTAAGTTAGGTGGGCAAAAGTCTTTTAATAATTTTAGAAAAATTCCAGCTGCTAGATTAAACGAACAAAATTACAAATCATTTTCGTTAGACAACTTTCAAGATCTTAAATTTAGAGTAGTAGTAGGCAAAGTATACGGCGGTGCTTTAAGAGATGCGCTTGGAGAAGTTGGAAGCGAATTTGGAGCAATTGGAGCTTCTTTAAACGAAGCAGGTAATATTGCTTTCCAAGTGTACAAAGCTTTATTAAACCATGTAACTGATGCTGTTAAAGGAACTACTAACGCGTATTACATTAATAATAAACAACGTGAAGCAATAGAGAATGATCCTAGAGTTAAAACGTTGTTTCCTACAATGCGCTTTATTGATACTGCTGAAGGTGAAGGCATACACGCTTTTAAGAAGAATGCAGTACGTAATATGGATAGTGGTAATAGAATTATTATACGATACTCTGATTCTAAAGCTAACAAAGGTGTCAAAAGCACAAGTGCACGAATTACTAAGGTTCAAGATAGTGAACCTGGAGTAAGTCTTGTTGCACGTCAAATACAAGGATTAGATGACTCTTCAGCTCGTAGTGTAGTAGGTAAGTTTCCTGTTATGCATATGTTTGATGCAGTATTTTCTCCAATTTTACACTCTATAAGAAATGCCCAAGAGTACAATCAAGGCACTCTTGATTCTAACCGTAATTTCTCTATATACGATAACGCTGTAGAAATGTTATCTAAAATTGTAGAAGTTATGGAAGATCCTAAAAGCACTGACATTCAAAATATTATTTTAAAAGAAGTTGCAAAAGAAGAAGGCCCATTAGCAGGTGTGAATTTTAAAGCAATGCTTAATGAAGCTTTAATAATGCAAGAAATGATAAAGAAAGATAAAAAGCAATTGTTTGAAGAAGACATTGTCTTTTTAGATCACATGGGTCTAGAAGGAACAGGTGTAGAGAATCAATTTAATCTGGATAACGATGCTCAATATGAGAATGAAGTAGAAAGTGACGTTTTAAATGAATGGGCGGAATCTTTTCTAGAAACAGAAGATCCATACTCTGGGCCAGATCCTTTGGGATCAGATGGCGGCGCCTCTATAAATCCTAAAAACTTTGTTCATTCAGATAGTGAAGTATTGTCTGGAAGTAACGCATTAGAAATATTTGACTCATTAGGTATAGGAGACAGACAAGGTAATTCTACAGATACTGCAGAACATTTAAGTTATTTACGAAACTTGTTAGGAGATGTAGTGGGCCCGGCATTAAATTCGTTAGGTAATTTTAGCTTAAGAATGCGAAGAGCTGGCAATCGTAATGCTGGTAGTATTCAAGATCAAGAAATACTTTTAAATTTTGGTGTAAATAATGGTAGTAATATATTACTAAACCAAGGGTCTGAACGAACAACATATGTTCATGAGTTAGTTCACGCAATTACTAGATTTATGTTTGACGATCCAAAACTATCTCCAATAGCATCTGAAGTTGTAAAACTTAGAGAGCGTACTCGTAGGTATTTAAATACAAAATACAAAGGTGAAGGTTGGAAAGTATTCATGTCGCCTGATGAAGGCGTTGCTGGGCACTTGTATGATAAAGCTGCTGAAATTGCATATGCAAAAGGTACTTACGAATATATTTTTGCACAAAAAGGACAATTTTGGACTGCCGGCAATGAAGATAAAGTAAGTGCTAAAGGTATCCACGAGTTTGTTACATTTGGCTTAACTGATTCTCGCTTAATTGCAGAGCTTGCAGAAATGCCTTATAAAGCTGAAAGGGCAACTGCAACTACATTTGGTGGACGCATACAGGAATTATTTTTAAAAGTAGTTGATCAAATATTTAATCGTATTAAAAAAGGTGGAACTACTGCAGATAAGCATTTAATACAATTAGTAGCTGCATTAAATAAAGTAGACACTAAATCTAGATTTAATACTAATATGATAATGAAGCGTATAACTATGGGTGACAACATAGCTGAACGCGCTTTTACTAAATATGTTTTTGCACCAATAGCAAAAGCAAGCTTTAAAGTTGCAGACAAATCTAGAGGAAAAGGTGTTGTAAATGCAGTAGCTAGAAATGCTGCTATGGTAGTTGGAGCAGGAGTAGAAGGTATATTGGACGGCCAGGTGCCTATAAAAGTAGACGGGCAAGAAGTTATGCTCAAATTACCATTTAAAAAATCTTTAGATGATAGTCGTAAACGTTTAAGAATAAGCAAAAACAGTTTATTAGTATATATCCTCCGGACAATTACTGGGCCTAGTAATGATATGGATCGAAAAGTAGAGCACATGCTTGCTAAAGCCAATATGCTTATTGATCAAAATCGTAAAAACATAGCTGAGGGTGTTAGAAAATATATTGAAGATTCTTTCTTAACTTCAATGGAGAAAAAAGACTGGGAAGCTTTAACTTTAGGTATTTTAAAAACAGATTTAATATCATTGTTGCCAAACAACAATTCAGAAAGTATTCCTAGATTAATTGATTTGTTGCTTAACACTAACAATACAAGAACTAATAGAATTAAAAATATACGAGAACAGTTGATAGCTATGGGTGCAATAGGCAACCATTATGTGCAGCAAAGCAGAGGTCTAGGCATTCTTATGGCTACTGGTAAGGTAACTGTGCGCATGCAACGTATGAATGCATATATGATTGCTAATTCTAAAGGGATAGTCCCTAGTAAACAGATGCCTAAAGATTTAATTGCTACACAAAAGCTAATTGATCAACTAGCATCACTGTATGCTTTAGAAAACAACGTCAGCAATGCTAATGCTAATACTGCTGCTATAATTCAAAAAGAGTTTAAAGCTAACAATAGAGCTAACGGTATAATTGAATTTATTGGTCAAGCTATAAATCTTAAACAAGATGCATTAGAGCGTAATTTTAATAACGATGAGACTCATACAGTTAAAGGGTTTATTAAAAATATTACTAATCCGAATATATCTGTAAAAATTGCTCCTTTAGCTGATCAAAAAGAAATGAGAGAAATGGGTTACAAATTAGTGTCTCCTTTAAAGGATGACACTACATCTGATCCATCTAAAAAAGCTAAAGCTCTTTACTCAAGTGATTTTGTGACTATGCAAGATTACAATAGAGGAATAATGTCTACTACTAGTATGAAGGCAGCGGGAACTTTGCTTAGTCAAATGTTAACTGTTACTTCTGGTGAAAATTTTACTTACGGTAGCGCAAAAAATGCTGTTAAAGCAGCTGTTTTAAGTAATTCTAAAGAATACGCAAAACATGCAAATAATCCTGATTATGCTATTACAGATCAAAGTGTAATGGTGCCTGTTTTTGACACTAATCAAAATATAGTAGATTTTCGTTATTTGATGGCTGACGACACTAAAGTAAATGTTCTTAAACAAGAACTACGCTCACAAGTTTTATTAAGTAGTGAAGCTGGGTCTATTGAAGACAAAGTAAAAACATCAGTTGTAAATGTTGAAGCCTTAACTTTGTTAAAAGAAGACTACGACGCTAATTATTTAAAAAGATCAGATGAGTTTGTTAAAATAAGTCTTACTAGCGGTAAAGCTAAGCATCGTGAGTTGTATAACTTACTGCCTACAGAAACTAGACAACAAATTAAAAAAGTATTTGGAAAAGATGAAATTTTAATAGATGAGCAATACATTGACATAATATTTGGTCAACGATCTCTTTCTATAGCTAACTTACCTTTCTTAAACTTCAGAGCAGTTAAAATTGCTGAGGTGATTTGGAAAGAATTAGTTTCGACAGCTAAAAAGAATATTGTTATTAAAACAGGTTCTGTTTTATTCCATAACATTATTTCCAATACTATTGTTGGGTTACTAAACGGCGTACCTATAGAATACATGCTTAAAGAACAATTACGCACAGCTAGAGATTTAAACAACTATATGACCGTTAAACGTAATTTACATGTTGCTAAAGCTAACTTAAAAAGTGCACAAGGGCTAAATAACAAACAAGCTATTGATGATGCACAGGATAGTATTAACTCTATGAGCTCTGTGCTTAACAATAGCCCAGTACGTGAGTTGATACGAAGAGGTATGTTTCAAAGTATAACTGAAGAAATTGATAGTGAGTCTGATCCATATTCTTATGCAAGTGCTATAAGTAATAAAGTGGATGAATTTGCTGGTAAAAATAAAGTTTTAAATGCAGTAAATACTAGTGTTAAAGCTATAGCACGTTATAGTTACATGACTGATGATACTTCAATGTATAAATTGTTATTAAAAACTACTCAATATAGTGATTTTGTTGCAAGGCAGGCAGTCTTTAAATACAAGACTGAGGTAGAAAAGATTGGTAAGGACGAAACAGAAAACCTTGTAAGGGATCTGTTTGTTAACTATGACATACCTGATCATCAAATTCTCCAGTACATGAATGAAACTGGAATTTCAATGTTTACTAAATATCCAATGAGGATGTTAAGAGTAATATTTAAAATGATGAGAGGCAGACCTATTGAAGGGATAGCGCTTATAATGTTAGAGGACTATATTGGTATGAATATAGATGACCCAAGTGATATGGGTTTTAATTTATTAAATAGTCCTTTTAGTATTGTAGAAGACGCTTTTACTCAAAGTGGGCTTGAAATGGCTAAAGAAGTCTTCTAATTATTATTGTCATCCATAAATAGCAGCTTGGCTACACACCAGGCTGCTACTAATGAAAATAAAACACCGGCTATAACAATCATAAAAGGTGCAGCTGCAATTAATCCAAAGATTAAAGCAGTAGTTAACAGTACTTTTATATTTGTTATAAATGATTTCATGAGAATAAACTCTTAAATTTACTACCAGCTGTAACTGGTTCAGATACATTCATTGGTAAATCACCGGCAATCTCTAACAGCATTTCTAATTGTGTGTCTTCAGACAATTCAGGAGGTTTATCATCCATAATATCTTCTAATTCGTTAACAATATTAGTTACATCTTCAGATGCTGCGTTAAATGTTGGAGGAGGTATAATGTCATCTTCAATTGGACAAATGTATGCGTCCCTTAAAGTTAACTCTACTGTACCGTTATTAGGCACATCATTGCCTTTAACTTTACGACCTCCTTTAACGTGAATATCTATTAATTGATCTCTAGAATATCCTCGTCTTATATAGTACTCTCGGATGGCTTCTTGCACATCTTCGGTTTTCATTTTAATGTCCATCACAACTCCTTAACTTTAATGATGACTTGTGGATTATCTTTATCTTTTTTACCAAATACAAAAGTAGTACGGACTATGTGCTTATAGTCGTCATCAGGTATGCATCCAAGCTCTACAAGAGCGTCTTCAAAATACTTTTGATGAACAGACAGCACATTGCCTAAGTCCGTTCTACGGGCTGTTTTGGGCATCAGACAATACTCAACCTCTATCGGACACTTAAACTTAGAACCAACGAGTTGGTCTCGCATATCTTCTTTATACACAATTTTTGCTTTATTAAGTGTCTGATAGTGAGTGTTCCTATAGTTATTTAGATTCAGGATAAACTTCCTTCCTCGCCTATTAACCAGAACACTCAACGGAGAAGAGAATGTCTTCTGCATTAGGCAAACAAACTCTTTTTAGGAGCTTGTGACGCATTACTAGATGCAGATGCAGTAGCAACAAATTCACCTGCTTTAGCAAGAGACTTATCACGATTAACACCTGTGTTTTTGGCTACCCAACTTGTGTAGAAGTCTGCACTAGTAGCTTCATCAAGAATCTCAGGAGTAGTCATATGATCACCTGCACGGAAGACTTTATCAATCTCGTTAAGAGTACGTGTTTCACCGCTTGGAGCAGAAACCCATGCACCAGATGCATCTTGTTCACGTTTGTTCTCAATAACTTTCTTAACACCAAGAGTAATATCTTTACCTAAGAGGGTCATGACTACTGACTTTTGCTGAGGCACTTCTTTGCGCTCTTCCCAGTCCATAAGTTTAAGAGTCTTAGTTTCGATTTCTTGAGCAGAAATTTCTTCACCAGTAGCCAACAAACAAATAGAGTTAGCTGTGTTAAATCCAGGAAGATACTTCTTTGTACCTGTCCGTTTATCAACATAGGTGTTTAATCCGCCTTTAGCAGTGCCAGATGTTACGTAAATGGTCTGACGTAGTGTTTGACCATCATTAGACTTAAATACAAGATTTAAGCTTGTTGCACCACCTGATGATGTATCAAAATAAGCAGTTTCAACTGTCATTTCATAAACACCTGATTCAAGAATGCCACCACCTCCACCTAATGTATTGGTTTCACCGGCAATTGCTGCAGAAGTTTTTAATTTTTCTAGAAAATCCATAATTTTAGTACCTGTATTAAATATAGTATTCGTGAAGTCGGTTAATAACCAACTGTATATTGTTATCAGTAAATGTCTCGTTAGTAGACCACATACTGAGCGGAGCTCGCATACGCTCGTTAACTGTATCTTTGGTGATACGAGTCTGGAAGACGTATTTAAAGCCTAGTTCTTCTTCATCTGGAGATATTTCCAGTAAGTCGCTCTCATACTTTTTCAAATGCTTGAGATTTACCTTCTTTGTACTAACTATAGTAGAGAAATAGGACTCAATACCTTGGTTCATGAGAGAACCTTTCACTTTAACAAGTGTTTCCATTGCCATTTCAGCATCATTCATGATGTCAGAGGTGTGAGCAATAAAGATCACATTTTTAGAAGATTCAGCAACATATTTACTCATTAACTTCTTGAAGAATTGGGCATAATCGCCCCATGCTTTCATCGTATTAGATGAGTTAAGCACGTAATACGATTCAAACATATCCATCATGTAGGTCAAACTATCTACAACAATGGTATGCACATCGTCCATTTTTTCAGCTTCGTCAAAAGCCTCATAGACCTGTAATGGGTCTGTAATGCCAAACTCTTTAAACTTACCTCGAAAAGGTAATTTTTTATTGTTTTCACAATTTAGATAAATGACTCCTTCAGGGTCTTGAATGTTCATCAGACTAGCTGATTTACCTGTAGCACTCTTACCTGATATAAGTACCAGGTTGTCGTTTAATTTCATGTAATTACTCCGAATCGCGTTTAGTTACAGCTGACATGGCCGTAGTTAAAATTGTTTTCTCAAGTTCTTCTTGAGGTAGTGGACTATCCATTTTTTGGTTAAAAGCTATTACAGCATTACGAATGCCTTCAATTGTATGACCACCATCTACTAAGACATAAGTATATTTAATAAGTGTGTTAGATCTACTACCCACACCTGCGTTAAGCAACAGCCATCTTTCTAAATTAGATAGAGAAGCATGATCCATAATTTTTTGACGTTGCTCTGCTTGTTTATTTGTATCAGGGATAAACATTAATGCATCAAGTAACTTACCCTCCTGGTAAGAACTTTCTCCTGGAAAAGATTCCCACTTACGTGCAATATCTTTAGTAGAACGATCAGTTTCAAATGGTAGCCATTCAAACAAGTTAGTCATAAATTTAGAATATAGTGCAGTATTTAACTTAACAGTATGTGTAAGAGGCATTATAATTCTAAAACGATTAAGCTCGTCTGTATGTCGCTTAGTTGTAGCAAAAAATGCTTTATAATCTTTTAAAAGCATTTTAGCTTGCTTCAATGAAGTACCTTCATCTATATCTAGAATAACTAGATTAAAACCAGGTATAGCTTTATCAGAAGTACGGTACTTATCTTGAAAGTGATGAGCTGCGTAATGATAATCAGCAGAACTAACTAAATGATGCAGCTGATCCCAAGGTGCATACTCAGGCTCATAATTATTAACAATGTCTGTAGAATAAGATATTCTTAAGTTAGATAAATCTGTCTCATCCATTGTTTCTCCCTTAAAGAACTCAATACTATCTGAGTAGGAAGTACGTATAACTATGTTATTACGATAACCCCATGCAATAGCTTGGCTCATTATATCTTTGCGATGAGCTGCACCTCCTCTAAAGAAAGGCAAATCTTCCATAAGATCTACATGGGTTACTTCTTTGCGAACATCTGCTAAATATATAGCTACACGTTCGTGTGTACGTGGTCTATTAAGCATATTCTCAAATGCATCACCAGAATCTTCTACTAATTTAAATGCACTGTACAGGTGACTGGAAGTCACTGTTGAACTGCTGTCAATAAATGCATAAGCTCCAGCAAGTTTAAGTGCTTTAAAATATCTATGGCTCATCTCTGCTTTTTGAATTTCTTCAAATTCACGCATATTGCGAGCACGACTTTCACATAGTTGCTTATACTCTAAAAGAATAAGGGATTCAGGTTTTAATAACGCTAACTCACTATTAAAATTAATAGGATCTGCAAGTTTGTGCATACTAATTGCTAAATCATCTAATACAGTGTCTGACGAGCTATCAGTTAGCATGTCATACAAATCTTCTGGAGTAACATTAATGTCTGTTAATACCTTAGTAGAGTAACCAAACAAACAACGTCTTGCGTAACCTGTGTCAAGCATAGATAGATATTCTTCTTCAGTCTTTCCACCATTCATTAGCTTACTGGGAGTTCCATAAAGCATCATGTTAGTTGGTGTTTTACCGTCAATTTCTTCACTACGTAGATTTTCTGCAGTATTTTTAATTAACTTAGCTTTAATTTTACCTACGTCGTATAACTCTAAGAATGAATTTAATACATCAGTATTATGAACAAGATTAGAGCCAATCTCGTCAATTTCTAAGTTAATGCTGCCAATACCTGCCATTAGTAATTTTTGACGCATTTGTTTGATAGCAGGTGAAGTACCTGAATCAAAGCTAAACAACAATGGGCCAAGCATTTCAAATTCTTTAGTTAATTTTTCCTCCATCTCATCAGTAGACATATTGCGTCTTGGGGCTCTACGTATAGCTTCTTTATGTATATTGTGGAGCGCCAATGCTGGAAATGTTTCACTTAAGAAACGTTCTTTAAATAAATGAATAACATTTTCTTCAAGAATATTAGTACTAAAACCTTTACCTGAGCCAGACACACTAAGATTAATAGCGTATGTGTTTACAGGTATAGTTCCTTGATGCATTGTTTTAACATTGACACGCATCATAGAAGCTATTTTAGAAAAATAGTATACAGTCAATATTCTAAAGAACAGTGGGTTATTGTTCTGGGTCTTTTGGATCAGAGTTTTAACTAACTTTTCTTGTGGGACAAAATAGTCCATATCTTCAAAACTTTTCATAAAAACTCCTTAGTAGTCATACCAACCGCTATATTCTATTTCACTAATGCAATAATCAATCTTAGGGTGTTCGTTCCGGTACTCAACAATGACGTCACAAGCTTCATCATAGAACTCAAACGCATCGACAGTCTTAATTAGACCATCCTCTTCACAATTTATATAAAACATAATTAAATCACCAGTCTACTTGCAGCTATATATCCCTTAGCTTGTTTACATATGCTAACAGCAGGACAATAAGCACAAAATTTAACTTCTCCTTTAATTTCTACAACTACACCTACAGAACCATCTTGTATCATGCGTTCATGCGCTTCGTGGTATGTTGTAAAATTTTTAGTAGATCTAGCTCTACTTTCAGGGTTTTTATAATATTTAAATACAGAAGCTCTTTCCCATAATTCTTCAGGAGTACAGTCAGGAATTTCTGATTGAGCAGCATCTCGATACATGTCAATCATGTTGATGCGCGATACTACAAATGCTTCTGTATCTTGTACAGACTTAAGTACATATCGTTGAGGCACAATTCTGCTGGATGGGTAGTTTTTATCCTGCCTTGCTTTAGCAGCACTCCAGTCGGTAAATATGTACTGAATGTACATATAGTCTTCGGTAATTATTTTAGGATGTAGCCATTTGTAGATACTCCCTTGTTGAATGTATTTTTCAGCATTAGACTGGTTTATGTAGCCATACGTACCGGTAGTTTTAAAGTCTTCAAGAACTCCACCAGATACAAAGTCAAACTTACCAGAAACAGTGTATTTACCTACTTTTGTAGAGCCACGTAACTCCATGTAAATAGGTACAGTGTCTTCTGTAATTTGACTAGGTGACGGGTTAATAACTATGTTGTTTACAAGTTTTTGTGAATAATTTAACTTGTGTAAGGTTTCTGTTCGAGATGAATTTAACCAGGCATTCTCTATTGCAGTATGTACTGCAGTACCCATTCTACTAGCTATTAAATCTGCTACATCTGTATTAGAGTTATTAGTTACACGATTGCTTAATACGAGACTTTTAATAGGTTTAAGAAGACTAGTAGCACTTATATGATATGGGTCATTAGAATGATCGTAGTCATCGTGTGCTAACCATACAGCGACACTAATAGGCAAATTTGATGTATTTGTGAACATATGTTTTTCTCTTTATAGAATTGTGCGGAGCACATTTGCATTTTGTTTTATAGTAGAGACAATAAAATGTCCCCTCTGTCACCTGCTGCGGGGACTACAGCACTATGGGGAAAAACAATAACCCTGGCTTATTGATTTTTTAACTTCAGAGAGGGGAAATACCCTGTATGTATGCTCATCAACGGGAGCACACTAACTGTAGCATTTTTAAAGCACTGCTTGTATTATTTCTGCTTCAGTAGAATTATTAGATATTGTAATTTTATTACTCATGTCTGGATAATATATTTCTAATGAAGCACCTAGTTTAACATAATCATGTTCAAGTTCGGGTAAATCTTGCCAAGACATGCTGTTTACTAGATTAGTATTTAACCAACAAATTAGTTCTGGCTCAGCTTTTACCATGTAATATTGGGCATCATGTATGTGAGCTATAGGTAAAATGCTATATCTGTATTCAGATGCATGTACTTTGTCCATAAATTCATTAGCTGCTCTGTTATTTAACAGACCATAAGACTGACCTAGAGCATTACCTGCAGTTCGTCCCTCTGCTTGAGCTTCAAACGGCGTATGACGCGTGTTTAAGATGGTTTTAGCTAATAATGGGGTTCTTAGTCGAAGACCAAATGCGCCTGTTACATAGCCGTCTTTGGAAGCTTGAATTAGCTTTTCTTGAACCCATTTATCTGAAACCTTGTAAAGCTCATGATAGTTTTTTTCAATCTCTAATGCTTCTGCTTTAGGAATACCTAGAGTGTTTATTAAAGTATGTGAAGTGCCCTGGTAAGTAAGTGCAAATGTTGGCCCTTTAGATCTTTGCCTAAGCGCTTCATACTTTGTTTCAATAGAATTAATAGAACTAACAGTGTCTACAATATCGGGCATCTGCTTACTAAAGTAAGCGAATGCCCTCATGCAATGACCATCATAACCATCAGTGTAAACTTTTAGTTTATTTGGATCTTTAGTAGTAAGAGCAGATATTCTGTCTTCTAAACTAGAAAAGTCAGCACCTACAATTACCCAGCCATCAGGAGCTTTAAAACAACCTTTAATGGATTTAGCAAATTTGCTACCAGTAGAAGGTAATTGTTGTAAGTTAACTTTAGATGAACTTAAACGACCTGATCTAGTACCTCCCATGTGAAAATTACCGTGTAAAAACCATTTACCCATTTTGAGTATTGTTTTAAACATGAACGCAGGAATAAACGCAGTTAATAATTTACTGACTTCATTTATTTCTATTAAGTACTTAAGAATTCTAGCTACTTTAATAGCTTCTTCTTTAGTCTTGATCTTTTTTTGTCCACTCATAGGTAAGAGTTTCCTGTGCGTCTTTGATGTAATTACCTAAAGCAATCTCTGGGAAATCATCTAAAGAAATAAAAGTGCGAATAATATATCGTGCAATAGATGGATTAACTTCAGTTACAGGCCAAAGTGTGGCTGTTTTATAACCAGCAGTTATACTACCTACGTTAACATCCATATCAGATAATATAAGAGTAGTTTTAAGTTTATTAAAATCATCTTCTTCATCTGTATACTCTATAAGAAGAACTAAATCTCCTGATATAGCATTGGTTTTTAAATTGTAATCTACAAGTTCCCAATTTATATCAATTACATCTTGAGAAATTTCTAAAATTTGTGTTTTAAATTTTTCACCTAAATCAGAAAGTCTGAATTGACTCATAATTCATCCTCATTTATTTTAAATTTACTTATTAAAGAATCATACAGTTTTTTTATGGCTTTTTTACCAGTAGCTGGTCTACCTGTATCAGTTGTGTCTAATACGGGTAAACCTAGAAATTCATACAAAAGTGCTCCAATTTGCTTAGGACTACTAGTGTTTAAAACACTTTTAAAATCATCTAAAGGTTTAAAATTCTTTTTAAGAAGAGTATTTTTTATAATAAATGCTTTCTTTTGTTCTAGCCACAAGTAATCTTTTACTAGTTCTTCATTCATTAAACTATTTGTGCGATCTTTCATAATTTGCTTAAGATCGTCAGAGACTTTTACAATTGCACCCATATCCATAGGCATACCTGTAAGCTCCATTTGTGTAATATTTTTCAATGAAGGTATAAAAATACTGTTGTAAATGTCCAGCTGATTATCAGCAACCATTTTGTCGTAATATTTATTAAACAAATAACAAGTACTTAAACAGTCAGTTAAATTGTATTCCATAAGTATTACAGTGCGTATCAAGTTAATATTTTTAATATCTTCTTGAGCGTAGTTGCCAGCAAACTCAATTGAATTGTCTTTTAATGACAACTTATTTTCTGCAGTATTGTTAGTAGCTAAATACGTAATTAACTTAGTGTCGTGCACATTTTCATACATAACATCTAACGCATCTATCATTCCAACAAAGTCAGTACTATCTTTCATAAAGAAGTCATAAATAATACAACGCACGTCAAATGTAGCATTGTGATATATATGTGTAGCGTTAGATTCAATAAAGTAATTTTTAAACATCTTTTTTATTGCAGCATTTTCTTCAAATGTACGAGTAAGATGATGGTTAAGATTTATACACACACCTTCATGTTGGTTCCATGCAAATGCAATAGTAGCTATGCGGGATTTATCAATACTTAAACCATAGGTTTCTACGTCACAAGTAAGGAAAGTATGTTTTTTTAACATTTTTAGTGTTTTTTCTATTTCACTTAAATCTGTAACATACGTTGATGAATGTATAATATTTTGACCTGGCTTTTGGTAACTGCCATCTAGATGGGTTGCAATCGCTGACAAGCTAAGATCAATTTTTTCTTGTATACGTGGGTTATAAAATAATCCTTGATAGTTAGCGGTTAAAAACACACACATGTGTTCGTACCCGGCTACTGTACAAGGCATTTTGTAGCCATAATGCGGTTCAGCTTTAGATTGCCGTGTAGCAGCTTTAAAATAAGCAGTGTCTGCAATAATTACTGTGGTTATGCCTTCAGCATTTAAATTAGCTAAAATAGCCGGCAAAACTTCTTTAATCATTTTAGCAGGTGCTTTATTTAAAGAATTGTATTCCAATGGTAAAGCTTTTAAACAGATATTTAATGGGTCTGCGTAATGTTTTTTTATATCAAAATACTTGAATGCTGCTCCTTTTATTAATAGAGCAGCTTCCGGAAACTTATCCGGATGGGTATACAGATGTTTCATAGATACCTCAGAAATTGGGAGTCCGTTGTGACCATAGGTGGACAAGTCCTACAGGAAAACCGCGATCAACTGCGGTCGGTCATGCGTATGATTTAATAGATATAAGCGTATAAAAATTATATAAGCTATCACTGCTTAATATTTCTTGGATTTCAACTAAAGTGTAATGTTGCATCATATATTCCATGAAATGCTTAATTTCTATAGCGGTACATTTATCCAATCCATTAGTTTTAGTATTATTAATAGTATTACTCCCACCTATAAAAGATGTGTTCACCTATTAAGCCTAAGCGAACCATACCACGATCATTTATCCAATTAGGGTAATAACCTATTTTATGGTAGTGAGTAGCGCCATCTGTAATATCAGGAGTATAGCCTAACAATATATTACTAGCTAATTGATTAGAACGTAGCCATGCAGTTAGATCGTGTGTTTTGTCAGACTTGCCGTCACACCACCAGCTGAAATGGCAAGCATGTTTTACAGGAGCATTATTTCTATATTTACCTGCTTTAACTACACTGCACACATCGCTCTTGTAACGAGGATCTTGTACACGGTTCATAACTACATGGTTTACTGCAATTTCACCTGCTGTAAGCTCTCCACGAGCTTCATGGTAACCATTAAGAGCTAGACAAACTAATATTTCTGCTATCATCTAGATTCTCCATTTCATTTACCATAAGTTGATAATGAGTAAGTGCTCGCCATTCTTCAGTGGTTTTAAAAATATGCACACCATTAGCATTATGTGAATGTACTTGATGCATTCCTTTAAGGTTCATCATCATAACGACTCCCTCAGAGTTTTCAAATCTTTTACCCATACTATTTCCTTAGTTATCAAACCAAAATATAATTCGTTTTTCCGCATGATGTTCTATACAGAATTCAAAAGGTACTTTATTCATATATTGGATCATGTGGTTTAAGTAGTCTTTTTGTCTGCTTACGTCACTGTTATCTTCATTCATTATAGATAGTTTAATAAGTAATTTATTTAATTCAACTTCTGTAAAATAAGTAGCAGAGTGAGCATCTACTCCCCAACCTTTGTGCTCATTATCTACAAGATAAGTTACATCATCAGGAAGACCTTTGCATTCTACACTATACGGGTATTCACCACGTACTCCTTCAGCTAACATACCAAAAGCAGCATAGTTTCTAGACGGTGCAGAATTGTCAAAATTTCTACCCATTTCTTTACCTCCATGACTATGCCAGTGATCGTAACTTATCCAGTTGTTGTCCTGTATGTCAGATGAACGGTATTCTTTAAATAAATGAATGTCGCAACCCATGATGTTCCCCTTTTCATGAAAAAGTGCGGAGCACTTATGATAATAATAATAGTTTTATTTGTAACTCATTTAATAAAGCGTAAATTCGTGGATCACGTAAATCTTTAATAGAATAAGTTTCAGGTGTTACCATTGGAACAAGTTGATTAATGTGCGCAGGTAATGCGTACGCAATATCTACAACATTGTGACTTTTGTTATTTAAGTAACATAAATAAACTCTAATTTCTTTTATAGATTTTTTTAATTTATCTATAAGTTGTAGATTCTTTTTTATTTCTACTTGATTGCAATCAGGTAATCCAAACAAATAAATAGTTTTAACCTCATTAGCTAAGTGGCTATCATCATCAAGAGTATGAATAATAGATTGAGTGCCATTAGTTTCTTGAAGTATAAACGTTAAATATTTTGAATTTTCTTCAGTCATATTTTTAAGATAATTAAACAGAAATTCCTTTCTGTTTTTAATAGCAGGTAAAACAAACTTTGACTGTATTGAATTCAGAAGATTTATCATAGATAATTTACCCATATTAATCTCCTGAAATAGTTTGTTTAATTCTTATTTTATTAACGTTAACTTCGCTAACTAATTCCATAGACATTTTGCTATCAAAATCAAACCCTTCAATAGCTAAAGTATCTCCGTAACCTGTCATTATTTCTGCAGATTTTAAAGATTTCATTATTGTTACTGCATCTTCTAATGGTAATAAGAACTTAGTTCCGTACCCTAGACTAACTGTAGCAAGCAATTTACCATGCGTGTTCTGACTCATAATATATGGTCTCCCCGTATTCTGGTGCTTCTTGTTTTGAATAACAAATCCACATAGTTTCAAATTCGTACCCATCTTCTGCAGTAATAGATTCTGCATAAAGATCTGTAAAATAAAGCAAAACATTTGTAGCATTTTCTTTGCAGTAATCTAATACTGGGTAAAATGATGTGCCACCCCCACCAGTAAACTTAAGCTTCATAATATCTGTACTGTCGTCTACTTCGTGTATGTTATGAATAGTGTGATCACAATCAAGTATAGTCATATTGCTTGGTTGATACGTATCATAAATGCTTTTAACTTCTGTAAGTATTTCAGACATCATAGGATCAGTTACAGATCCAGATGTATCTATAGCAACTGTAAGATGAGCTATAGTTTCTGAATACATAGTAGGCATATAATGAGTAGGAAAATAACGCCTGTTAGGACGTTTCCAAGTATGATCATTCTTAGTATTGCTATCCATAAACCTTGCTAGAAGTTGACTCCAATCTAATACTGGGTTGATTAAATCATCAATTAAACGATCTACTTCACCAGGTATTTTACCGGCTTCTTCACCACCTTCCATTTTAGCCTGGGCTCTGGCTTTCATTACAGTATCTTGAATGCTAGTAGCAATATCGCCTTTAGTTTCAGTGTCTGCATCTTCTGAAAAATCAACATCTCCTTCAAGGATATTAGGTTTATCTTGGTTACCTTGGTTTTGAAAAAGATCGTTGTAAACTTCTTCAGTGCTCCACCCATGATATTTTGGATCATATAAATGTGGCTCAGGTAAAACATAACCAGCGTTTCGTAATATATCGTTTATAACGTAATCACCTGCTTGGTTGTACAAATTATGATCACGGTCTCCTTTACGGATTGGATGCATTAAAGCAATGTGCATAATTTCATGCGCTAAAACGCCAATGCGTTCTTGCTTAGATAAACCGTTAAAGAATGCTGGATTAAAATAGATCCTTTTACCGTCTGTAGCAGCAGTACTTACAATTTCTGTAAATACATGCTGCATCATTAAACCAACAGCTATAAGGAAAGTTCCTCCTTGCATCATTAAGCCGATTTTTGTTTTGTCTAACTCTTTTTGTAGAGCTGGAGTAATTTCAACTGCTGGATATTCCACAATTTTCTCCTTAATTTAATTTAAGTTCTGAACGAAAGTGTTCATGTAATTTACAAGTAAAGTAATCTACTTCAATCTCATGCCTATATTCAGTATGATGTTTAACCATTTCTTTAATAACATCACGTCCAAGACTATAATTGCGTCGCACTTGCCCACGATCTAAAAAAGATTTAAGAGCAAGCTGACCATCGTAATTGTTTTGAATATATTCAAAAGCTTGCTCGTGAGCCCAATTAGGTTCATGGTTATGGTTTCGCCATTTTTCTCGTGCAATGTCGTCTAATCCTTTAGGAACTTTAACATCGCTTCCGTCATCTTTTAAATAACTTAATAAAGTTACTTTTTTTATTAAGGCATCTATTTTTTCACGATATTGTTTACGTAATTCTTTATTAGGTGGCATGTAAAAATTACGTATTGCATCAGTTTGATGACAATATTTGTTAAAACCATTTTGTTTAAAAACTTGAGTACCTTGTTGAGATATATCAAACCTTACACGTCCGTTATGATAATTTGATAAATCAACAATTATATAGGCATCCTTATCTATATTGTTTTTAGGTACTTTAGCAACAACATTATTACTGTTATAACTATGAGCAGTAACATTTATAAACCAATGATTAAAACGTTTTGAAGGAGCTATTAAAAGATTAAGAGCTTTAATATAAACTACATCAGCTATATTAGAACCAATCTGTAATTCAAAATCATTATTTTCAAATAATTTATAAGAAGCTCCAGCGTAATTTTGACTATAATAAAACCTTCTTAAATCATCTTTATTAAATCTAGCTGCTACATGGTTAGATATACAACACATGTCCTTAACTTTTTTTGGTGTGTCGTCAAGATGCATTAAATTTAAGTCTGATTCAGAAACGTTTTTAAATACGTTATGATCTATTGTGGCATCTAAAGCTGTTAAGTAATGTCTCATAGCATCTCCTGAGCGTTTTTAGTAACCCATGCATCAATGTAAGGTGCTTCCATTATTTCAGCGTTACGACGTACTGCAGACTTCCAAGTAACTACTTGAAAATCAGCTGGTAAACGCTCTACAAATTTGGATAGGTTATCAATGTTTTGTGTTGTTACTTCGTACGCAATAAGACCAGCTAATGCGTAATGCACACTTGGCTCATTAGGTATTTTGACAGTACCAGGTTTACTAATAATGTCTTTGATTTTAGGTAGACTTTGAAAGATTTCACTAAAGCCTTTGAATTCTAATGCGCAGCCTTCACCTACAGTACCTGCAGCTGTAACTACATCAATATGGCTAAGCTTTTCCTTACCTTTAATTATGTCAGATAAGAATGCCCATGTACGTGGACAAGCAAAAGTATCATCAGCATGTGATGGATTAAATTTAAATAGCAATTCTTTCCTGTACTCGATGAATGATGTAATACGATGGTCAATACCAGCTATGTTAGCCCACTTGAGCCAATGGTCTGGATCTACACTCATGTTCAGATGTATAAGACGACTCTGCATAGCAGTGCCTATACGTTGAGTAATAGCTTTATCTGTCGCTAAGTTACCTGCACCTATAACAGCTACATTTTTATGTAGGTTATTTTGACCTACTTGCCTATCAAGACAGAGCTTATAAGCTGCAGCTTGCACACTTAATGGAGCACTGTTCATCTCGTCTAGGAACAATAACCAGCCATTGTATCCTTGAGGTACTGTGTCTCCTTCAATAGGAAACAAAGCAGCTGGTAAAAATGTAGCACGACCATTCTCAACTCCAGGAAAACCCTGTAAGTCAGTTGGATCTGCTTGACTTAAACGAAAGTCAATTACTTTTAGATTAAGTTCTTCAGCAACCTGTTTAATAATGTCAGATTTACCGATGCCAGGGCTTCCCTTTAAGAAAGGTACTTTGCCTGCATATAATACGTTGACAATCGCTTCTGGAATGTCTTTAGTTGAAAGTTCCATAGTTTTTCCTGGATAATAATTAATTGGTTAAAACGTGCGGAGCACGTATAAAAAAAGACACCCTTGGGTGTCTCTTGATTACTTTTTAATGCATTTAAATTGCGTTTAGTTTTACAAGCAATTCTTTTATTTTACGTTGATAGTATTCAGAGTAACTACTGCCGCTTTTAATAGCGTTTTGATAAGTAGTCATTTCATGACGAATGTCTTCAATTTTACGAGCCTTAGCTAATTGATCTTTTAAAAGGGACATTTATTTTCACTCCTTTCTAGGAATTCTAATTGCATTTGCAATACATGTATTGCTTTTGTAATGTCTTCTTTATGAGTGCCTTTATCACGAGTTAAGTATTTACATACTTTAGTGTGAACAGAAGCACGTAAACCTATGTAACCAAAATTAGCAAAAGTAGCTTCAAGTGGTTGCACTCCAAGAACTTGATAATGACTACCACCTACTTGAGATTTTATTGCTGAATCCGTATAAGCTGGGTCAGTTTTAGGTTCATCAATTGTTTTTTTTAATTCCATGATTAGTTATCTCTCCGTCTAAAAGAATGATGTTTTTCAGCGTAAGCCACACCACCATGAGAACAGCCTATTAAACGAGCTATTTGTCTTGTACCAAAGCCTCGTTCTCTAAGATTCTTAATAGTGCTTAAAGGTAATTTGACTTTATGGTAAAGGTCAGACTTTAGACCCATTTTATTAGCTTTTTTTAAAACAGCTGTTTCAGTTTTATTTAAAACCAAAGCTAAAGCTACTACTGGGAGTATTCCATATTTTTCTTTCAGTAGTTTAGTTTGATCATAACTCCAAGTTATATTCATAAACTGTCCTTTTTGTTATTATTTAAACGTCCTTTTATTAAACTTTCATCTAAATTAAGTATTTTAGAAATAAGTAAGTCACGTTTTTTATCTACTTTAGAATACAAATTGTTAGTATCAATAGCAGCTACTACACTACCATGCGTACGACCTAACAATTTTGCACAATTTTTATATGTGGTTCCAATAGCTCTTAATTCTACTAATTGGTTTAATTGTTTTGTTGTCCACATATGTAAAGGTGTTTTAAGTAGGTGCTTATTTTTCATTAATTTAGCGCAGCCTACAAATTCATCAGGAATTACAGGCTTAAATATTAGACCTTTATTCATTAATTACTCCTACTTATTGCTTTTAATACCTCGGTAATCAACTTCACTGACGTATTTATTATTCCAAGCAGATTCACCTAAAATAAGATGTTTATTATCAGCTTCTGTTGGAGACCATTTTCGCTTAGTGTTGTCCCATTCTTCTTCTACACAAGCGCTAGATAATGCTCGTTTAATACGATCTTTTGGTCTAATGTCCTCACCAATAGGTGTCGGTAAATCATCGAGTAATTTCATTCACGATCCTTTCTAGATTTAATACTTCTTATTATCTCACTTTCTAGATCTTCAAGAAATCCTTTAATATCGTCTTCGTCATGTAAACATGCAAATATTTCGTCATCATCTTTTTCATCTACGTCTTTTGCTAATTCTAATAAATCATTAGCTATTCTTTCAAACAAAACAAATACTACTGATAGTAATTTAGTAACAATTGCAAAGAAAGCACACATGAATACAAACGTTAATTCAGGGTTTATACTACCTCCGTTACCTAAATGAAAAACAGACACTATTAGTACTAATAATGGAAAAGTTAAGAGACCTTTACTTAAAAGTGTTAACACGCATCACCTCATATTTAATTAAAAAAAAAACCCAATTAAGAAATGTTACAATTTAAAATATATAAATTGTATTAAAAACATTAAAGTTTAAAAAAGGGTGCGGAGCACCCTTATATTTTTAGCTTAAGATAGTGCATATTCTGAGTTTAATATATGCTTACTTAGATCAGCTGAGTCTTTTATTAATAACACATTATTACCTGTGACATCTAGCATAAACTTATTAAGTGCATCTGAGTCAGCTAATTTAGCTAATATAACTCTATAGTTATTACGCACTTTATTCATATGGTTAGGCGATGCCCAAAATGAGTCATGAATATGAGCTAATTGAAAGCCTTGCTTATGCGCCATTCTTACCATCATACGAGCTACCCAAGCATCTAAGCTATGAATATAGTTAGGACATAACGATGTATGTCTAGTACTAGGTTGGTTACTCGTATACCGGTAAGTAAAAGTTGTATGATCTAATTCATCAACTTCAATCCGTGTATCCATTGCTTCAGTCACTTTGACTTTAGATACATGGCCATCTGGAGTTACCCATTTGTGGTACAAAGCTGAGTTGTCCCAACACTCATTAATTAAGTTCATTACGTCTTCTGCACCAGAAAACAAGGAGTTTAGTACTTCATGGAAAGCATTTTCTCGCTCACCTCTTAAACTGCCTTGCCTGCTTTTATTATAATAATGAGTCATTACAGGCTTCTTTACATCAGCTCTTACAACAGCATCAACTGGATCTAGAATAAGATTCATTCCAGTAGCTACTTCTGTGTAAACATCTTCCCTGTCACCTGTATTAATTAAATTGACAGCAGCTGCAGTTTTAAGGCAGCCTGATAAGCAAGCCATAATTTGTAGCCCTGATGCAGTAGCGTCTAACGACATGATGTACCCTGTAGGTACACCATTTACGGCATCTTGATAAGCATTAATAGCTTTTGTATACAAAAACTTATTGGCAGCTTGGTCTACTAGACTAAACAAGTCACGCTCGTTGTAGTCAAACCAAAAGATTCTGTCTTTCCATGACAATTTGTCCATACCAAATTCGTTGGCAGCTGCAATCTTAATATACTCAAGACCTGTGAATTCTTGCATAGCGTTCCCCTACATTCTTAGTGATTATCTACCAATATTTCAATTAACTGAGTATGGGTTCTAGAGTCTAAATACTCATAAAACTCATCAAAATCAGTAACAATCCCATTCTTAGTTTGTGCTTCACGTGAGCGATAAAATTCTTCTTCTATCTGGCTCATACGATAGCTTAAAGCTTCCTTCCATTCCCTGATGTTCATAGTGTTCCCCTTAATATTTAACAATAATAGTCTTCAAGCCCATACGTTTAGCGATGTTGATCATATGCTCAGTACCCTTCGACACACCATCCCAGAAGGCTAACAAGTGAGTAGCATTCTCTGCCATCTGCACATTGCGCTTGTAGCCCGCTGACCTACCATACACATGCCACAATGCAGGGTACTGATTTATAACTAAGTTATACTGATTGGCTAACGCTACGCCTGTGATGTCTGCTCCTTGTGCCATACCTGACACAATAGCGACCTCATCATTCGTATACTTACTAAAGTTAGCTAGGAATACCTCCTCCATATTGTCTAGGTTGATATAGTCACGACCACCTGCAATTATTACTTTAATCATAGCGTTATAACCTCTTGCTTTACAAAGCTTAGTAGCGCTTTCTTATAATCGGTTGACTGAAAGTTAATATGATAGCCTGAAGAATACATCCTTCCTCGCTTATCAAATTTCCACATGAAGTAAAATGGAATATCTTTATATTCTTTATATACTCTAGAACTAGTAGTTTTCATAAGATCAAACTGCATAGATTTTTCTGGAGTATCTAAAGCTTTATTAGGTTTCTCCCTAAGTTGTAGGATCTCAGGATCGAGCTCCCATTTAATAGATTGTAAGATATTCAAACAATCAAGACTTTGCTTTTCTTTATGATGGTTATGCTGTCCTAAGATACAAGACTCTTGTTGAGTGTAATGCCCACCCCCCTGGTTAAACTTCCAAGGTTTAGGAGGTAATACCATTGGTGGTATGTACATAAACTCATCAATTTTAGATAAAACACTTAAACTAGGCTTAAGCTTTGGCTCAAGAGCTAGAGTACCAGTGGTATTGCCCTCATAATCATGGGCTAGCAAGTCATACAACTTACCTTCACATACTGCTAAGATTTCAGCAGCTGTGCGTACGCCTTCGATTAGTTTACCGTGTAGTAACGGTGCCATAGACGTGCAAATACTCTGTATAGGAGTAATTTCACCGTTACATTTGATTACAGACGCCGCTAACTGATATGCGATGTCAATAGATTCTACTTTGATTGCCTTTACACGAGCATTCTTACTATCATAGGAATACTCTTGGTTTAAGTAAGTTTCTATTGAAAATACTAAATCTGTAATACTTTCAATATCTACATCATCTTTTAACGAGGCCATAAGACCCCGTCTAGAGAACGTAATCTCCAGTAGTTTTTGTTCGTTCATAGGAATTCCTTAGAAAGGCACGTCTTCACTAACGTGTTGCAAAACATCTTCCAATGCTCTGCGGTGTATTGTGAGTATTTCGGACGAAGTACCCCAATTGATTTGAATTGTTCTCATGTCCCAGTAGGCTGAGGCCATAAGATCGCACACTCCGTTGGTTTTTTGCATAAAACTGCTAATTTCATCAACACTGACTGGTTTTAACAGGTTTATCTTTACTGCTAGTTTTTTACAGTCACAAGTGTGCCTGCATATTGTAGTAATCATCTACCATATCCTCCGCAGCTTCGTACGCTTGTTTGAGAGTGTCGTATTCACCATCTAAACGCCAATCACCATTAGAATAAAACAACAAGCCTTGGTTTACATATTTAAAATGATGATCTTCAATTGCAAAGTGGTCTTCTTGCATATTATCCATAAACACTCCTAACTATCTTAATTAACTATCTTACAAGTTTTAAGCTTACCCCTACACTTGGTATGGATAAGCTTTCTATTGCTCACTCAGGCTCATTTTGGAGCTCTGAGTCGGTTTCATACTCTTCTTCTCCTATCACGCAACGCCCCATCAGTTTTAAGGCGTTTTTTCTTGGAAAGAGCCTATTGAACTCTTCTTTGTCGGTTTCTTGCGGGTACCAGTATTCTTCTGCTAATCGCATGTTTCACCTCACTGTTATTGTGCACCCATCTAGATGCCGATTTATATCACGTCTTTCGACGCCTTGACCAATCAGGTCTGCAATGCATGCATTCTGCAGATACCAGTTAGCACGATATTCGTTAAACTGGGTAACAGACCACATGGTTACCCATGTGAGTGTTATTACAAAGAGTGCTAAACCTACTAGCTTAGCTGTAAGAGCTCCACGCTCTTGTGCTACTTTACGCCTAATTATTCGCTTACGTTCTAACATATATTACCCCTTATTTATCTTTTTAACAGTTCATAGACCAGATTTATTCCTGGTCTCCAACGACTAGCTTTCCTAGTCACGTTGCATAGGTTTCTCCTCTGTTTAAGATTCCGGTGCCAAATGGAAAGGAGAGAGGAAAGTGAGCAGTGAGCAGTAACTAACTCATAATAAAAAAAGAGAGACTGAGCTTACGCCCAATCCCTCTGTGCTTTAGATCAACCCAGACATATCTTCAGCTGTGGTTGGCACCGAGAACTTTAAATCTTCGCTACCAAATTTCTCAAGGAAGAGTTCTTTCCCTTCCTGAGCGCCGTTCACCCATCCAATATGAACTACTTTTCCACCTGCTCCAGATTTGCAGATAGTTGTACCCTTATCGTGGGTAGTAAGAAACAGGTCACCCTGCATCTTCTCTAAAGCAGCTGGGACGATCTGATCCCAAAACTGCTTAATACTAGAATGGAGATTAATTATGCCGGCTTGTTGGCCATCCATAGTGTTTACATAGATTGCAGGCGCTGCACTAACTGCTGGTTGTACTTTAGTAGATTTCTTCATGATAATGTTTCCTTATATATAAGACACGGATTGTGCCACACCATATGGAAAGAGCATTAGGTTTAACAGTCTTGCGAAGTCTAACTATCAGAGGAAGTGTGGTTGCAGTTAGAGTGTCTATAAAAAAAGGCTACCCGAAGGTAGCTTTAGTATTAAGCGGTGATCTTGATCTTAGCTAACAGATCAGTACGTTGCTTAGGCGTACTCTTGAGCTTTGATAGCTCGTGCTGTGCGTCATCGAGTGACTCCTCTATAGCTACATAGAGTTGGACATCCACGAGAGTTAAAACTGACGTGATTGTCTTCGTAGTCGAGCCTACGGTACTGCTTAGAAACTTTAGCATGCTGGTGCTCCTGGTTGTTATGGCAGAATTGCCTGACCATATGGAAAAGAAACCTTATGTCGAGTCTACGGGGGGGTGTCTCTTAATGCTGGTGCTGTGGGACATTAGTACTAAGGTCATACCTAATTATTATTTTTCTCTAAATACCTGTATTAGTATTATCTTATCTATATGTATATATAATATATTACTTGTAATGTTAATATTCTTCTTATAGTATGTATTTATACTACTCCTGTTAAGGAAGATACGAGAAGTAGACAGCGAAGCGAAGCGAGAGCTGTCTTCTTCGAGTATCTTTATTATAAGAAGTATAATAGACTATAACTGTATTATAAATATAAGCGGTTATACCTATGGATCAAACAACTGAAGTAACTGAAGTTTTCCTATCTAAAGAAGAGTTTAAGGCTACCCTGCCTAAAGCTATGAAAGGCCGTATAAGCGACGAGCTTATGGGCAATATCAATTCCCTACTACAAGACCAATCCACTAGAGAAGAACTGCGGGATAACCTAGTCGGCTATGCGAGTGTCTTGGCTCAAGGCCGGTACAAGGTAGAGGATTATATATCTGCCGTTAAGTATGTAAGTTATAAGATGCTTGGTTCTAGTAACTTAGAGTCATATGTAAAAACCTTTCCTAAGCGATATAAGCGGTTGCTCGATGATGGTGTAGATGACCATAGAGTAAGTGCCTACGCTTCCGCGTACAACAAGAACCAATTAGTTAATAAGATATATGAGCAGACATTAATACCGTCGCACATCTTAAATGCTGACGTGTTTCAGAAAGCACTTAATGTACAAGCGGAATTGATGGTTCATGCTAATAGTGAGAAGGTTCGTAGCGATGCCGCGAATAGTCTTCTGACTCATTTAAAGCGTCCTGAAATTAATAAAATAGAATTAGACGTTGGTATGAAAGAAGATAAAACTATTAATGATCTAAGACAAGCTACTATGGCACTAGCTGCGAGCCAGCGAGATATGATAAAGTCAGGAATGATGAATGCTAAAGAAGTAGCACATAGCCAAATTTTAGAAGGTGAGGTAGTAGAGTAATTCTGGACTATTTAACAAAGCTTAACGGGAGCACTTTTGCTATTGATAGCGAAGTGTTCAATTTTTTTAAAATAAAAAACTTTTTCCTTTGTGTAGAAAATTTAGTAGTTTTTATAGAATATACAAGTTCTAATAGAATTATTAAATCTGCTAGTGCAGACGAATTTATTTTTTTATTAAAAAAAATGGAAGCAGCACATGTTGTTTTTATTTTTGAGCAAGAAAGCTTATGCCTTTAACACAAGATCCAAAATCAGTAGAAAGTTTGGTACATGCGGTAAGTTTTGACACAGATCCGTATTATGTGCCGTCTAATTTTGCATTAGAATTTGTTAACTTTATAAAGTTGGTAAATGGTACAGAAGGCGAGGAGAACATGACCCCAGTTCTTCATTACAAAATGTTAGATCAAATTGCTACAGGCGATGCTGACGTATTAAACATGTTATTCCGAGGATCCGCTAAAACTACTTTAATGGGAGAATATCTTTTTCTCTACATAGCTACGTATGGCGGGTTTCCAGAATTTGAAGTGGAATTAGCACTGTATGTCTCAGACAGTATTGAGAACGGTGTTAAAAACATGAGAAAAAATTTAGAGTATCGTTATGAGAATAGTGATTTTTTAAAAATGTACGTACCGTACATAAGGTTTACAGACATAAGATGGGAGTTCCGGAACGCGGAAGGCAAAACTTTTATTGTAAAAGGTTACGGTGCTAGTACAGGTGTTCGTGGTAGTAAAGAAATGGGCAAACGGCCTACTCTAGCTATACTAGATGATTTGGTTTCAGATGAAGATGCTAGATCTCCTACTGTTATTAAATCTATTGAAGATACAGTTTATAAAGCAATTAACTATGCGTTGCATCCAATGCGCCGTAGAATAATTTGGTCAGGAACGCCTTTTAACTCTAAAGACCCATTATACAAAGCTGTAGAGAGCGGGGCGTGGAGTGTAAACGTTTTTCCAGTCTGTGAAAAATTTCCGTGCACTAAAGAAGAATTTAGAGGTGCCTGGGAAGATCGGTTTACTTTTGAGTATATTGAAGAGCAATACAACAGAGCAGTTAAAACTGGTCAGATTGCTTCATTTAACCAAGAGCTCATGTTACGCATCATGTCTGATGAAGATAGACTAGTTCAAGATGGTGATTTAATTTGGTATGAGCGTAAAACACTTCTTAACAATAAAGGTGCTTATAATTTTTATATCACTAGTGATTTTGCTACGAGTGAAAAAAGTAGTGCCGATTTTAGTGTTATATCTGTTTGGGCACTCAATAGTAATGGCGACTGGTTATGGGTAGACGGAATATGTAAACGACAATTAATGGATCAGAACATTGATGACTTGTTTAGATTAGCTCAGATGTACAAACCTCAGCAAGTAGGTGTAGAAGTAACAGGGCAACAAGGCGGATTTATTCAGTGGATACAGAGAGAGATGACTAACCGCAATAATTATTTTACATTAGCATCTGAAGGCAACAGTAACAGGCCTGGTATACGGCCAGCTACAAATAAAATGCAAAGATTTAATATTGTTTTACCTTGGTTTAAAACTAAAAAAATATGGTTTCCGGAAGAGATGAAACAAGACCCTATTATAGTAGAAGCAATGGAAGAACTTTCATTAGCATCAGCCGCAGGGTTTAAAAGCAAGCATGATGATTTTATAGACACTATATCTATGCTTGGTTCTTTAAACTCTTGGAGACCTAGCCAAGAAGTAGAATCTTCCATTGATGATAATAACTCTGTAATATGGAGCGATGATGATACTGAACAATTTTCCCGTTACGATTCATATATTGTGTAGAGATAAAAAATGACTACAGCTGCAGAGTATTTAAGATTAACAACAGCAGAAGCTAATTCTGCAGCAAGTTCAGCTGTAGATGTCCAAAACCAAGTAGCTGTTGCAGAAACATTTGCAAACACAGCTACTACTTATGCTAATGCTGTTGGTGCTAATGTTTCTGCTGCAGAAGATTCTAAAATAGCTGCAGGTTTAAAAGCTATAGAATCTAAAAATTATAGAGATCTTGCACTATTATGGGGAAATGCAGATCCTAACGTTGTAGTAGAAGATAATCTTTATTCTGCCAGACATTACTCTCAATTAACCATTAATATGTTAGCTGCTATGCAAGCTAACTTAACTGCACATGAAGGCATTTATACTGATAATAAAGCTGTAACAGATGCAGCAGTAGCATATTTAGGTTTTCGTTTAGATACAGGTGTATTATCTTTTGACAGTACTGCTCTTGAAACATTAATTACTGACTTAGAAACTAATACTAATGCTTTAATGGCAAATAAATTAAATACTGTTTTATATAATACTGATAAGCTTGAACTAGCTAATTTTGCTAAATCTAATGATATTTCTACAAGTAATAAAATTATAGATTACTTAGATGAAGCAGGACAGATAGCATTACAAGCTATGATTACAAGTTCAACCAATCAAACAAAACTAAGCTATGCTGGTGTAGTAGTAGATGCTGATACAGGCGTTATAACTAGCGCAGCAGGTTCTGCGTTAGCTACAGAATATGGTTTAAGAGTAGCTGCAATAGAAGAAACAATTGGCTCGTCTGTTCAGCCTGGATTAGGAACCATGCAGGCTAAGTACACTATCAAAACAGATGTGAATGGAAATGTAGCTGGTTTTGGTTTATTTAATACTGCAAATACTGATGTTTATAGTTCAGGATTTAGTGAGTTTATTATCAATGCAAACTCATTTAAAGTAGCAGGAACTAGCGACATAGTAGCACCATTTAGAGTTATTACATCTCCGGGTCTTTGCACCAGTAGCACAGGAGTTGAATCATCAAGTGATCAAGCATCTTGTACCGGAACTTGGAATGCTCCAGGTACCTATATTAACGATACGGTTATTATGAATGCAACTATAGACGCTGCAAATATTCGTAATCTTACAATAGGTACAGCTGACGTAATAGGTTATGTTGACGCTACAAATGCTCTTATAGCTGCTGCTACAATCAATGCCAATCAACTTAATCTTACTCCACCCGATGTTGGTGTAGGTACTGTATCTGGCGGGGGTAGTAGAATGGTAGTAGATTCAAATAGTATTAAAGTTTATTACAATGGTGTGTTAAGAGTTAAACTGGGCCTTTTATAATGAGTTACGGATTTGAAGTATATAATTCAAATGGGGCGCTACAATTTTCATCGTTAGACGAAACATGGACTGTACTTGCGTATTTTACTTCTCCAGCAAACACAAATCGTACACACAATGGAGTGCCAGATATGCCAACAAGACTAGTGGTACGCCAAATGATTAATCAAATTACTGGTGATGACGAAGCCTATGTACATACCTATGTACTATCAGGTAATACATTATATACCTACGCCCCTAGTTCAACTGAAACAGTAGAAACTTTTTTTACAGTATTTGGTAAATAAAATGACATATGGAATAATAGCAAAAAACGATAGTGGCAATGTTATGATTGATAGTGACTTTGAGCATTATCATTTTGCAGGTAAAGCAACACTGTTTCAATCAACAAGAGTACCACCTCTTTCTGCTGGAACAAATACTGCTCACAGTCCTAGTACACCAACTGGATTAGCTCCAACTCAAATTAACAGTAATATATTTAAATATGTCTTAACTGCGCGAGCATCTACTAATAGTGCAGCACCTATGTGTTTTATAAAGCCAATAACAACTGGGAGTAATGCACCTTACGCTTCAATTGTTCTTGTTGAAAAGTCTGGAACTAGCTGGCACATATGGGTTATGCAAACATATGGATATTCGTCACCAAGTTTATACTGCTTTTTACCACTTAATGAAATGTCTGCTTCATCTGCCTATGCAACAGACACTCATGGTATTCAAGCATTTAATAACTCTGGAGCGGTTACATATGACTCAAGAATACTTCCACTTAAAATAGTAGGCGGAGGAAATGCCGCTGCACCATCTCTTGCTCACACAGGAGCCAGTTCTGCTTACAATGTAAATTTATCTGTAAATGTTACACCATTAAACTATGCAACAGGAGTAAGTGGAGCAGATTCAACTGTTCCAGCATCTGATATGATGTACTACTGTCCGTCTATAGCACACTCTTGTCAGGAGCATCAAGCAGCTAGTAGTGGAGAAGGATTCCAAGCTCAAGGTTACAACTCTTTTTTCTATGCATGGTCTAGAGCTGACTTATGGTGGTGTTTTTACCGCAGCGCGTTCCGGATAAATACTGGATTCTATTTTCAGTCATCATACTCTATATATGCATCTGGTCATGTGTGGGACACAGACGAGAATACATCAGGAATTTTGGGTGCTATATTAGCTGCTGCATTAGCCTTTGCAACTTTTGGAGCAACATTGCCATTTTTTGCTTTAGCTATAGGAAGCGTAGCTTTAGCTGCGTCATTTGCTAATACTGGAATTCCATCAGGATACTATTACCCATATAAGAACGACTCAAGAAATAGTGGAGAAAATAATCCTTTTATGATTTCAAGAGCATCTTATTATGATTGAGGTATTTTATGTATGAAATAACATGTCAAAAAGATAAAGGCATTGACAGTATTGTCACAGTTAAAATATGTAAGTCACGCTCTTCTTATGTTAACGGTAAAGAAGTTACAGAATTAGATAAAAACTCTGCTTTTCACTTGTCGCTGCATGATGAAAGAATTGATCATTCACACAGAGCCGACTCATTTGAGACAACTATACTTGTAGATAACCCTGTTACTGACGAAAAAATTAAAAGCCAAATACAACCATTACTAGATTGCCATTGCTTTAATATAGGGGAAGAAGAACCAATTAGACATGATATTGAAGAAGTTTACACAGTAAACGGTCAAGATAAAACATCATATTTAATGGATAAGTGCCCTCAAAGATTAAAAGACATTATTGCAGAGAAATTTCCTGATGAAGACCAAACAGACTTTAGTGGTATGTCTAGTGACTTATATCACTCAGTTATACAAGAGAAAATTATTACTGTTATAAAGTATTCAGATAAGCAGCCGTTGCTTCGTTGCTCAGAGGGACATATTATATGTACTTCAAGAAAGTATTGTTTAACTAGCAATAAATTCTTTGATAAGCGGTACGTTTTATGTGACGAGACACATCCACTTTTGCCAACTGAATGTAGAGTAGTTGCTAGAAGTTATAACAAAGTTTACGATGCCGATTTTATTCTTCCAGAGCACTATGATCTATACTTTACTGGAGATCCACTATATGTTGAAGCAGAGTTTAATCTTCCCCATAAAGTAGGAGAGCGATCTACATGGTATGGGGCAACTATTGTTGGAACTGATATTGTCAGAGTAAAACAGTATGTGTATGAACACGAGAGCTTTTTATGTGACTGGGATAGAGTCTTAAAAGTTACTAAAGATGCAGTTAACAATTCTACTGTTTTTTATGACATTGACTGATTTTATACGTTAGACTTAATTAATTAGATATAGGATACAATAAAATGGCTTGGTATAGTATAGGTACAGTAACAGTTACTACCGGTTCTCCTGTAGTATCTGGTGTTGGGACGTTTTTTCTAAACACAGTTAAAACAGGGCATATTTTTTATGGGCCTGATAAAGAATTATATGAAGTGCTTAGTGTAGCTACAGATACACAGCTTACTCTAAATTCACCATACACTAGTGCAGGTGCTGCAACTGCTACGTATTCAATTATTCCTACGCAAGGTATGGTGCCATCTTTAGTTACTCAAATACAAACTTTAATAGCTGATTTTGGAACTGTACGCGATACAGTAGGAACTGGTAAGTTTCCAGCAGGAGCAGCTAATACACCTAGTATTGCTTTTATTGATGATAATGATAGTGGAGCATATTTAATTGGCCCAGGGTCATGGGCGTTAGTGTGTGGTGGTTTAGCAGGAGTATCTCTTACTCCAACTGTTACTTCTTTAAATTATAGTAATGTTCCTAAAATTAGTACAAGTGCTCAGGGTGCAACAGTTTCTGGTACATTAACAGCAACAGAGTTGCAAGCAGGCGTACACACTATGACTAACTTGGATTCACGGATTACAGCTTTAGGTGGTTAAGCTAGTAATAAATTGCATTCAACAGTTAACTATGTATAATTTCAAAATATAAAATATTCAGAAGGTGCACTAATGGTAGTTAATAAATTATTGGACTACTTGCGTTTTGGTGAGTTAGCTGATTTATCTATAAGCGATATAGATGAGCAAGATAATTTAGACAAAATGTTTACCTATATTAATAGGGGACTTAAAAAAGTTAATTCTGAATTAGCATTAACAGAAGGTACTGAATCTTTTACACTTCTTACTAATGTAACTTCCTATACATTGACAGACCCTTTAGTATTGCGAATTAGATCAGCGTACGATCAAGATGGCGTAGAATTAAATTTAAACTTAGAAAGTGACTTTCGTAGTGTAATTGTAAATAATCACAATACTGTTAGTTTTACAGGTCATAGAGACAATACAGAAAACAAAGTAACAGCTATTTCTATAGCTTATCTTAAAGACTTTGAAGAAATTATAGATGAAGATGATGTAGTTCCTATTAGTGAAGGACTTGTTGAAGTGCTTGTAAATTATGTAGCATATTTAGCGCATGGATCTATAAATATGTCTGAAGGTAGTTCAGCGCATAAATATCAGGCTCAGTATGAAATAGAATTAAGTAAAGCTCGTAAGTTTGGCTATAAAACTGGTTTGTCTAACAATATTGATAAACTTCGACAAAGAGGATTTGCATAGATAGTAAGACGTTGTTATCCCTATGATGTGTAATATAAATAATGTATTATATAATCCAATGGTTAAATAATTATACTGATTATTTATCATTAGGTAGTGTCATTGACACATACCATTTTATTAATTTTGGAGTTAGCAATGTCTAAATTTTCTGATTACCTTGAGAATAAAATTCTCGATTCAACTTTACGGGGACAAGGTTTCCCAAACATTACTACAGCGTACTTAGGTACTTTTACTGGAGATCCTACAGATACTGGAGCTGGTAGTACTGAAAACACCTGGGCTAATACTGCCAATACTGTTTCATACGCTAGACAAGCTATGGTTTTTGGTACTCCAGTTAACGGTGTAGCAAACACTACAGTACAAATTCAGTTTCCAGCATTTCAAACTGATGTCCCTGCTGTTAGTTCACTAAGCGTAGCTTATATTGGTATTTTTGATGCAGCTACTGGTGGTAACCTGCTTTATCATACTGACTTAGCAACTGCTAAAACTTTAACCCAAGACGACGTATTGTCGTTTGCGGTAAGTGGAGTTACGGTAACGCTAACCTAAGATGAATTTTTCCGCACTCAATACACACGCTATAGGCGTTCAACTTGTTACTGCTTCAGCAGTAGTTGAGGGTGCGGGATCATTTAGTGCGGAAGCAAATGCTTCTGCGCAGGTAAATCTATATTCGTATGCTACAGCTGTTTCAATTACCTCAATAGCAATAGCGACAACGCAATCTGTTACTAAGTTTGCAACTGCAACTGCTACAATGGGATGTAACGCAGCAGCTAACACAGACGGGTATAGAGTTCAGTTTAGTAATGCTGAAATAGTATGCACAGCTAGCAGTAATGCTAATGCTGTAGTTCACAGGCAAGCAGTCGTGTACGTTACGGCTCAAGCAACAAATGTTGCTGTAGGATCGAGGGTGGCCTACGCGTCTGCTTCATTACAAGCAGAGTGTAACCTAACCGCTAACTCAGGTAAGGTCATCTTCGCATCCGCAATTACAGGCACAAATGGTTACTGGACAAGTGGTACACCAGCTGTTTACGGATGGTCGCATTATCAAAATTTATACGTTGTTAGATCAAACCAAAGTAACAGTGTCTATGATATAGCTCCGGGTCAGAATTATTATTATTCATATTACCCCCGTGATAATTCGTCAGTATACAGAACAGTATATCCTGCTATAGCCCATAGCTATAATAGTACTACTTACTATCGTTATGAGTTACAAAACTACGGAATAGTTACAGCAGCTATTGCTCCTGTATTTATAGAAACAGCATGGCAACCTACTGCATCTTTAATAGCAACTGCTTACGTTACTACAAATTTTTATGGTATTGCAGCTGTATCTGCTAATTCAATAATAGATTCTACTTCATACGTTCAAAGATATGTAACTTCAGTAATTACTGCATCTAGCGAATCTGTTACTAATCCTCACAGAATAGTAAATGCTACACCTACACCTTTCTTTGGCTCTAGTCTTGCAATATCAGTAGGCAATAAAAAAGCTGTTGGAAATACAGTATTTAATGCAGTAGCTTCTTTAAACTCTTTAGCTGCTGTTAATAACTTAAATACTGCTAACTTTGCAGCAATAAGTGAAGTTAGTTCTTTTGGAATAAACACAGCTTCTACAACTGTTGCAATACAAGCAAATGCTGACTTTAATGTTAATTTAAATAGAGTTGTTTATCCTTTAGCAATTAATATCATTGCTTCAGCTGAATGTGCATCTACTGCAATAAACACAATTGATGCTTCTGGTTTCTTTACTGGATCAAATTTAACAATTTCAGTTGGTGATAAGATAGCAATTGCGCACACAACTTTGCTTGCAACAGCGGCAATGTCTTCTAGTGCAAATGCGTATAGAAACACTGCAGCTAACGCAGCTGGATCTTGTTTAATATTAGCTTCAGTTTCAGGAGAAACTGCAGTTACAGGTAATGTAACAGCATTAAGTAATGTAACAACAACGCCTCATTTAATTGCAAATGCGTTAGGTAACTTTACTGGCTCAAACGTAACAATATCAGTTGGTGAAAAACAAGCAGTTACCCAAACAAACATAACTGCTAATGCTGAAATAAATGCCAGCTCATTTGTAACTTCTAATGTTCGCAGTAGTGCAAATGAACCTGGCACTCAGCTATTTGTATTTACTTCATCTTATGGTAACTACTATGTTAATGGAGTTGCTAATGCTTCGTTAGATCTTAAATACGGATTTACGTATACATTTGATACTTCAGACAGTAGTTTAGCACCACATCCAGGTTTATTGTCTGAAATTTCTGACGGTTCGCATAATGGAGGAAGTGTTTATACAGCAGGAGGAAACAATTTTTCTGTTAATGGAACGTATGGTACAGCAGGATCTAGTACTAATTTATTTATATTTAATACTATTAGTACTAATCTTTATTATTATTGCCCATATCACAGTGGAATGGGTGGTTCTATTACAAGTACCCAAGGTAATGTGGGTATAGCAGGACTAGCAGCAAATTCAGGAACAATTTCATTTAATACTGCTGTAATTTCTGGAGCAGCAGCTGTTGCTTCAGTATTAGTTAATAAAGTAAATAGCAACGCCCAATTTACTGGATCTGCATCAGCAACAATAGAAAGTGTCTTATTAAAATCTTGTACATCAAATATTACAGCTTTAGCTTCTATTACAGCAACTGCAGAAGTAGAATCTGCTTTAAATGTTGTAATTAACGGATCTAGTAATTTACAAAGTACTGCTAGAACTACTAGATTTATTAACAGTAGTATTGTTCAAGCTAGCTCAGAATTAAGTATACAAGTCACTGTACGAGGTAACACTTCAGTTGACTTTGCAGCTACATGTTTAGCTACAGGTGAAAGCAGTGTATTTAAAGAAGTAGAAGCACATATTTCAGGCAACGCTGTACACATTTCTATTGGTAATAAGATTGCAGGAGTTACAGCTAATTCAACAATTGCTAACGCTAATTTAACAGCTTTAGCACAGCTTACTAACAATGGACAAGCAGTAGTTACTTGTAGCGCTTTGATATCAGGTTTAGCAGGTGCAGAAACAGCTATTTTTGCTGAAGCGCATGTGTCAGATACTTTTGATATAACTCCCGGCTATTGGATACCTGACTACACGGTAGCTGGATACAATACTTACACTTATACAACATCTACGTCAGTTTATGGGTATTACTCTCCTGTACCTTCGTTTCAATCTCGAACTAATCCGGGCGAAGTTACATACTATTATTCTGGTAGTTATTACTTTTATCATGGTATGTACCCTGCTGGGTCAGATTACACATGGACTTTTACCGCTCAGAATCAAAACTCTTCTCCACCTACAGAGTCTTCAACTTGGGGAAGCTTTGGGCCTGCTCCAGCTGCAAATACATCAGGTCGTTATAAAGGCGCTAGTATTGGAACTACTAGCCATCAAGACTCTGTGTATATTCCCGGTCTGAACCAAGTAACTGTATATCACTACGCTGCTACTTACCAAATACTAGAAGACACTGTTACTACACACACGACCACTTATCCTGCTGTTTACCATCCAGCTGTTTGGGTTGAAGCAATATATACACCTACGGGTTATGGCCCAAATGCGCAAGTAAGTACTGCTTATGTTATTGCACATCCAGGGAGTCAACTACATGTAATTGCATCTGCTAACGTTTTAACTATTCCACAGTTATTATTACCAGTAAGTGCTACAGTTTTTGCAAATGCAGAATTAGCTACAGCTTCAGTTATTCAAGAAAGTATTTATGCTGAAGCTGAGATTATCAGCAATTCAGAAGTAATTGCTAGTTGCGCAAAAATATTATTAGCTGTACTAAACCCTGTAAGCAGTAATGCTAGCGTTAATACTAATGTTTCAGTTATAAGATACAATTCTGCAAACATAAGTTGTACTTCTAACATAGCAACACTTGTAGGAGCTGAAACCCCGGTTTACGCTATTGCAGATGTTTCAGAAGCAGGTTATACAGAGCCTAGCTACGACACTTTCGTTGATACTCTTGCTGCCGCATACTGGGATCGTGCTGACGGTCAACAAACTGTTATTACTAGTACATGGGAAAGCATATCTCCTTATGGTGAAGCTACTTATAATGGCAATAATTATATTGGTACGATACGAAACACATTAAATGCAGGGGCACCAGCAGGAACTTCATATATTACTCCTTTAAGTAGCGTTGCTTATAGAAATGGAATACGTGGTTACAATGGCGCTATTAAGCGAAGAGTTACTACTACACATCCAGCGGTCTTTGTTGTTACTGCAACTTCACCTTTAGCAAATGTTGTAGCTACAGCAGACGTATATCATTCAGTTAGTTTAAATGCAGCTGCTAACTTAGAAGGATCAATATATTTAGAGTCAACTAGTGCTTTAAATATTGAAGCAAATACTACAATAACTGCTACTAATTATGTAGATGTTTATGTAAACGGTGCGTTTACTGGTAGTAATGTAAATATAACAGCAAGTGATATACTTATTTTTGCTAGCGGAGCTGTAGAAGCTTCTGCTACAATCGCTACTGAGTTATATAGAGAAAGATTTTCTACAGCACTTATTGAAGGAAATGCTGAATTTACGTCTCAGGGAGTCGGTTTAAACGTATCCGAAGCTCGTGCTACAGCTTCAGCAACAATAGCTGCAGAAGGAACTGTATTAAGATTTGTTGCTGTTCCTCTTAACGTAAATGCAACAGTAATAATTACCACTCGATTTGTACTACTTGCACAAGAAGGACAAAGAAGTAACGGAATACTAATATTAGTAGAAGCTGAAAATAGATCATTAGAAATTGTAGTTAAAAAAGAACGAGTAATATATGCTAAAGCTGCGTAACAGGAGTAGGGGCTATTAAAACATTTAATAAACAACCTAATGAACAATTAGATTATGATGTTGATTTTACTTTATGGCTCCCATTAGGCGACAGCATTACAAGTTGCACTGTAGTATTAGATCCAGCAGTAGGATTAACTGTAGGATTAACTGATGCTACTACAGCTATTCCAAAACTATGGGTTAGTGGTGGATCACACAAAGAAAGATATAAGGTATCTGTAACTGCTACTACTTCCCAAGGTAGAACTAAGGAAGTAAATTTTCAGATCAAAATAAAGGACACGTAAGATGGCTTTCGAGAATAACGTACAAGGTACGCTACAAGCAAACGTAGCTATCGGTGCAACCACTGTTGATGTGGTTAAAGCTGTTGCTCCTAATAAGGATGTGCCTACGTCTGGTCGTATAACCCTCAGTAAGACTGGAGTATCTGGAAGCACTTCCATTATTGGTGTCACTGCTACTGGTTCTGAAACCTATCCACATACCTTTGCTGACATAGATGTAACTGGGGCTGATACTCTAGATCAGACTGCGCTAGTTGGTACAGGAGCTACTACAGCTCTCTCCTTTGATAATGGTGGTACTTGGTCTGCTGAATCCATTGATCATACTGCTGTATCAGTTCCATCAAGCGCAACAGCAGTTAAAGTCAGAGCAACAACTACTGATGTAACCAATGCTCCTACGTACCGCTATTACAAAATAGCTGTAAACAAAGAATTTCAAATTAGAGAATTTCACCTATATGATTCTGCAGGAGCTTCAATCTTTGGCGCAGGAACTGTTGCTACAGCATCTTCAGAGTTAGGGTATTCATCAACCTCGTCAACAACAGGAGGCACATATAGTCCTGAGTACGTCTATGATGGCGATACTTTGACACGTTATGTTACATGGAATGATACCGCTGGCTGGTTGATGTTTGATGTAGGGACGCCAACAGCTATCCATACAATGTCCATAAACATATGGGATTGGGGATTTACTACTTTTGAGCTATTCGGCTCAAGTGATGCAAGCACTTGGGTATCGCTAGGAAACCATGGTCTTTCAGGTGTTGGTAATGTAGTCACTAACTACACTATCCCTACCACAACGGTAGCTGCTTCCTTCACATCTGCAACATTCGATAAGATTATAAATACTGCAGCTGCTGCTACTGAGATCATTACTTATACAGCGCGTACTAATCCTACTAATAGCCAAACTTTTGCAGTTACTTCAGTTAGTACGGAGTCAGGTAATAAGTATTACATCAATGGTGTACGACAACAAACGCTAACT